>TARA_R110002167_G_scaffold48132_9_pt1 | contig 101966 bp, 98 predicted proteins | sample TARA_R110002167 | Tara Oceans TARA_R110002167 (sample SAMEA4398238) | marine metagenome | biome: Polar Biome; feature: [MES] marine water layer (ENVO:01000295) within the mesopelagic zone...; material: water (ENVO:00002006), including particulate matter (ENVO:01000060) such...
AAGGACTACATGTGTTCGAGTGCAAGAAATTATGCTGGATTAGAAGGTTTGATAGCCGTGGATCATTGGCAATTCCGTCCAATTCCAATTGCAAATTAAAAATAATAGAAGGGTGTTTTGCAAACCTACACCCAGCTCACGAAGGCATAAACTACACCTAGCCGGGGTCATTTTGGATCCTTGAAATAAAATTTCCCTCCCCGATGTACCGTTTGTCAATAATTCACTTTATTTTTTAAGAAAATGTGGGAAAATTAAGTATTAGGAATAAAAATTGTTAACATTTAGTCTTAAAGGAAAGTGTGGCACAATAATTTTTTTCAAATATGAAAATAGGATGGTGTTCAATCAAAATTTGGTATTTCTCACGAGGTCAACTTAAATAATTCCGGGACTTAGATCAGCATTTTCTAATTTTCTAATCCAAAAATTATTACCAATTCTTAAAATTTAGAATAATATGAAAAAATTCAAAATACTCTTATTTCTAGGTGGACTATTAAGCCTCTTGGGGTTTGGTTGCGAAGAAGAAGAGCCTACAAATTGTGAACTGGCCGCATGTGACCCCGGAAGAAAAACCATCAAACAGTGGGTAGACAAAGAGGGAATGGTATTGTTGGACAACAGGAACCAAATGTATTATATAAGTACTGGTGAATCACCTGATATGCATATACTTGGATATATTTGCAATTTACCTGAAGAATTTAAAAGTGAAGGAATGCTAGTTGTGGTAAGTGGTGATTTAAAAGAAGATTGTGATGAGCTTAACCTTATCACTGTAGCTCAGGAAAATTATTATTTACATATTGATAGTATTGAAATCATTAAGGATTAAATTATGGAAAAGTTTTACTTTATTCTCATCATGCTTTTATGCTCGGTTAGTGTATTCAGCCAAACCATTCAGAATTCTGATTCTGATATGGTCTTTCTTGATGGGAAGCCGGATAAAAAGAAATCCAACGAAAACGTCATAAATCCTAAATATGTTATTATTGGAAATGGGAATAATGTATGGGAAGACCGAATTATTACGTATTTTTTTGATAATGGGACCCCAGATATTAGCGGGGATCTTGAAGAAGATGGGGTAAGAGATGCATTTGATATATGGCAAGCAGAAACTGATATAGCTTTTTTAGAGGTATGTAATGCTAACAATGCAGACATAGTTATTTCTTGGAGATCGTGGAACCATGGAGATGGGGCTCCATTTGATGGACCTAATGGGGTGTATGCTCACGCACTTATTGGTGAAACCACTAACCCCCTTGCTGGAGATATACATTTTGATGAAAGCGAAGATTGGACCATAGCTGAAACAAGTAATGATAACCAACCTATGGATTTGGTTACTTTTGCTGCCCATGAAATCGGCCATGCCATAGGTTTGGATCATTCTAATGTAAATACTGCATTGATGGCAGGTGGTCATGCTCTTTGGATACAAAATGGGTCTCATCGGTTTTTGACACAAGATGATATAGCTGGGATACAAAATCTTTATGGTTTACCTAATAGTGGGGAATTGGTTGATGGCCCTGATGCTCTTTGTTCCAGCGGGTCATATACGATTCAGGATGTACCAGCTGGTATATCAGTTGCATGGACGGTCAGCCCATCCCATATTTTCACAAATAGTTCCGGCACAGGAACAACAGCAAACCTAAATCTTGTAAATCCTATGACTGTTTCAGGGACGGCTACCTTGACCTATACCTTACAGGGAACGGGATGTGCTAATACGGAAATTACCAGGGAAATCCAAGTAGGACCGGAATATCCAGACTTTGATTTCTATCAATATCCTACTTGTGTTAGCCCAAACCAAGTAGTTACCGTTGTTGCCAATATCACTCAAGTGGATTATGACTGGACGGTCAATGGCGGCACCATTCTAAGTGGACAGGGCACACAGTCCATAGATATTAATGTGGGCAGCAGCGGTTACATTTCCGTGCATTGCAATGTTTCCAATGGTCCTGATGCCTGCGAGGGACCAAGGGGCACCGTCTCCCTCTATCCTATGGCCTGTTTTGGGATTGAGGACAACAGTGTGACTGCCTATCCCAATCCTGTCAATGATATACTTCATCTCAGGAGTGAAACTGAAGAAAATATCAAAGGGGAAATTCTAGTTATGGATTCCCAAAATACTCTGCGAAAGAGCATTTCAGTAGACAGCTGTGAAGTTACCATAGATGTTTCCGATCTTCAGCCCGGTATTTATCATGTGACTTATTCCATCGGTGACAGGTATCAAGTGAAAAAAATTAAAATAGAATAGAAAATAACAGTAAAAACCTTTGATTGGCCGGCCTCCAGAATTTGATCTCAGACACCACTCGCCAAGAGTTATCCAATGATAGCTTGACTCTCTTGGAAAACGAATAAGTAACCACCGAGGAAAGGTTGATATTAGCCTCCTCCGGGTTGTTTTGTGGTTTGTTTTTGACACGGATCCGCTGGTTGATGAATTTTTGCGGTGCCTGGAGGGTATGCATCGAGAAAAAACCGTAAGCAAACGGCCAACCTCCTATTAATAATTAGCTTGGGTTCACGTGGTGATGTTTCCACCTGTGGGGCAGCAGGTCGGAGAATCTACCTTCATAGTTGAGGTCGTTGAGTTTTCGATGCACTTCGAGCAGCCGATCATGGGGATTTACACCGTGCTTTTGGCAGATTGTGAACAGGTAGTTTTTCCGTCCCAGGTTATGAAAAGCCTTACATAAGACAGGACGAAAAGCTTACCTGTTTTCAGGATCGCATAAGGCAGCAGAAATGGCTGCAGGCATGTATTCTTTCATGGCCAGCTGCAAGAATAACAATGTCAATGAGTTTGAGTGGCTGAAAGATGTCTTTGAAAGGATCCAGTCCCACAAACAAAAAGTTCTCTACCAGCTCCTTCCCTTGGACTGGGAGGAATATAGAATTAAGGCCTGACTATAAACATTCCCTACACTAATTCCTATCTTGGGTTCCTCGGACGGATACTTTTAAACCATGAAAATAGTAAAGCACTATTCGGACGATTTTAAAAAAAAGGTTGTTCGGCATTATCTGAACTCTGATGACAGCATGAGAACCACCGCTGTTAAATTTAATTTAGCGGTTTCTGCTTCCGTTAGCCAGTGGCTCCCTAAATTTGGACCAGAATCCAAATCACCCATTATGGACCAATCCCCTAAAAAGCACCAAAATCCACTAATTGATACACCAGAAATTATGGCCCGTAGGTTAAAGAAACTGGAAGAAGTTTTGGAAAGAGAGCGTTTAAATACCCTGGCAGCTAACATGGTAATTGACAGGAACCAAGCAGTCCATGTTCATATACCTACATAAACCTCCACCCCTATATACGCATACCTACGTATTCGCATAAAATAGCCCTTTTTACGTATTTCCTTCCTTATTTTTTTTCCTTCTCTTTGGGTCTGTCAGTAATTAGCAAGAACCAGACAACCTGAAAAACATGAAGGATCCGCAGGAAAACAAAACCCACAAAATCACCTTCAGGCTCAAAGAGCAGGAGGCGAAATTTCTGGATGATTTTGCTGGGAGTGCGGGTATTTCCAGAAGTGATACACTCAGGAACCTGATCCGAAAAATCCAGGGAGATGCATCCATTATTAAGACAGATAAATTGCTTAATACCCTGTCTGACCTTGCAGCCGAGCAGGGGCGGGTAAACAACAATATCAATCAACTGGCCAGGCATGCCAATCAATATCATAAGGTAAGTGACCTGGACCCCAAGGTATTTGTAAGGTTTAATACGCTGCTAAACCGGCACCTTGACTTTCAGGAGGACATGAACAGGACTTTCCGAAAAATTTATAAATCCATCAGCTGATGACAGTCAAAATTCTATCATCCACCAGTACTTTCAAAGGGGTTTCCTACAACACCAACAAAATGCAGTCCGGCAAAGGTGAACTGATGAAATTCAAAAATTTCGGTTACCTGCAATCGGCGCAAAAAGTAACCCCGGCTGAAATGAAAACCTTTCTCAAAGTCCATTCTAACCGAAATTCCAGGGTACAAAACAAACAATTTCATGCCATGATTTCTTGCAAGGAACGAGAATACAACAAGAAGGAACTCACCAAAATGGCCGAGGAGTGGCTTGAAAAAATGGGCTATGGAAACAACCCTTACCTGATCGTATTCCATGGAGATACCAAAAACAACCATGTCCATATGGTCTCTTCCAGAATCGGCAACGACGGCAAAAAGATTAATGACAAAATGGAAAGGATTAGGGCACAAAAATACATGCTGGAGATCATGGAAAGAAATCCGGCACAGGAATGCAGGAAGATTCTGGATCAGTTAAAATCATTTTCCTTTTCCACCCTCAACCAGGCCAAGCTATACCTGGAAACTCGGGGATATAACCTTCAAGAAAAAGAAGACCAACTGCTCCTATATAAATTTGGTTTGCTACAAGGCGAACTTTCCCTAAAGGAAATAAAGCATAAGACCAATGCCTATACCATCGATAAGGCAAGAAAAATGCAGCTCCATGCCTTGTTTGAAAAGTACAGGAAGGTTTACTGCAGCACCCCTGTTCCAATATTTGAACCGCTGAAAGGCAATCGCCTTGGGAAACAAAAGGGCTACCGGTCAGAAATGGCCGACTTTCTCAAGGAAAAATTCGGGATAGAACTGTTGTTTCATGGCAAGGGTGGCAAGACACCTTATGGCTATACAGTTATCGACCATCCCAGGAAAATCATCTTCAAGGGAGGTGAAATCTATCCGCTTAAAAACCTGAATCAGGAAGAAACAAGGGATAAAGTTAAAGTGATCAATTTCCTTTTCCCATCAGATATTCCTGCTTACAAAAGCATTACAGGCGCTTCAGATACCCTTTTTCGAATCAAACGTTTTCCGGAAAATACGGCTTACCGGTTGAAATTACTATCTATTTTAGAAGATTACCCCAACCTCCAAACGGGTCTTAAAGAATTCAAATTACACCTACTGGTAAACGAAAAGGGCTTGTTTTTACTGGACACCCAAGAGCGGTTTTTTATTCGGCTAGAAGCCATTCTGCAAAATAAAGAATACAACAGATTTGCCAGACTTTGGGAAGTCCCTCTCCGAAATGGAACAGGACAAGCAGCTAATCTCGAATCAGGTTCTGATTCAAGATTGCAATTACCTATACAAGTGGACAGCGAAAACGTCTTACCCCACGCTTCGGGTAATGAATATGCCGAACCTGACAGGGAGACAGTGGCCCCACTTCCCGCTTTTAATCTGGACATCCACCAGGATGTGGACGATGAGGCAATGCATGGCAGGAGAAGAAACAAAGATAAAGGCAACAAAAAGAGAAGCATCAGATAAAAACCAATGCATATGATAATCCTATTCGCAAACCAAAAAGGAGGAGTCGGTAAAAGTACCCTTTCGGTGCTATTTTCCAACTACCTAACCCTGGCCAAAAACAAAGCGGTAAAGGTCTATGACATGGACTTTCAACGGTCGCTTTACAACAAGGCCCAGGCGGCAGAAGTGATTGAAAACACCCCATTGTACCCCGTAGAGGCTGCCGAATTGTCTCAATTTAATGCCATACAAAAAAAGGACAACAAAAAAGAAAATCAGGTCAGCATCATTGACTTGGCAGGTAAAATGGATGATGATGAACTTGTTCCGGTATTCCAAAAATCGGACCTCATCCTATGTCCCTTCAGTTATGACGAATACTCCGTGTCCTCTACCATCGAGTTTTCCTTTGTAATCAAAAAAATTAACCCCAATGCCAAAATCATATTTATTCCCAATAGGGTGCGGAGCAGTGTGAAATACGAAACCATGAAATCGGTTCAGGACGCACTGAAAAATTTCGGAGCAGTCACCAGCAGCATCACTGAAAGGATAGATTTCCAGCGGATCACTACCTATGACATTCCTTCGAATATCATAGAGGTAATCGAACCTGTTTTTGAATCCATTTATAACGAATACATAGACCCGGCATGGCACAAGATGATTACATAAAAACGTTGATGAGCAATTTCCGCCCCAATGGTCATACATCGGTAAAAAAGGACGGAAAGGAAAGAAAGCTCACTACAAACAAACAGACCAAATCTACAGCCATTAGTAGGGATATAGACCTTTTATTGGAGCAGGTCAGGGACCTGAAAATTGATGGTGACAAAAAGCGGCTGATCAAAATCGATGAGAAAAGTGAGGAAATCCTGAAAGTGATGTATCCGGTATTTTCCGTAGATGTAACACGCTTTATCAATTTTCTTTTGACCCGCTTCTTTCAGGACCACCCGGAACTGATAGACGAAATTCGAAAATCATTTAAAAAACTCTAACATGAACTGGACTGAATTTATAAAATTTTTGGCATCGGGATACCTGCTTTATTATGGGGTACTGGTGGTGCTTGACCTGCTAAAGCTCCAAAAGGGTTCTTTTGAAATGAGCAATCAGGAACTGATGGAGTTGCCGGAAGAAACCCAAACTACTATTATCGATGAAGAGGTAGTTAAAAATGATATTTCTTCACCAGCAACTAAAAGCTCGGATGAGGAAAACCAGCAATGGAAACTCTATGGAGAAAATGTCAATGTATCCACAGGAGGAGTAAGCAGCATGACAGAACTCTTTAGACTGGCACAGGATGAAATGATAGAGGTGAAGAAAAACCTTGTTTACTAAAATGAAAAACCTGTTCCTCATACTGATGGTCTCCACGATTTATTCTGTCGCCTGTTTGGAAGTGACAGCCCAAACGCCTCCGGGCCTAACCGAGATCAACGAAGGAAAAAACCTAATGGCCCAGAACTTTCGGGCACTCTCTCGAGCGGTGCTGATTCTGGGCGCCCTCTTTGGCCTACTGGGCGGATTGAGGATATATAATAACTGGCAAATGGGCAAGCGAAACATCGATATTGAGGTAGCAGGATGGTTTGGGGCCTGTATATTTCTTTCTGTATTGGGAGTTTTCCTAAGTGCCCTTTACCAGGTACCCATTGCCTAATAAAGATCAATCTATTTTAAACCATAATATACAATCCATTTAAATCAACTAATCATGAACAAAAACAACAAAAAAGCTATCGGAACCCTTGCTATGGCAGTCATTGGACTGGTTCAGGCAAAAGCTCAGGGAGTACAAGGCATTACAGCCGCAGAATCTTCTCTCATAGGTTATGTGGATCCCGTGGCCTCTCTCTGTCTGGTCATTGGTGCAGTAGTAGGGATCATTGGCGGGGTAAGGGTCTATATCAAATGGAATAGCGGAGACCAGGACATCAACAAAGAGCTGATGGGCTGGGGAGGCTCCTGCTTGTTTATGGTGTTGGTGAGCGTAGTTATTAAGGCCTTTTTCGGTGTTTGATGAGCAAACGATTTCCCATTTATAAAGGACTCCAAAAACCACTGATGTACAAAGGGTTTCAAGGAAAATTCATCGGCTGGGGCATTGCTTCTCTGGTGATGGGCCTTGTCCTGGGAGGGGTGATCGGAAGCTTTACCAACATGGTTTTCGGGGGATTGCTGACCATCGGTACTATTATAGGTGGCCTTTATTTTACCAGCCTACAACAGAAAAAAGGCCTGCACAATAAAACACGAAATCAAGGTGTGTTTCTACACCCTACAGACCTTAAGTGAATTAATTATGCCTAAACGCAAAAAGACAGCCTTTAAGTTACCCTATATCGGGATAGATCATAGCAATGGATACGATATTCTATACAATGAAAAAGGTGAATTTGGGGTAGTTCTGGAAGTGAAAAACCCGGTCCTGCAGTATGCTGCTGATCCGGGAAACTATGACAACTTTCACCAACTTTATGTCAATGCGATCAAAATTCTTGGGGAAGGATACATTGTACAAAAACAGGACATTCTGAGCAGAAAAAAATTCAACCCTAAATCCACTGGAGAATACCTGCAAAGGAAATACGATGAGCATTTTAGAGGAAGGGTTTATACCTCCCATCAGACGCTTTTGGTGATTACTAGAAGAGCAAAACCCGGTTTTTATACTTACAGTCAGAAACAGATTGAAGATTTCACACAATCTATAGACAAAGTTGCAGACCTCTTTGTTCGGAGCCAGTTACCTGTAAATGCGCTGAACAAAACTCAGATTAATCGGTACGTCAGGCAGATTCTTTCTATGAATTTTCATGAAAAAGAACTTTGCTTGAATAATCTGCTTGCAGGAGATGAACAGCTTGAAATGGGGGATACAGCGACCCGCTCTATCAGTTTGGTCAACACAGACACCATTGACCTGCCCCAAGTGGTGGGTACCCATCTGGAAAGGTCAGACAAGGATAGTTTGAAAGGTTTTCCCATCGATAATATGGGGTTTTTGTTTTCTGTTCCTCATTTTAAAACCATTATTTATAATCAGGTGATTGAAATTGTTCCACAGACCAGCACCCAAAGGAAGTTGGAACTGAAACGAAAAAGACATTCAGGAATCCCTGATTCAGCCAACAATATGTGTGTGGAAGACATTGACCAATTATTGGAAGACATCGCTAGAAACAATCAGTTGCTGGTCAATTCTCATTTTAACATTCTGGTGTCCGGAGAAAAAGAGTTGATTCAGGGAACCTCAAATTTTATTGAGTCTTCCCTTTTTCAGCAGGGGATCATACCGTCAAAAAATGCTTACAACCAACTGGAATTGTTCAGAACCGTTTTGCCCTGCAACACTTCAGAACTGAAACCTTACGATTATTTCCTGACCACCTCAGATGCAGCTTTGTGCTTCTTCTTCAAGGAATCTATGAGTAAGGATGAAATCAGTAATTTTCAGATCAGGCTAACGGACCGACAAGGCATTCCGGTAAAGATTGATCCCGCAGACTTGCCCATGCAGACCAACCGGATCAATAACAGAAATAAATTTGTCTTGGGGCCTTCTGGATCAGGTAAATCATTTTTCATGAATGCGCTGGTAGAGCAGTACTGCATGTTCAATAAAAGTGAAACGCCGAGATGGCTGATGGATGTGGTTATCGTGGATACCGGTCATTCCTATTCCGGCCTTTGTGCCTATTATGGAGGCAAATACATTACCTATACAGAAAAGGATCCCATAACCACCAACCCATTTGCCATTACCAGAGAAGAATACAACATCGAAAAAAAGGATGCTCTTCTTACTTTAATTAGTGTACTGTGGAAGTCTGCGGATGGCAAGATCTCCCAGGTAGAATCCGATGTAATCTCCAATACCATTTCTGCTTACTATCAGGTGTATTTTGATGAGTTGCCAAATATTGACCGCCCTTGTTTTAATAGCTTTTATGAATTTGCCCTGACATTCATACCGGAGTTGATTCAAAAGGAAAATATTCCTTTCAATATAGATGAGTTCAGGTTTGTGCTCAAGAAATTCTACAAAGGAGGGGAGTATGGTAGCCTATTGAATGAAGAAGTAGATCAGTCTTTGTTTGGAGAAGCATTTATCGTTTTTGAAATAGATTCCATCAAGGAGCACAAGGTACTTTTCCCTATTGTCACCTTGATTATCATGGATGTATTCATTCAAAAAATGCGGTTTCGAAGCAAGCAGCGGAAAGCATTGATCATTGAGGAAGCCTGGAAAGCCATCGCTTCACCACTTATGGCCAATTATATTCTCTACCTGTACAAGACAGTCCGAAAATTTTGGGGAGAAGCCATTGTAGTGACCCAGGAGTTGGGAGATATCATTGGAAACACCGTGGTAAAAGACAGCATTGTGAACAATTCGGATACCATCATTTTGCTTGACCAGGCAAAATTCAAAGACCATTACAATGAAATCGCATCCCTGCTTTCCATCAATGAGCATGAAAGGAAAAAGATTTTTACCATCAACCAGTTTGACAACACTGAAGGCCGGGGCAGATTCAAGGAGGTTTACATCAGAAGAGGTGCCAGCGGAGAGGTTTATGGCGTGGAAGTATCCCTTCATCAGTATTTGACCTATACCACTGAAAAGCCGGAAAAGGCAGCTGTTGAAATCTATACAGATCGCTTTGGCAGCTATCAGCATGGGTTGGATCACTTTGTTAGGGATTATGAAAATTCAAAAATGGAATTGAACCGTTTTTTCTCTCTGGTCAACCAATTGGGAATTCCTTATGCAGAAAAAAAAGAATTTACTGACTAAACAATTACAGCATGAAAACTTTGACATTTCTTTTGTTCATTTTCACCAGCGGATGGTTGAATGCACAAGTCTATGTTGATCCGGCTGTTTCGGGAGCCCAGGCTACCCATGCAGCTGTGATTAACAGCCAACTCAATAAGACCAATGAAAAACTGACTTTAATAGAGAAAGGTCAACTGGCGGTCACTGGAAAACTTACTATGGTAAATACCCTACAGGAAAAGCTTTATGCAGGATTGACCGAAGTGAGTGCTATCCTTACCAACCTAGCCAATGTGAGGGAGATTGCACGAATTGCGAATGGCATTTCCGGAGATGTCCGGGACATCATGGAGCTGGCCAAGGAAAATCCCGAATTTATTGTTTTCGCAGAGCAGAACGCCACAATGTTCCAGCAAAGAGCTACTGCATTGGCGTTGGAAGTACAGGAATTTGCACTAAAAGGAGGCAAGGAAAATCTAATGGATGCAGGGGAACGAGCAAAAATCATCAATACTATATTAAATGAACTACTGATCCTGAGGTCTTACTCTTATGGAATGTACCGTTCCATGCATTTTGCAAGCATGAGGGGGCTTTTCAATTCACTAAATCCTTTTCAAGGCTATATAGAAATGGACCTTGCCATAATGGAGGATATCCTAAGAAAAAGAGAAACCCTTAACCGATAAGCCATGAAAATTCTCCTGATCTTATTGGCACTTTCCTTTTCTTTCCCTGTGGCTGCGCAGGTCAATATTGCCCTGTTGCATCAGTTGGTAGAAGACTCCAAAAATGAACACGAAAAGCAATCCGAGGCGAAGGCCAATCAAGCTAAAAATGCCATAAATGAAGAAGTGAATAGAAACCTGATGGGCCAGGTCAAGGAAAAATACCGGGCAGTTCAGGAGCGTTTTGCTAAGCTTCAACTTTTGGTGGAAGCTATTGGGCTTGCCGTATCGGCAGACCCACTTTTAAGAGCTATCATAGACCATCAGGAGCAAATCGTTTTTTATTGCGAAAGTGATCCTTCGGTAATTCCCCTGGCATTGGAAACAGAAAAGCTATTCGTCAAGCATTCCTATTCCCTAATGAATTACCTGATAGGCTTAATGGCTTCTATTGGGGACCTCAATCAAATGAAGGTTTCCGAAAGGCGCTTGCTATTACAACACGTTTTGCATGAGCTGAGGTCTATCAATAGACTCTCACTGGCCACCTCCCAAAGTTTGGAATCCTATATCCGTAAGAAATCAGGAATGAGCCCCTATCCTGAATTCCTTTTGCAAGGCTCAGCAACAGTAGATGAAATATTGGAAAACGCTCAACTGATAAAAAAATGAAACAGCTTCTGATCTTCTTTCTTTTGGCTAATTCCTTTCCGCTGTTTGCTCAAACGGTGGTATTTGACCGGGAGCACTTTTTGATAGTAAACGAAAATGCGGCCATTAGAAATGTATCTGAAATTGGTTACCAGGAAAGCCTTACAAGGATTCGGGAAAATACCGATGATATTGGCTTGAATGTGTCCAGCCTGGCACTGGTAGAAACCATGATTTACCGGTCCCTGAGTCAGGTAAATGAAGGGCTGAAGGATGCCATTCAGGTAAAACAGATAGGGGAGACTTTGCAAAGAATCTATTCTTTAAGCGATGAAACCATGACCATTGCTTCTAAGAACCCTGTGTTACTCCTTTTTGCAGAAACCTATATTCGCCAAGCAAAGGAAAGAAGTTTTTTACTGGTATCAGAGGTTTCGGCTTTTGTTCTGGCTGAAGGGAAAAATTTACTGATTAACCCCAATGTGAGGGATCAATTGTTGGTGAAAATCCAAAATGAAATTGACCTCATTTCCGGCTACCTTCTGGCAGTGAAGAAATCCATGTATTGGGCAAATATCAATGGTGTAATAAAAGGACTTAATCCGTACCAGGCTGATATCGATCAGAATTTAAATCTAATCAATCAAATCCTAATCCATAAACAAAGCTTGCGATGAATAAGAAAAGAAAAATTAAAATATTAACTCCTAGCCTTTTCCTGCTTTATATGACAACAGCTATAGCACAGACCCCAATTCAGGACAAAGCGGTTGTTGCACAACAGGAAAGAATGGTCTTCAAGCAATGGGATGAGGACCGTTTTCTTCCCGGGCCTAAGCGCTTCCTTGGTATCCCTACGAACTCCAATTGGTTTTTAACCTGGGCCTTGCACCCCGATTATCCCGATCTGGACAGAAGACCTCTTTCTACCTCCGGGGAGCAGACCCAAAGACTTGGATTGGCCGCTGCCATGAAAATCTCCTCGGATTATTACAAACAGCAGGCTGATACGGTTAAAAATAGGGCACTTCGGGAGATAAAGCGCTTATCTGGTGCCTTGTCGGGATCAGACCCATTGTATTTACTCTATTACAAAAAAGAACTCGCTCCGCTTGATAATATTGAAATCCATGCTTTCCAAAACAGTGCCACAGAGGTAAAGGAATATATGCTTCAAAATGGTGCATATGACTGGTACCTGGAAAGGATGAAAAGTCTTGAAGAAAGGTACGGGTTTGCGAAAACGCAGGATATGGAAAGAGGGCAACGGATGCTTATGTACCACAGGATTTTATTGGACCTGAGGAAACTGCAAAGCAACTGGGAGTACAAGTTGGCCCTTTCACAGAAAATGCTGGCTTTCCGGGAAAGCATGGAAAAAAGACAAAACAGCAACGGACAATTATTGGAGCAAGCAGATCAAGAGGAAGAAATCCTTTCGGGAATTTTACAAAGAAGAATCATACTGCGATGAAAAAAACTGGAACCACACTCATTTTTATCCTTTTGATGCTACCCATGGCACATGGCCAGGTACCCGTTCCCCCAGAAGAGTACAAGGAAGCCATTTCCTTTCTACAGGGAAATGGTGTATATGATCGAGGAGTCATGCGTTTTTTTGAAGGAATGCGCGATTATGCCTATTCTCATTTTGGACCATTTATACAGGATGCCCAGGCCCTGGCCTGCATTTTTATGCTGATTTTCTTTTCGATTAAATCTTATGAAATGATGGTGGGGGATAAGAAAATGGAAATCATGCCACTTTTGAGACCATTTGGCTTGTTGATGCTGACCATGTGGTGGGGCATGTTCTGTAGGATAATTGCTTTTCCCACCGACCTGATTTCCGCAAAAACAGAAGCCATGTTTTCTACCCAAAACGAACGGATCAATGCCTTAAGGCTGGACCGTGCGGTGTATATTATTCAGGTGGCTGACAAAATGGTTGAATACCAGGCAACCACTGAATTGGCATCCCAACAAGCCGAGGAAGCAGACAAAGGCCTGGGTACAGTGATGGTGGATGGGGTCAAAGGCTTTTTTACCGACAATGTATATGGCCCGCTGGTACAGATGAAAATTAGGATGCAGACCAATATGCAGCTATTGGTCACCCAGTTGCTGGAATTATTGGCCATCTGGATTTTAAGAATCTGTGTCTATTTTGTTTTTTTCATTCAAATCATCTATTCAACCATTTTGGTGATTTTAGGTCCCTTTTCATTGGCCGTAAGCGTATTGCCGGCCTTTCGGGACGCCTTTACCACATGGATTGCCCGTTTTGTAGCAGTCAATCTGTATGTTGGCATTGCCTATCTGGTTTTATACGTGTGTGGGTTGATGCAGGAATATGCTTTTCTACAAGAAATTCAGAAATATGAAGCACTACTGGATACCTCCGGTGGAGATGAAGTTTTGTCCAAATTGGCATGGATGGCAGGAAATGGCATTCTATCCTTTGGCTTGGTCATCGTAAGTTTTTTGGTGGGAGCAATCGCCATCACCACTGTACCCTCCATCTCCACCTGGATCATCAGTACCTCGGGCGTTACCTCAGCATCCGCCACTATGGGAAGGACGGGTTCCACTCTTAGCAGAACAGCTTCCCGAATGTCAGTTAGAGGAATTTTAGGAAAATAAATTTCAATACCATGATCATTAAAAACATAGAATCGAAAATTAAACTGGCTACTTATTTGTCCTTAGGGAGCTTTATTACTGCCGTTATAATCTGTATGGGAGTTTCATTTTTTGCTTACAAGCAAGTGTCCAATGCAAGACAATCCATTTATATACTGGACAACAATATCCCCATTCTGGCCAAACAGACAAATATGCAAATGAACAGGCCTGCCGAATACAGGGCAGCAGTGGACCTGTTTCACAGCCTGTTTTTCTCCCTGACTCCGGATGACAAACACATTGAATACCAAATGAAAAAGGCCATGTACCTGGCAGATGAATCAGGTGCATTGCAGTACAATAACCTGAAAGAAAGAGGTTATTTTAATTCCATTCTCAGTTCCAGTTCGGTTCTGACACTACAGACGGATTCCATTGCCCTGGAACCCAGCAATAAATTCACTTTCTATGGCAAGCAGAAAATCGAAAGAAGAAGTGCCACGATCACCAGGTCCCTGATTACAGAAGGGTATTTAATGGATATCCCAAGATCAGAAAACAACAGCCATGGAGTTTTGTTCACCAATTGGAAAACACTGGAAAATAAAGACCTCAGCCATGTTTCGAAAAACACCTTCTAAGAATATAACGCTCTTCACAGAAATAAGAAAGGAGTTCAGTACCCTGCATGAAAGGGGAAGGAAACGCATCAGTAAAATATTGGATAAGTATCCCAAACAATGCTTTTCGGGGATGGTGTTCAGCCTTATTGTTTCTGCTCTGCTCACTTTTATCATCCTGCCATTTGAAGGTTCCCAACAACCGGAAGCAGACCAACTCATGGAGGAGGCTAAAGTATTGGGATCCGGAGTAGTTGATGAAGTTTCTGCGCTTTTTCAAATTGGTAATGAGGCAAAGAGAATAGGGCAGCTAAAGCATAAAGTAGAAAGAATCATTGCCAAGGATAAAATTGATTTACAAGACAGCATTTTTCTCGAAAATGCCATTTCTGAACTTGAAAAGTATCAAAAATTAAACTCAAAAGACCATGAAGATTGACTTCAAACAACCAAAATACATCTTGCCGCTGATCCTGTTGCCCTTTATGCTTTTGCTGAATTTTGGCATGCAGTCATTTTACAGCGAAGAAGAAAAGGAAGATGACATTGGAAAAGCAGACCTGCAGGAAAGCGTAGGAAATGTTTCTGAACAGGTTCGAAACCGTGGTATCGATGGCAAACTCGACGCATTCAGGTCCAGGTACAAAAGAGCGGATGGGTACACAGCCATCAAAAATATGAGGGTTGAGGTTGAGCAGGAAGATGAAATCCTTTCCCAATACAATGAAGCAGAAAAAAGGATGCTGGATTCCATTGATTTGGCTTTAAAAAACACCCTTAACCAGCCTGGTTCCCAATTAGAAAGGAGACCAACTCCAGTTTTGGAAGTCAACAATAATCCTTCGGCCCAAACCGATGAAGATGAACTTATTCTTCAGGCATTAAACCAAATGGAAAGCCAACAAGATATCAAAGAGGAGCCAAGGTATGCCGATCCCATGGACCTTTTTCGGGCTCAAATGTCCCTTGTGGATTCCATTTCAAAAGCCAATGATCCTGCGCTTCAAGTTTCTGAAAAAGAAATTGAAAGTGAGACCCAACTTGCCCAAAAACCCAGGCTAAAGGTTTCCAAGACCAGCCATACCGATAAACATTTCAATACCGTAAGGAAAACTTCCCAAAGGTCTTTCATCCAGGCAATCCTTGATCAGGAAATCCGTAAAGGTACTTTGGGGGAAAGAATCAGGATTCGCTTACTGGAAGATATTCAGATCGGTGCAAGGGAACTTCCTAAAGGGACATACCTCTATGCTTGGATCAGCGGCTATGAGGCACAAAGAGTGAAATTGACTGTCAGCAGTGTGATGGTGGAAGATGAAATTTTACCCATTGCCTTAAATATCTATGATCAAGACGGCATGGAAGGGCTTTATGTGCCTGCCAGTTCCTTTAGGGAATTTTCAAAAGACCTCGGAGGCAATGTAACGGGAGGGATGAACCTTCAGATGAATCAGGGAGCCTCTTCCATGAATCAAATGTACTTGTCAGCCCTGCAAAAAGTTTTTACCTCCAGCTCTCAGGCCATGTCCAAACGGATCCGGCAAAACAAGGCCAACTTAAAATATGGCACCGTCATCTATCTTATTGATCCGGAACAATTGAACCCGGACATCATTTCAAACTAAAACCCATAATGATATGAAAAGATTAATCTTAATAACATGCCTTTGGAACCTATTGGGCTTTGCTACAATTGCCCAGGAAATTGGTGCAAACGATTCTCATTCCAATAGAGAAAAACTATACATCCGAGAAAACATAACCCTCCATTTTAATTCTCCCGAACCGATACAATATGTAGATATTTCCAGCGAAGGACTGGTGGGTGATTTGCCTTTGGACAATGTTTTCCGTATTAAAATGCAGGAAATCAGTGCGGCAGACAATATGGAATCTAAGCAGAATCTTGGAGTAGTGACCATTGTCGGCCAAAAATTCATAGCCCAATATGAAGTGCAATATGCTTCAGGCAATCAGGATTTGCCCACATTGCTAGAAATCACCCCTGAAAACATGAGTCCTTTAGGTATTGGGCTGGTACCACTTACCCAAAATGAATTGAGAGAGTTTTCTATGGATGCCTATAAGAGAAAAGAGGATGAAACTGGCCTTTACAATTCCCAATATGGCATCACCGGCAATGTCAACCATATCCATACCCTGGAGGATTACATTTTTCTGGACATTACCTATACCAACGAAACAAATCTGAAATTTGATATTGACCAGATCAGGTTTAGAGTGGAAGATAAAAAAATAGCCAAGGCTACCAATGTACAGGCCATAGAAATGGAGCCTGTATTTACCCTTTTTGAAAAGGAAAACTTCAAACGGAAGTACCGAAACATTTATGTGTTGGAAAAATTTTCCTTTCCCAATAACAAGGTGCTTTCCATAGAACTAACCGAAAAACAATTGTCCGGAAGGACTTTGATACTTGAAATAGATTATTTCGATCTGTTGAGTGCGGACACTTTATAGGAATTCCTCTCACTATGTAATTGGTATCTATTAGAGGTTTGATCAAATGGGGCATCACCAGACAGGGAAGAACTGCATGCCCTTCAATTCCTTAATCTATTTCCGATAAACCAGGTGCATTTTAGCTCCCTTAATGCCGTTTTGGGATTTATAAAAGTGGATGAAATTGGTAACTGAAATCAAATTTCGCCTATTGAAAGGGAGCAACGGGCCATCGTGATATTTGTTAATGTTATCAAAAAATCTGAAATAAATGGAACAGAAAAGACAATTGGAAAAGCTCCATGGATTGATCCAGTTTATGGTCTACAGCATGGTTTTTCTAGAAATATTTCTCTTTATCTATAGCCATAAGTTGCTGTTGGAGGAAGGAACGGCCAGCCAGCTTGTGCCTATTGTAGATAAGTTGATGAATTTGCCTATTTATCAAAATCTTCTTTACAGTAAATTGGCCATTTTATCGGTCATCTTTTTGGCAGCCATTGGTACCCTTTCAAAAAAGGAATTGCACCTAAACCCCAAGAAACAAATTGTATTTCCTTTGATGTTGGGGTTTGGCTTTTTCTTTGGTTCACTGTATTTCTATTCCCTGGAAACCAGTTCTATTATCTTACCTTATACCAGCTGGCCTGATATAGCCTTTGGCATTTCATCCCTGCTGGGAGTGGTATTGATTCATACCTCCTTAGACAATGTTTCCAAACTGATCAAGAGTGGATTGGGACAAGATGAGTGGAACATTGAAGGCGAGTCTTTTATGCAGGAGAAGGAGAAACTGGATACGCCCTACTCGGTCAATATACCCATGCAGTTTTATTATAAAAAAACGCGTTCGGAATGGTTGGATTAATATTGTCAATCCTTTCAGAGGTACTCTGCTGATAGGAACTCCGGGAAGCGGTAAGTCATTCAGTGTGGTAAATCCCTTCATCCGACAAATGATAGCCAAAGGATATACCATGTGTCTTTATGACTTTAAATTTCCGGATTTGGGACAGATTGCTTACCATCATTATTTATTGGCCAAGCAGCAAGGGAAAATCCAAAACCATAGATTCTTGGTAGTGAATATGGATCAAGTAGAGTATTCTAAGCGGATCAATCCTCTGAAACGTGAATACCTTCAAACCCTGGCAGATGCTTCAGAGACTGCAGAAGCCATTGTGGAATCCCTACAGAAAACGGAATCTTCCGGTGGTTCAGATAAATTTTTCACCCAATCCGCTGTTAATTTTTTGGCATCGGCCATTTATTTTGTTTCCAGACATCAGGAGGGTAAATACTCCACTTTTGCACACCTCCTTGCTTTTTTAAACAGGACTTATGAAGAAATATTTACCTGTTTATCATCTTTTCCGGAGCTGGAATCTCTGCTGAGTCCATTTCGAAGTGCCCTTGAGAAAAGAGCCTTTGAGCAGTTGGAAGGTCAGGTGGGTACCCTGAAAATCTTTATATCCAGATTGAATACTAAAGAAACAGCTTGGGTGTTTTCAGGAGATGATTTTGACCTGAAAATTTCAGATCCCAAATCTCCGGCCATTTTGGTGCTGGCCAACAGCCCATCCACTCAAAACATCAATTCCACCTGTTATTCGGTGATTGTAAATCGACTGACACGGCTGATCAATACCAAAGGCAATTTGCCTGTAGCCATTGTGGCAGATGAAGCACCAACCCTTTATATCCATCGAGTGGAGAATTTGATTTCTACCGCCAGAAGCAATAAGGTAGCGGTGTTATTGGGTTTGCAAGAACTTCCTCAGCTGAAGCAACTTCAGGGCAAGGATACCGCCACCACCATGACAGCCGTAATCGGCAATGTGTTAAGCGGATCAGTGCGGAACAAGGAAACGCTGGAATGGCTTGAACGGATGTTTGGAAAACGAAAACAGCTAGGAGAAAGTGTTTCTATTGACCGTACAAAAACTTCCATTTCATTGAGTGAAAAATACGATCCGCTGATACCAGCAGGTAAAATTGCCGGTATGCAGACAGGAGAGCTGGTGGGGCTATTGGCGGCTGATGCTGGGAAATTCAATGGCAGCTATAAAACCTCCAATATTCACTGCAGGGTTAATCTTGACCCTCAGGAAATAAAAAACGAGGAAAAAAATTACCGAGCCATTCCGAAATGCTATGAATTTAATGGAAAAAAAGAACAAGTGCTGACCCGGAATTTTATGCAGATCAGGGAAGAAGTAGAGAACATTATCGATTACTATACCGCATCTGCTTAAGTAAATCAACCATATAAAAACACTTATATCATGAATTCAAAAGAAGGAAAAACAATGCAGTCTTTAATGACAAAACTGGACCGCCTTGAGACAGAAAAGCAAGTTAAATTGACAACTGAGGAGGCCCGCTTGTATCAGGTTGATTCACAGGATGAACTTCCCTCGGAAGACCATGTTGAACCCGCTAATTCTTTCGATAATGGCAGCTGAAACCAAAAAGATGCACGAAGCTGTCGCTGAGAAAATCATTGCCCAACTAAAAGAAGGAACGGCTCCCTGGCAGCTACCTTGGGAAAAGTCGACAGCAGCATGTGATAAGCCGCAAAATGCCGTCACCGATAAAGCCTATAGAGGTTTAAACGCTTTATACCTTCAACTTTTTTCTCCCTTTGAAGATCCCCGATGGGCTACCTTTAAACAGGCCCAGTCTCAGGGTTGGCAGGTACAAAAGGGCGCAAAAGGAATGGCCATCAACTTTGTCAAAACCCATCAGTATTATCCAAAAAAAGATGAGCAGGGCAAACAGGTATTGGATGAAAACGGCAAGCAGGTCAAAGTACGTAGGACATTGAATCCTCCCATGGTCACCAAAGCCTGGGTTTTTAATGCAGAACAGATTAAGGGGGTGCCTCCAATAGCAAAAAGCCCGGAGATTAGCCAATGGGAAAAACTGAACAGGGTAGAAAGCCTGGTAAAAACCACCGGTGCCAGCATTGCCCATGTCCATGGAAATAGCGCCTATTATTCACCTATGGGGGATAATATTAGAATGCCCGAAAAGACACAGTTTAAGTCTTCCGACAGGTATTATGCCACCCTTCTACATGAGCTGGGTCATTGGACAGGGCATAAGGACCGGTTGGACCGGAGTATCATGAACAGCTTTGGTACACAGGAATACGCAAGAGAGGAACTGAGAGCTGAAATCGCCAGTATGATGTTAGGAGCCGAGTTACAGATTGGTCACGATCCTGGACAACACCTGGCCTATGTGGACAGCTGGATAAAAATCCTTACCGAGAAACCCTTTGAAATCCATCAGGCAGCTTCAGATTCCCAAAAGATCATGGATTACCTGATGGCCTTCGATAGAAAAAAGGAACTGATAAAAGGTGCGGAAAAGCACCCAGTTCAGGAAATGGCCAACCAGCCAGAAGATAAAGAACAAAAACAAGAATTGGTAAACACTTTAAAATTTGGAAGATGATCAAGGAAAAAACATTACCTATGAAAGACCTGAAAATATTTGGGATTTATAAAGATGGAAAGTTTACCATTCCTAAGGAACAGGTACAAGCGTTGCAGGAAGGTAAAATGACGGATGTAGTAACGCTGAAAAACCTGAAAGGAAAAGATATACAAATAGACAACCTTCCGGCCAGGCTCTCAATAGTAAGAGGAGATGATGGAAATCCTTCTTTAAGAATCGATCCGGTCTACAAGTCCCCCAATTCCCACCCACAACTCTCTACAGAGGAGAAAGAGCGACTTATCAAGGCAGAGATTGCTAATATTCGTAAAAACTATGTAGACAAAAATGGGAATGTTAGGACGGAAATCATTGCATATGATAAAGATACCAAGCAGTTTATGAGCTATGATCCCAGGAAGGTGAAGGCACCTGAAGCTGTCAATAACCAAAAACTAACAGCGGAGCAAAAAAGGAAATACAAGGAGGGGGAAATGGTGGAATTGCCGGATGGGACCCAATTCCAGTTTTCCACTACCGATCGAAAAGGCATACGCTCCAACCGGAATGGCTTGGTATTGTCTGTCCTTTTGGATGGAGGCTTATCCTATTTATTGCTTACAGGAATAGGCAGAATGTTGGGTCAGAAAAGTGGTGAGGAACATTCCTATTCAAAAGGTTATCAGGATGCACTCCAAAAGGTACAAAAGCAAATGGAGCGAAGAATTGCGCTAAACCCCAATGACAAAGATGCTTTAAAAAACCTAAACAATGTCCGGGAAGAAGTATCAAAAGTTGGAAGCCAACCGGCTAAATATCAAAACAGGAGTGGTGATGAAGTAAAACGCTTTAACTCCATAGATACAGATGAAGGCCGGAATCCAAAAAAGAAATCAGAAGACGATGAACACCGACAGCGAAAAATTTGAGCTTTTGGAAAGTCTTGGGGTGAGTAGCGAAGTACAGCAGCTGTTCTCGGAAGTTTTGAGGGAAGATGAAAAAGGCAGGTTGATTGTTGATTACCTTAACGAACATGGAGATGTAGTGGATCGCGAAGTTCTTGCTGTGCTTAAACACAAACTGTCCTCCAGAGGTATCCTTTATTTCTCACCAGCAGAGCCTGTAAACGTCAGGACACTGTATATTTCTGATGGACTTATGCCTTTGATTTTTCTGGTTCAAAGAAAAATGGGACGTGTGAATTTCGATTATGCTGCATTTCTGGCCATGGGAGCAAAGATAGACAAAAGGCTACTTTTAAAAGGCGTTGAACAGTTTCCAAAAGGAGTAAAAATTTATACTGTATTTGGTCATTCCCTATTAGGTCGGGTTAGGGACTGTAAGGTTCAACATTGGCTGAAAGGGGAGGATTGCCTTTTTACGATTGCAGACAATAGAATAGTTGCATCCTTTAAAGGGAAGAATTTTTGTATGCCAGTAGGGGAGTTTTCATTAAGAAATCATTGCCGGCAGGTAGGGCAGAGACAAACCGTAAGTACTTGTAAACCTTTTGATAAAAATATTGATAATTTTTATTTGTTTTGTTATTTTTAAGATTACAAATACAATATTATTCTAATTTAAAACAGGGTTAAAATTTTAAATTAGAAATATTCAATTAACATTGCCCTATCTTTTTGAATAAGAATAGTCAAACTGACCTACCATTATGAGAAGACTAAAGACACTCTTTTTTTATGCCTTCATTTTTTTAGCAATCTCTTGCAACAATGAGACTGATGAGGCACCCTTAATTGAAAAAACAGCCCGAATAGAAATTGCCTTTGAGGGAAGTGTGGAACAGTACCTCGTTAATTTCGGCGTCCACTCACTCTACCAAGGCCAAAGCGGTTTTGTCAGTGCAACCATTATTCAGCCTGTAAACCTTGAATGGACCCAAGTTATCGATGAGGCCAATACCTTTAACCTTTCCACTTCCACCAACTTTACCGAGCTTGTAATCGAATCAGAAGAACCTGTTCATACTCTCGGGTTTAATTTTAATGTAGTCCACACCGGAGATATTCCCGCTGAAGACTTCGAGAATTTAAGAGCTACTATCAAGGTTTTTGGAGACAATGCTGAGGTTCAGAACTTTCAATATACAGCTAGACCAGTAGGAGAGGTTTCGGAGGCTTTGAGTGAGGTGGTGAGGTTTTAGAAATGTTATTAAGTTAAACTTTTTATCTTTTTATTTTGGTTTAAAAATTGAATATTTTTGATTTTTGGCTTCCGTTTACAAGCACTTTTTCGGGTTAAAGGCATACCTTTCCTTTCTCCTGAAACAGGTGCCTAAGTTTTGGGTCATATGTTGTATTGTTGGCTTCTTTCTTCCGTTTTTAGTGCCTTGTTCAATCATCTTATTTGCGCTTATAACTGGTTATGACGAAAATAAAAATTAATAATAGCCTATTATAACAACTTTAAATAAAACAATAAAGAGGATAATAAAACCAAATTCTCCTTTCGGAGACCATTAGGAGCCTCAATTACTAACCCATACGGTTATTGTGAATTTACTGGTTTAAGTCTATTTAGATTCGTCCGACTTATATTCTTTTGTATGATTTTTAAGTTTTGCAGCTGCAATGCAAGAAATAGAAAAATTCAAATCGAGGCAGGAGTTAGCTAATAAATTTGTTGTAGACCGTAAGACTTTTCGCTTGAAATTGGTCAAGTTTAAAATTAAAATCCCCAATGGGTTAATTTATCCTGCAGATCAAAAAATGATTTATGGATAGCTTGGATTTACAGATAAGGTTAGGGGGAGGAATAAAAAGGGTTGAGTTTGGATCTTAAGCCTCACTCGTAGTATTCATACGTTTTCCTAAGTAGAGGCGCAAAGCCTTGGGTGGGTACGTACTCCCTTTCCTCAATCAATCGGTCATGTTTGTCGTACTCATATTCAAACATATTGCCTTCGCCGGTTTCAGGAATTTTTCGCGTCTTGAAATATTCCTTAGCCACTAATAGTCCTTTTTCATTGTACCTGTACAAATGCCCAAGTACTATTGGCATGGTATCATCATTTTCATTCTTCCCACTGGTCCACAGCATGGCCCTGATACGGTCACCTTCATATTCGTAAATGTATTTTTCCCCGTAGCCGTCTTCTGTAAACTGTTTTTCTATCAATTTGCCCTCTTCATCGTAAATATCCTGATAGAAAAACCTGCTGGGACGATCTTGGGAGTGGGAGATTACTTTTTCAATTAGCCCGTCTTTTTCATAGATATGCTCATACCTACGGTAAAGGGAGGGTATACCTGTATCTAAATAATAATTTTTCCTTTCTATCAATCTATCCTGATCATCAAATAGATATTTATCTACCCCTGTAGTATCCCCTTTTGGCACTGTTCCTACTCTAATTGTGTTCCTATTTTTTTCATCATATAGCCGTTGAGATACAAAACTAAAATCATCTCCATTATGCGGATGCGTATAGATGTATCCAAGTTTTCCGGATGGTGTGAACAATTCTTCATTATCAAAGATGACAGTTTCTTCAATTTCTTCTAAAGGTACTGGTTCCTCTTGAACAGTACAGGATGGCCCTATTAATGCGGCCAATAGGATCACTACGGAAAATAACAGATTGTTCATTTTGGTTTGATTTTCATTTATTAAATTTAATGAAATAGGTTTATAACCTAAACTTTTTCGCTATGAAAGGAATTATACTAAATTACTAGTCCAGAATACAGATTATTTTCAATGCAAAAAACTGCGCCAAAAATGGTGTAAGAAATTTACCCTTATTCAATTAAAATTATTACTGATAATGAAAAGAGATTTGGAGTTAATAAAAAAGATCCTGCTCTGGCTGGAGGAGGACGACGACCCATTCAACCCCAAAAACACTGTTTTTTTGAAAAATGTTGAAAAGGAAGAATTCTACTACCACTTAAAATTATTGTGGCAAGGGGAGTTGGTAGAGGCAAAAGTGATCAACAATAATTCAGGAGAATACTATTATCCAACGGCTTTAACCTGGGAGGGCCATGAATTTTTAGATGCATTAAAAAATGATACCGCATGGGCAAAGTTGAAGAAGAACGTAATATCCAAAGGCAGGGATGTCCCATTTTCCGTGATGAAGGAGGTATTGTTTTCGTGGATAAAAGTAGAGTTAATGTGAATTTTTTTTGAAATGTGAAGAGTTACTCTATCTTAAATTCGACATCATCCGGCAAGAAGGAGAAAAATTTGTTCCCCTCTTATCCTAATTTTTATGTGCTAAAGACACAAAGGTGTCAATCAATGACTCACCAAAGTTATGGGCTATTTTTTCACACACATCCGAAATGATTTTTAGAAGTATACCAAGGAACTACGGCATAATAGGAGGGGAATGACTAAGATGCTTTATTCCGTTCCTCCTTGTGCTAAGTGAAAAACTCCCCATGGCTTGGGCTTATCATTCATTTAGCCCTCCAGCGCCAGGAGATTTAAAGTCGGTAAGCACATTATGAAACGTTTTAATCTATTATCAGAACCCACAGAGATGCTTTATAACCAAGGGAAATCTGCCATGACAGACTACCATATTATTGCCGGTATAGCCAATATCCAAGTAGACAAAGCTCGAGAGATCCTTGCCCTGGCAAACAATAAACTATCCGAATTGGCCAAATGGGACATGGAAAGATGGCTGAAAATAGAAGGAATCGGGTATGCCAAGGCCACGGCTATGGTAACTTCATTTGAATTGGGAAGAAGAAGGATGTTTGAACAACCGGATAAAAAAATCAAAATCAATTGTTCCCAGGATGTTTACAATTGCATGAAACCCTTCCTTTTTGACGAAGTAGTAGAACACTTTTACATCGTATTGCTAAACCGAAACAATCAAGTACTTAAACTCCATAAAATCAGTTCAGGAAGTACCAGCGCTACTCTAGCAGATCCAAAGTTGATTTTCAAAAAAGCACTGGATCACTTGGCCGCAGGAATCATCCTTGTACACAATCACCCCTCCGGAAACCTTAGACCTTCCGAAGCAGACAAGAGATTAACCAAAAGGTTGACCGAAGCTGGAAACAGTTTGGAAATGCCAGTACTGGATCATTTGATTTTTACAGATGGCACCTACCTAAGTTTTGCGGATGAAGGCCTGTTATAGGTCTTTATCCATTAGGATCTACAAATGGGAAATTATCAACCTACCGTTGATGGTTTCCTATTTACTTTTTCTTTAAACCTTACATAAAATCAATTGTGTGAATAAGCAGTCTTCCGAATACCACCAATAGGATAGGAGTAAAGCTTAATACAATGGCTTTCGAAAACTTTGTGTTGAAATAGAAGTAAAGAGATACCAGGCCAAATGTCGTGACTGCATGTAAGAACCCGATCAAAAATGCCAAATCGTTATCCTGATGAAGGTAGAAAACGATTTGTTGGGGTAGGGCAAATGACAAGAACCCTATAATGTATGCCCAGGTAAAGGACTTGGTTTTATGGGGAACCACTGCTCCCCCACATAATGTACATTCAAAAGCATGATGATTCTTTACTTTAAGGATCACCCGAAAAGGTAGTTTTTTTTCACAATGCGGGCAGGTAAATGATTCTTTTTTCTCCATAACTTCAAATAGTACCGAATTAAAAGACCAAGTTTTGGGTATATGTTTTTATTGATAACAATTGTTTCGAATTTCTAAACAAAAGTATAGAAATTAGACCTATTTTCAAAACAGTTATTTTAAGTTTAGTAACAAAAGTACCGACTGTCTAAATTAGTGTATAAAAAAACGATACTTTCATGACAGATTTGGGCTTGTATTTGGCCAAAAGGACAGTAAACAAGGCAGAAGTTTCCAGGCGCACAGGCATAAGCAAATCCCGCTTAACCCAATTGACTTCTAACGATTCCGCTAAACTCCGGGCAGATGAACTTTACTTGATTGCTTTAGCCATCAATGCGGATCCGGGGGAGATGTTTAAGGAGTTGTTTGAGGGAGTGGGGCTGAAGGATAAAAATAAAACGTTATAAATCATTCATCTTTAGGCCTCTATTTTTTCAAAATTGATGCAATCAATGAACTTTCTAAGGAAGGTATTTTAAATTAAAGCAAGATATGGGAAATCCTGATCAAATAGAGTAAATAAAAATTTGGGATTATTAAAATTGACATTAGTAGTTATTTAAACTTTCCTGAATAGGCTCTTGGATCCAGGTTCTTAGTATTATACTATCGGCTACCGTTTTGGTAGCCGCTGTTTGCCCAGTTCCCCAAAAATCCGGTCGAAATGTAACTGTAATTTTTCAGCTTTCATTTTATACCCTTTTTCCCACAAAACTGATACGAAATTACTTAGCATTTCCATCGATATCCTAGCCTCCCTGTCTATAGGCCTGCCTGCTCTATTGTAAAAATCCAACAACTGTACCGCTTTGTGAGACATTTTTTCTATGATGTCCAGGGCTTTTTCATCCAATCCCAATTCAAATAACATAGAAACGGATAATCCGCTGGCTAGGTCATAGGGAATGGCCTCGTGGGGCATCTTTTCCAGGCTTAATAACTGGATATCCCTCGCCCTGTCCATTTCACCTTCATTCATAAGGGCGTTGCTAATGGTGTAAAGTGTACTTCTGTGGTTGGAAGTAAATCTTCTGTACTGATCATCAAAGTAATTGTGAGGATTGTCCATTCCCCTGAAAGAAAATTCCTTTGTCACATTTGCGTAAGCTACTTCTGTATTTACCAGTTCTTCTTGGTTGTCTGGTTTTTTTATGGGCAGCAGGCGATAAGTTAAGCCCTCCATCACAACATGGTTAGTCAAGTCGATTCCTATTGTGGCCAAAGAAGTATTGTTGAAGTAAATCGGTCTTTCCCATTCGTTAGTAGCTATCAGGTCCAGCAGCATCAGGGTGTCTTTGGTGAAATAGTTGCCCTTAAGGTGGAAGTTTAACTTGGGAATCTTTTGGTCATTAAAGGCCTCAGGAACGACTTCCATATCATCTATCGAATCGAGATCCACATCAAGAGTAAGAGTTCTCGAAGGTACTGTATTTATGGTTCCTGACTCACCGTAAGGGAGCTTCAGAAAGTCGCTTTCACTTTTTAACAGTTTCAGGTAATCTACCAAAGAAACATTCTCAAACCTGTCTGTGATATACACCACATCATTACTTCCTTTTTTAAAATTGTTATATTCCAAAGTAAAATCCAAAGCGGGAGATTCATTGACTGATCTGGTCATTTGCTTTACGTACCAGTCGGTAATAAAATAGCTCAATACAATTACTCTAACATCTGTCCGAAAGCCTTCCACTTCCTGAACATACCACAAAGGGAAAGTGTCATTGTCTCCTCCGGTGAAAAGAATTGCATTTGGGGCGCAGGAAGCCAAGAAGTTTCTTGCAGAATCGACGGAGAAATACCTTCCACTTCGGTCGTGGTCATTCCAATTTTGTGTAGCCATGATAGCAGGTACGGAGAATGCTATCAATGTGGCAATAATTCCAGCCACAACCATGTTTTTGTTGAGTTTGGAAATCAAGTGTGCCAGTGCCAAAACTCCAAAACCTATCCATATTGCGAAGGCATAAAAAGAACCAACATATATGTAGTCCCTTTCCCTCGGCTCTATAGGTGGGGAATTTAAATAGAGTACCAGAGCTAGACCCGTCATCAAAAAGAGCATCATTGTCAAGCAGAAAGACTTCGGGTCATTTTTAGCCTGAAAAAACAATCCCAATAGCCCAAGGAGAAAAGGAAGCATAAAATAATTATTATGCCCTTTGTTTTCTTTAATATAGTCGGGAAAGTTTGTGCTGATTGTAGACCAAAGACTAAGGTACGGTGCATCGCTAAAATCGCTTTCCCTTCCGGAGAAATTCCACATGAAATACCTCCAATACATATGCCCTAATTGATGGTCCAACATAAAATTTAAGTTGTCAAAAAAGGTGGGTTCTTCTCCCTCTCCCAGTCCCAGTTTTGATCTATATACTTGCTTGTGCTGCCCTTGGGTAGAGTAGATTCTGGGAAAAATAGTGGATCTGTTGGGGTCGTAGATAGTTTCAAATTGACGGTCGACGATTTCGTATTTATCCTTAACCTTGGCGTAAATTGCTTCACCCTCTTTTTGCTCGATGACTTTTGAAGTGAAGTACTGCCCATAGGCAAGGGGCCTGTATCCATACTGTTCCCTTTTAAGATAGCTCACATAACTGATAATGTCACTGGGGTCGTTTTGATTGATGACAGGATCCGAATTTGCCCTGATGATAATCAGAGCGTAGGAACTGTACCCTATCAATATGAAAGTAAAACATAAAAGGACGGTATTAAGGATGATTTTGCCATTTTTGATACTATACATGATTGCCACCACCAAGCTAGCAATAAATACAGTAGAAAAGAATATGATGCCGGAGCCGAAAGGCAAGGCGATGCTATTTACAAAGAAAATCTCCGTAAAACCAGCAATGTTGGGCAAGCCCGGAATGATGATGTTATTGATGATGATCAGAGCAATGCCCCCTAAAAAGAATGCAACGGCACCACCCTTTAAATTGGGTTTTTTGTGCTTTTTGAAATATACAATTAGCGCCAAAGCGGGCAGGGTAACAAGATTCAGCAAGTGAACGCCTATGGAAAGGCCTACAAGGTAGGCGATGAATACCATGAATTTGTTTTCTTCCCTCGGGTCCTCAATTAAATCCCACTTCAGAAAAGCCTAAATGACGATGGCTGTAAAAAATGAAGACATGGCATATACTTCGGCTTCCACTGCGGAAAACCAAAAGCTGTCTGAAAAGGAATAAGCTAGGGCACCAATTACACCTGCCCCCATAATAGAGATGGTTTGCCCCTTACTTTCTTCCCCTTTTTTAATAGAGAAAAGCTTTCTTGCTAGTAAAGTAATGGTCCAAAACAGAAACAAAACAGTCAAGCCGGAGAAAAGCGAACTCGCAATGTTCATCCAATACGCAACCTGGAGTACATCTCCAAAGGCGAGAAAGCTGAACATTCGGTAAACGATAAGGAATAATGGTGCTCCGGGGGGATGCGGAACTTGAAGATTGTATGATACAGCGATAAACTCACCCGGGTCCCAAAAACTGGCAGTACTTTCAACAGTAATTGTATAAATAATAAAAGTAATACAAAACACTATCCACCCAATTAGGGTGTTGACTTTTTGATAATTAATCATAACCATAAATTTATTACCCTAGGGTCCCGATATCCGGTAAGCTAACAGGTCTTTTTAGGCAAATAGCTTGAGATGTATTTTTTTGTTGGTAAATTTAAAAGGAATGAATGAAGATAGTAATTTTAGAGGACAACAGGTATTCATTTAGATATTAAGTTCATAGGCCAGCCTATTTTGTTAGGATTTCTAGATACATCCAAGACAAATTTAGTCTTAATATTTAGCCAAAAGGACGGTAAATAATGCAGAGTTTTCCCGGGCCACCGGCATCAACAAAATAACCAGCTCACTTCCAACGCTTCCGCCAAACTCCGCACTGACGAACTAATCACCATGGCCATCAATGCGGATCCCAGGGAGATGTTTAAGGATTTGTTTGGGAGTTGGGGTTGAAAGAGAATATCGGCAATTGATTCATGAGATTTGATAGCCTCAGAATTTCACAAGTTTAATTATTCTTTTTCTTTGGGTTTGTTGCCTCTAAAAAGAAATTTTTAAGAAAATTAACCGTTCAAATTGTCCCCTGCATTTTCCAGAAAAGTACGAATTTAAGCCTTAGGGCCTCACTTTTTTCAAGCCGAACATGAATACTGGTTAAAAATACCTCTGAGAGCCTAAAATCAATGGTTTTTTTTGTCCTCTAGATTATAAATGAAAAATCGGACCTTGGCTTCACATTAAACTAATGGGTAAAAAGTAAAATCGGACGAGATGGAATGGATTTGGAAATTATATTGGAACATATTTTTTGAGAAAACACTGGAAATATTTTCAAGTGAAACAGTACTTGTTCTTTTTATCGGATTATTTTTATTTAGAGGCATTTTGTGGAATGTTTTCACCTTCCTGATTGCTCTCACCTGCTTAAGGAATCCTAACATTAAATATTTTTCTGTTGATAAAATAGGTTCAATAAAATATGAAAGGTTTTCTGATCATCAAATAGGTAATCAAAGTCATCAGGTTAATAAGAAAAAAAGGAAAAACCGAAATAAACCTGACAAATAATTTTACTACTTTCCCTTTTAATACTCATCTTTCAACAATATTCCTTAGTTTTAAAAAAAATATCTTTTTCAACGACAAGGATAGCAGATAATAAGAACCTATCTCAACACCGATAATCCTTGTAAAACAATGATTCATCAATAAATTTGGAAATAATTAAGCAATAGGTTAATTTTGTCGTCCCGAAAAGCTATATTAATACAAAATTCATCAAATGGTAGAAAAGCTATTTATGTGGATGCGGAAAACGCAGACCAAATACTCGCTTTTTTTAAAAGTAGTCCTGCTTTAATCGAAAAATTTAAATTGATTATTCGTCTTATCTTAGAAGAAAACAGACCTCCGAGAGACCTTTACGACAAAGAAAATTTTGAAAAGGGGTGCGAACACATCACTGCAATGAAACCATTGAAAGGAAAAAATAACCCGAGGGTTTATTGTCAACAGTTTAGTCGTAGAGACAAGCAATTATTTGTGATTATTATGGGAGAACTTCTGGAAAAGAAAAATTCTCAGGGATTAAGCAAAAAAGAAAAACAAATCATTAGAAGAGTAGCTTCATATGAATATGAATTCGAAGACTAAAAACATTCAATCTGCATTTCAGGATTTACTTGGTCCTAATTCCAAAGAAGAAGAGTTGGTCTTGAAAGAACAGGTATTGGCCATGAAGTTCTTGGGAGAAATTGACGAAATGATGGAGGAACAAGGGATGAAGAAAAAGGAACTTGCCGAAAAAGTGGGTACTTCTGCTTCATACATCACGCAGTTGTTCAGGGGAAATAGAATCCCAAATCACCAAATCATTATCAAAATGGCTGATGCTTTGGATATAGATTTTGTTGTGACAACTAAAAAGAAGTATGATCAGATGCTTCATATTTCCAAGTTGGACAGGGAAGGTATGTATTATTATAAACCCTTTAATTTTGCAGTCCAAAGCGATGAAACTTACGAGGTACCTTCAGTAGGGGAAATTGAAAATGCTGAAATATTAGTAGCCTAACTATGTTTGAAATTAAAAAATCACCACTTAGGTTGATAGAGTTTTTCCTTTTGGAAAATCAATTCTCTGTGAAAAGCAAAGGCATTTCCAGTGCAAAAGATGTGGAACAATTTTTTGATTCTTATCCTATATCTATTGATTTTGCACATCAAGATACAGAGAGTGATGAATTCCATGTTTTTGTCATGGTCAAGGTTAATAATGGAAAAAAAATACCTGGATATTCTTTGGTATGTAATGGCGTAGGGATATTTGAGTTGCCACCCGATAAAATTGAGAAGGATTCTGCAGTTTACAAGAACCTTAAACTATATTCAACTGTAAATATGGTTATTAACCATATTCGCAACATAATCAGTTTACAGACAGCCTTTGCTCCCCATGGAAGGTATAATCTTCCCCCAATCGATATCGGTGATCTTTTTGCACAGAAAGCAGAAAAGCAAAAACTCAAGAATAAAAAAGGATAGGAAAACCTCTATTTAAAGTTTAGTTTTTTATTTGACCCATTCTCTCTCTAAATTATTATTTAGATAAATCATACCGACCCCTTGGATATAACGGTTTGATTTGTGCCCCCATTTTCGGTCAAACTGTGCCATTATCAAGGCAGATTTCGGTTCGAAAAGTGTCATAGGCGGATAGTGCTTAACGTAGGACTACAGAAACTAAATTTTTAATTAAAATTACTTTTGTAAACAGCTAATACCAGGAACCGTCAAAAACCAGTTTGTCCAGACAAGTGTCAAAAATTAATTGATGCATTACTAAACTTTTGGTATAATTACCTTCTTAACGCTAGATCAGCCAAATTGTGGGTGTAATTTTTTATAACTTGACAGGAATAGAAAAATCAGCAAGAAGGATGTGGCAAACTGGGATGGCTGAAGAGCTTTGAAGTGGCTACAGCATAGTGAAAGGACAGTTTCAAAATTAACAATATCAAATATTTGAAACGCTGTTTACATTTCCCAAAACCTTCGATGAAAAGTATAAAGTTTAATTTAAGAAGAAATAAAATAGCTATATGTCAGAAGACCAAAAGAAAGTTCTTGAAAGCCAATTATGGGGCATTGCCAACCTGCTTAGAGGTAAAATTAGTGCCGATGATTACAGAGACTATATTCTTGGCTTTATCTTTTATAAGTACCTTTCTGAGAAGCAGGCACTTTATGCCAATGAATTGCTTGTTGGTGAAACAGTAATTGATTATAAAAAAGTAACCGACCAGGAAACCTTAGCTGCAATCAAAGAAGAGTCTTTATTGAAATTGGGCTATTTTTTAGAGCCTGCACAATTGTTTTCTGTGCTAGCAGCAAAAGGGAATGCAGATACAGAAAGTGAGAGCAACTACATTTTAGAAGATTTGCAATCTGTACTGAATCATATTGAGCAAAGTACCATGGGTACGGAGTCAGAAGAGGATTTTAATGCCTTGTTTGAGGACTTGGATTTGAATTCTACTAAAATTGGCAGAACAGTTGGTGCTCGGAATGAAATCATTGTAAAGGTATTGATGTACTTAGACAAGATTGATTTCAAACTGAAAGATCTTGATGCAGACGTTTTGGGGGATGCCTATGAGTATTTGATTGCCAAGTTTGCAGCAGGTGCAGGGAAATCTGCCGGGGAGTTTTACACACCTCAGCAGGTTTCTAAAATTCTAGCTAAGATAGTTACCACAGGTAAATCTAAAATCAAATCTGTATACGATCCAACATGTGGTTCTGGTTCCTTGCTCTTGCGAGTAGCTAAAGAAGCGTCTGTAAGTGAGTTTTACGGCCAAGAACTAAACCGTACGACCTTCAATCTTGCACGTATGAACATGATTTTGCATGATGTACATTTTAGTGATTTCAATATCATGCAGGAAGACACGCTGGAAAACCCACAGCATTTGGACAAACGCTTTGAAGCGGTAGTGGCCAATCCACCATTTTCTGCCCATTGGAAAAGCAATGACAATCCCCTGTTCAATACAGATGAACGCTTTAGCCAATATGGACGCTTGGCACCAAAGACCAAAGCCGATTATGCTTTCTTAACCCACATGCTGTATCAGCTGACAGACAATGGCATTATGGCGAGTGTATTTCCGCATGGCGTATTGTTTAGAGGAGCTGCGGAAGGACATATCCGGGAATACATTATTAAAGAAATAAATGCCTTGGATGCTGTGATTGGACTACCGGCGAATATCTTCTATGGAACATCTATTCCTACCTGTATTCTCGTGCTAAAAAAATGTCGTGAGCAAGAGGACAATATTGTATTTATAGATGCAAGTGGAGACGATCATTTTGTAAAAGAAGGCAACCAAAATGTATTGCGTAATGAAGATGTAGAACAAATTGTAAACACTTACCGCAACCGTGAAACTATAGATAAATACAGCTATGTAGCCACCCTTGCTGAAGTTGCTGAAAACGACTATAATCTGAATATTCCACGTTATGTAGATACTTTTGAAGAAGAAGAACCTGTAGATTTGGATGCTGTATCTGCTAAACTGAAAGAAATTGAAACTGATTTGCAAAGCACCAATGAGACCATTGCAAGCTTTTGTTCTGAGCTAAATATTCCAACTCCTTTTTAGTTTTGAGCTATGAATAAAATAAATCAAGCTATCCAGAAATTCAAGCCAAATCAAGATTCAGAAAATGTGCCTGTGTTAAGATTCCCTGAGTTTGAGGGAGGGTGGGAAACCAATCGAATTGAGGATGTCGCAAAAGTATCATCAGGTGGGACACCAAATAGATCTAAGCCAGATTATTGGAATGGTGATATACCTTGGATTACCACAAGCCTAATTGATTTCAATGAAATAATTGAAGCAGAGGAATTTATAACAATTGAAGGATTAAATAATTCATCTGCAAAAATGTTTCCTAAAGGAACAATTCTGATGGCAATGTACGGTCAGGGAAAAACTAGAGGAAAAGTTAGCGTTTTAGGAATTGAGGCATCAACAAATCAAGCTTGTGCAGCTTTACAATTGAGAAATAGCCTTACAACGGATTTCGCTTTTAATTATTTAGCTAAAGACTACCATAAAATCAGAAATATTGCAAATGATGGTGGACAACAAAATCTAAGTTCGGGATTAATAAGGTCTCTCAAAATAAGCTATCCTTCCAAAGATGAACAACAAAAAATCGCTTCCTTCCTTACAGCCGTTGATGAACGCATCCAACTCTTACAAAAGAAAAAGTACCATTTAGAAGAATACAAAAAAGGTGTGATGCAAAAGCTCTTTCCCGCAAAAGAGGGACAGTCTCCAGAAATCCGTTTTAAAGATGAAAACGGAAACGACTTTCCAGATTGGGAGGAGAAGAGGTTGGGGGGGATATGTGAGAAAAAATCATCAAACATTTCTGCGAATTCTTTGGAAGAAAGGGAAGGTGATTATAAAATTTATGGTGCAACAGGATTTCTACAATTCATTGATTTCTATCGAGAAGAAGAACCATATATTTCAATCATAAAAGACGGTGCAGGAGTTGGCCGAATTCTACTTTGTGATGCCAAATCTTCTGTTCTTGGCACATTGGATATTTTAAAACCAAAAGGGAAAAATAACCTTCAATTTATGTATTCTTTAATATCGAATATTCGCTTTGAAAAGTATATAACAGGAAGTACTATCCCTCACATTTACTTCAGAGACTATTCAAAAGAAAAGGTGAAGATTCCTTGTCCCGAAGAACAGAAGAAAATTGCAAATTTCCTTTCGTCAATGGAAAAATCAATTGACACTATTGAAACTGAAATTGAAGGTTCAATTATCTTCAAAAAAGGCTTGCTTCAAAAAATGTTTGTGTAAGGTGAATAAACTATTTTCAACGAGGTTGAACTTGGAAATGGATATGTTCTGCAAAAAAGAAGATTTGGTTACTATATGAGGAAATTCCTTGATAGAAAGCCTGCTAATTTTAGAAAATAGAAGGGTGACTACCTATACCAGGAAAATATTGAAAAATCAACTGTTAAAAAAGCATCTATATGGATTTTAATAAGATTAGGGCAACTTGTCAGCAGGTTAAACAAATCACAAAACACCAGAATGAAATTAAGAAATTGCTATCAGAAGATTTTAATATCTATAGTATATTGGGTAAGGAGCATATGGAAAATAATACACACTCCAACTTCATTGGTGAACTTCTAAATCCGCAAGGAAGTCATTATTTTGATGATACTTTTCTAAAGATGTTTCTGACAGAAGTTGGCTTGACAGACACGATTGATACCCTTTCTACCAAAGTAACGATAGAGAAGCATATTGGCTATATTGATAAAAATGCTAAAACAGGCGGACGCATAGATGTTTTTTTGGAAGATAAATTTGGTCATTCAATTAGTATTGAAAATAAAATTAATGCAGGAGACCAAGAAGATCAAATTCAACGGTACTGCAATTATAATCAAGGCAAAAATAATGTGCTATACTTGACACTTTGGGGTGAAGATGCCGGAGATATAAGCAGGGGAAAACTAAAAGCAGATTGTGACTATCAATTAATATCTTACAAAGATCATATACTCAACTGGGTAGAAGATTGTCAAAAAGAGGCTATAAATAAAGAAACTGTAAGATCTGGATTAAGTCATTACATTCATTTAATCAAGAAGCTTACTAATCAAAATATGGAAGCAGGAAAAGAAAAAGAGCTACATGAATTAATTAAAACCAATTACTTAGAAGCTCGCTTAATGGCAGATCATATAACGGCTGTAGAGCGAGAGGAGACCTATAAGGTATTTGAAGAAGCTCAAAGCAGACTTAAAGAGAAACTCAAAGAGGATGCGGAAATTGGCTTAAGTACTTGGGAAGAATGGCATAACAGTTGGCACGGCATGGGCATTCTTTTTAAATCAGGTGAGTACGATATAAGACTAAATGTAGAAGGGCAAAGCAGGATTTGGCAGCAATATACCATTATAGGATTTGCTAAAAGCGGGAACACTGGGGAGGCTATAAACTATATAGCACCAAACGGTTTTGAAAATACAGGCTTTGGTAATGGCGCAAAATCAAGTAATGGATGGCATGTGTATAAGCACTTTTTAGGTTGGGATAGACATGAAGAAAGAGCCAAGCTTTTTGATCCTATTGAAAGGAAAAACATTATAGATTATATAGTAAATAGCATTCTAGAGCTAGTGGAAGAATTTGGAGATATAAAACAACGTTAAAGCGAAGACATATTGACTACCCAACCCGAACAGATATTAGAAAATAACCTGGTTACCCAACTCGAAGGACTTGGCTATAAAAAGGTGACCATTCGTGATGAAAATGACCTTTTGTCTAATCTGAAAAGCCAATTAGAGAAACACAATAAAATTCAGCTATGCCATAACGATTTTAAGCAAATTCTCAACTTCATCAACAAAGGCAATGTATTTGAGCGTGCTAAAATATTGCGAGACCGTGTTCCCTACACCAATGCCCAAGGCGACACCAAAACAATAGAGCTCATCAACCAAATTCATTGGTGTCAAAATGAGTTTCAGGTTACGCAGCAAATTGCCATGGAAGGCACGCACAAAAATCGGTATGATGTCACTATTCTTATCAATGGTTTGCCATTGGTTCAGGTTGAGTTAAAGCGTAGAGGTTTGGAACTCAAAGAAGCATTCAATCAAACAAACCGCTATGAAAGGCATTCTTATTGGGCAGGAAATGGCTTGTTTCAGTTTGTGCAGGTATTTGTCATTAGCAATGGCGTAAACACCAAATACTATGCAAATGCACCTTTAAAAGCCCGATCATTCAAACAGACTTTTTATTGGGCAGACGAAAAGAACCGACTGATTACCCAATTGGCTGCATTTTCAGAATTGTTTTTAGAGCCTTGCCACATTTCTAAAATGATCACAAAATATGTGGTGCTTAACGAATCGCAAAAAATATTGATGGTGCTTCGACCCTATCAATTCTATGCAGTAGAAGCCATTGTAGAACGAGTAAAAACCACTACCAAGTTCGGGTACATTTGGCACACTACAGGGTCCGGCAAAACCTTGACTTCCTTCAAAGCAGCACAGATCTTAACCAATTTACCTCAAGTCCATAAAGTGGTTTTTGTTGTTGACCGTAAAGATTTAGATTATCAAACTACTAAAGAGTTTAATTCCTTTAGCAAAGGCAGCATTGATGGCACTAACAATACAAATACACTAGTCAAACAACTTACTAGTGATAACAAACTCATTGTTACTACCATTCAGAAACTGAATACTGCTATAAGCAAAACCCGGTATTTGAATAAAATGCAAACATTGAAAAATGAACACATTGTTTTCATTTTTGATGAGTGCCATAGAAGTCAGTTTGGTAAAACCCATGAAGACATTAAAAAATTCTTTGAAGAGGGTCAAATGTTCGGGTTTACAGGTACGCCCATTTTTGAACCAAATGCAGGTAAAAATGAATATGGCAAGCGAACAACCAAAATGCTTTTTGGCGATTGCTTGCACAAGTATGTAATTACAGATGCCATTCGTGACGAAAATGTTCTTAAATTTTCGGTTGAATACATCCAAACGTTTAAAAAGAAAGACCATATTCTTGACATCAATGTAGAAGCCATTGATGAGGCTGAGGTAATGAATGCACCTATACGGTTAGATAACATTACCGAGTATATAATTGCCAATCACAACCGGAAAACGCATAGCCGTGAGTTTACGGCTCTATTTTGTGTGTCTAGCGTGCCTGTTCTCATAGCGTATTATAAATTGCTTTTACAGAAAAAAGAGGAAGGCAAACACCATCTGAAATTGGCAACAATTTTTTCGTATTCAGTAAATGAAGATGACAAAGATGCAGTAGGCTTTGTAGATGATGAAGAATTTTTGAATCCTAATCCATTAAATGTGGCTGCTGCCCCGCAGCCCAGGTACATTACCCAACATACACGGGATGAATTAGAAGACTTCATCATACAGTACAACAAACAGTTTGGTACCAACTTTACAAGTAAAGACAATCAATCCTACTACAATTACTACAATGATATTGCCAAGCGTGTAAAGCACCGACAGATAGATCTATTGGTAGTGGTAAACATGTTTTTAACAGGCTTTGATAGCAAGCATCTGAATACCCTGTATGTTGATAAAAACCTTAGGTACCACGGTTTGATTCAAGCCTATTCCAGAACCAATAGGGTTCTTAATGAGGTGAAATCACAAGGAAACATCGTTTGTTTTAGAAACCTTAAAGAGGCGACAGATGAGGCAATCACCTTGTTTTCAAATAAGAATGCCAAAGATGAAATCATCATGCAACCGTATGAGGAGTATATAGCCAAATTCAATCAGGCATTCAATGCATTATTGCAAATTGTGCCAACAGTAAATAGTGTCAATGATTTAGCCAATGAAGAAGAGGAATTGGCCTTTATTCAGGCTTTTCGGGAATTAATGCGTCTGAAAAATGTATTAACCACATTTACAGAGTTTGAGTTTGACGATTTGTCTATGAACGAGCAGTCCTTTGAGGATTACAAAAGCAAATACTTAGACTTGTACGATAAGGCCAAGTCACACAATCAAAAAGAGAAGGTAAGCATTTTGGAAGATATTGATTTTGAACTGGAATTGATTCATCGTGACGAAATCAATGTTGCTTACATCCTCAAGTTGCTTGCAAAACTGAAAGATGCAACGCCGGAAGAACATGAGAAGCAGAAAAAAGCATTGATTGAAATCGTGGCAGGTGATGCGAAATTAAGAAGCAAGCGAGAACTGATTGAGAAATTTATTCAAGAGAATCTACCTCACATTTCTGATTCAGATGATTTACCGGAAGAATTTGAAAATTATTGGAACGAAGAACGAAAAGAGGCACTGAAGAAATTAAGTAAAGAGGAGAGTCTTGACAATGAAAAGCTTGAAGAAGTAATTGGAAAATACCTGTTTACGGAGAAAAAACCTTTGAGAGATGATGTAATCGGACTTTTGAATAAACGACCTGCATTAAAGGAACGGGCCTCCGTAGCTGAAAGAGTGACAAACAAGATTTTAGGATTTGTAGAAACCTTTATAAGCGGGGTAACGGGATAGGACATATAAAATTTAAAACTTAGACAGAGTTAAGATTACAGTTTCTTTGGCTAAAGCCCTGTCTAGATATCTAACTAAGTTCGAATACCACTTTTATTTATTTAAAAATTAAAAATATTCCATCACCATAGTAAGGGGTAATATTTTTAAAATTTAAAAAACATTTAGTATTTTCCTGAGTCTTGTTTTTAAGAGTTCACAATATTTTAAATTGCCGTGAATCCTTTTTGGTTTATGATAAAAAAAATATGGAATATTTTGCTTCTTTTTCCCAAGATGGTCTAAAAAAAATGATCAGATCCACTCAAAATAGAAATACCGGTGATGTTGACCCCTTGGATTTAGGTTTTATTAATTAGTTGAGTATTTCACTACATAGTATACCAGTGGTTCCTTGGGAAAGTAAACCCATAAAGAAGTATGTCCTAACAGAAAAAAATACAGAATGGAATTCGAACTAGAGATACCCAAAAAGCAATTTAAAGAACACCTTGGAATAGCGAATAATAACAGGATTATTTTCTCCGGTGCTTTCGGAACAGGTAAGACCTATTTTTTGGAAAAGTTCTTCAAAGACCATGAATCGTTCGAAGCTATCCATCTGTTTCCTGTGAATTATTCAGTGGCTTCCAATGAGGATATTTTTGAGTTGATCAAGTATGATATATTGTTTAAACTTCTTGAAGAAGGTTTGAATTTTGAGGAAGTAAAAATTGATAAGGGGACTTTTCTTCCGTTTTTTCTGGAAAACCATTCCATCGAAATTATCCCATTTTTATTGGGTGTTATACCAAAAGTTGGAGGTTCTTTGAAAGAAATTGCGCAAGGGCTGATTGACCTTGATAAAAAATTTAATAAAGAGTTTAAGGAGGCTAACCTTACGGATCAAGACAGAATCATTTCTTATTTGGCAGAATTCCCCAAAAAACAAGGATCAGTCAACGAAGAGGATTTTTACACCCAATTGATTTGTAGCCTAGTTAATCAGTTAAAAGAAAAAGGCAAAGAAATAGTCTTGATTATAGATGATCTAGACCGCATTGATCCAGAGCATATTTTCCGCATTTTGAATGTCTTGGCTGCCCATGTGGATGTGAAAAAAGACAGCGAACAAAATAAGTTTGACTTCGGTAGAATCATTTTGGTGTGTGATATTGAAAATATCAGAAAGATATTTTCGAATCGATATGGTTCAGATGTAGATTTTTCTGGATATATAGATAAATTTTATTCTAAGTCGGTTTTTCATTTTGACCTTTCGGGGGAGCTTGAAAAAAAATTAACTGAAGTTTTCAATAAAATTCTAATCCAGACAGAAAAGGAGACATATGACCTAAATAAACACAAATCGCAAGATGATATTATGTGTATTCACTACATTATTTTTTCTTTAATTGATTCTAATATCCTGTCAATTAGAAATATATTAAAATTACTCAATAAGGAAATTAAGTTTAAAGGTATCACATATACGAAAGTTAACGGAAGATATCTTGACCTTTATGATTTTAGACTATTGAAAATCCTTAGAATATTAGATGAACTTTTTAATGATAGAACAGAATTTTTAAATTCTCTGTATAAAATAAAAGAAACTAAAAATAATAATATTTATATTGAAAATAAGGACTTATTTTTTAATCTTCTACTACCATTCCTCACATATGAGAAACATAAATGGGAAATATCGGAAGAGGAAGACGGAACACTCCAGTTTGACGATTTAATAATTGAATGGAAACTTACTAAATTAAATAGTGATCCTTCTGGCCGAAATATATACTTTAATCCGGAATATAAAATTTTAAAGAATGGGGTTCTCATGAGGGCAAATGAAATTAATTTCTTTTTCTTTCTTAAAAAAACTATCGAAGTAATAGATCAATATAATTTAAACTGGTATAAATAAGTATTTAGGTTAAACAAGAATTTATTTCATTAACTTGGATAACTCTAGAAGTAGAAATAAAATAAATAAATTACTATTTTTTTAATTTATCAAAAATGTAGCCAACTTCCATTATATTTTAGTTCTAGCCCAACCATACGCATATTCCAATATACAATTCGATATTTCGATCATTACCAATACCGCTTCAATTCTATTAAGATCAGTAACCGATTCTGAGTCGTATTTTGTTAGATAGGTGCCAATAGTTGCGTTTTCTGCATCTACTTTGTTTATTGGATTGAAAATATGTTTTGAGCTGAAGTGGATAAAGCCTGATGTAGTATTGTACACTTCTTTTATCCAGGGGAATTCTTCGGAAGCCTTATTTCTTAAATACCAATCCTTAAGTGCTTGTTTTGGATTGTCCTTATCAAAGAATTCTTCAACTTTCTTACCTTTCATTACCTCATTGGCAAATTCGTGTGGATTTTTGACCAAATGAGCCGCAAATAGTCGAAGGAAATTGTCCAGATAGGGTCTAACAAGATGAGACGCAGCCAAATAATTTTTAGAATCTAACAGGATCATAAAACCTTCAATCAAAGAAAGGGCTCTGGAATAGGTGCCATTCAAATAAAAATCAAAATGGAAAACTTGTCCACCGGATAATTGACTTGTACGAGCCATCAATAAAAATCTATGTTCATAGCTTTTTAAAACTTCTTTGAATGGAAAAAGATATTGAGATAAATCCTCTGCTTTATAGTCTCCTGGGACTCCAAGGTCTGTTATCAGAAATGGGATCCAAAAAGCAAAACTTTCAGGTTTAACGATTTTATTTGAGTGAATTAATATTCCATGAGCTGTTTTATCGTCATTCTCTAAAAACTGGCCTAAAGTCCATTTTCTGAAATCAGTGATCCTTTCATCTGAAAGGATTACTATTTGCTCGATAACAGGTAGGTCGGATGTTATTTCTCGCCAGTTTAGCATTTCCTTGAAAATTTAATGGTAAGCGATCTGGTACAAGTACTTAATTGAATCCTCTACCCTATTCTTCAATTTCAGAAGCTGATCATAGGAATATTTTCCAGCGGAACCATGGGTCCCATTATTAAAATCTCGAAAGAGAAGCATGATATCCTCGATGTCAGCTTCAGTGAAATCGGCCAAGGCATCCCGCTGATTTCGGTGAAGTAGGTATTCAATTTTAGATCTTCTTGAAGGTTTTCCATTTTCAGTTATTTTTATTCTTGGATAATTTTCTTTGACTTCTTCATCCGATGCTTTCAATTCGATCAGCTGAACAATCACCTCTCTGGAACTGGTGCAAAAATGTCGTGCAGCATCCGGATTTTGTGGGTTCAAGGAGAATATGGCTCCCTTCCATCTATTGTCTAGATCTTCAGAAATTCCTTTTAATTCATTGGATATGGAGGATGTTATGGCTGGTCCTAAGAATTGACTTGATTCAGCCGGTACCTGCAATGAATTTGAAAGTTCAGCACTATTAGCAGCTTCTCTTTCGGCTAAATCTACCCAATCCCCATACCTATCATTCAAATAACCAGACTCAAAGCGATTATCAAGTTCTTGGTAACTTTGATAGAGTCTGTAAGAGGATGTGGTAGTAGCGGAATAATGGATAGAAGTCTGTGAATTCAATCTACCTATGGCTGAATTTAGCCGTTGTCGATTCGCTTTTACTCTGGCATTATGTTGCCTAACTGCTTGATTGTAATTGTTCACTGCATGGGTAACTTTCCTATTGTATTCTCTGACTTTCTGATTGTAGCGATTTACAGCAGATCGTTGTTTATTTTGAATCTGAGTTAATTTACTTCGAAGTTGAGAAGCATTGAATTTTTTGGCCATGTTATTTTCATTTAGTGGTTAGTTAAAGAGAATAAGAGAAGGGGCTTTACCCCTTTGGTGGAAATGGATCGTTTCCGAATGAATCCCGTTCCCGGATTTGTCCATTTTTTCCATGGATTAATAATTCGGATTGCTGATTCTGTGCTATTTGCCGAGCTATCTGAATAGCCTCCCGTTGCGTCTCTTTTACTATTGTTGCCTTTCCGTTTCGTTCACCTCGAACAGCCCAACCATCCTGATGCTTCACTACGTGTTGGTTTTTTCCTTTTGCCATAATTATTTAGATTTAGTTCAGTTGTCAAAAGTACAATTTTTATACCATATCGTCAACCTTAGTTAATAATTGAAAAATTCATCCGTATTTCCTTATATTGAGTCAATTTGTCAGTTAATTACTTCATGTGTCAGTGACCGTTTGTCATACTAAATTGACATATATATAAATAATTTGTATAAATGTAAACTGTTAGTGTATATTCGCGTAAAACATATTACATGAACTTACCATATCAAGTACAATGAAATACTTAGCCGAACGTCTAAAATCAGCCAGATTGATTAATGGCTTATCACTCCAAGGTTTGGCAGACCGAATAGATAACCGTGTTACCAAGCAAGCGCTCAGTAAATATGAGCAAGGTCAGGTGGTTCCGGATTCTGATATGATAGGTGTATTGGCAGAAGCATTGAAGGTAAGACCTGATTATTTTCATACCGATACTGAGGTGAAATTTGGTGAAATCGAATTTCGAAAACTGAAAAACTATCCTTCCAAGGAGAAAAACAGGATTATTGAAATTGCTAAAAATGAACTTAGCCGGTATATTGAATTGGAAGAAATTTTGGGAATTGAAACCAAGTTTGAAAATCCTCTTGAGGACATAGCGATAAAATCACATGAGGATATCGAAAAAGCTGCTGAAAAATTAAGAGAGGTTTGGGGTTTGGGAAGTGATTCCATTTCCAATGTAATAGAACTTCTGGAAGATCATCATGTGAAAGTTTTGGAGATTAATTCAAGCGAAGCTTTTGATGGGTTCTCTACTTGGGTAAATGGCAATGACATTCCCTTAATCGTTCTCAATAAATCTAAATTTGAAAACAAGTTGGATAGAAAACGTTTCACTGCCTTCCATGAGCTAGCGCATCTTCTTTTGGATGTGAATGGGTATGAAGAAAAGCAAAAAGAAAAATTTTGTCATGCCTTTGCGTCAGCTATGCTAATTCCGGAGTATACTTTAAAACAAGAACTAGGCGGAAAAAGAAGCAAGTTGTCCATTACTGAATTAGGAGCTATCAAACAGCAATACGGGATTTCCATGCAAGCTTTAGTTTACCGGGCAAAAAATCTGGGTTTTATTTCTGATAATTACTTAAAACAATTTTATATGGTCTTCAATCAACTGGGATATCGGGTTAATGAACCGGTCGACTATAAGGGCATGGAGCAGTCAAACCGGTTTTCTCAGCTTTTATTTAGGGCGTTGGCGGAGGAATTTATTAGCATGAGCAAGGCAGCGTCTTTGAAAAATCAGAAATTGGCAGAGTTCAGAAAGGAAAATATGGTTATTTGATGAGAATTGCTGTAACCGATGCCTGTATTTTTATAGACCTGATTGAACTGGATTTAATTTCCGATTTTTTTCAACTAAATTTAGGGCTTCATACCACAGTTGAGGTAATGAATGAATTGTATGCTAATCAAAAACAGGTATTGGAGGCTTATCAGAAAGTGGGGAGGCTTAAGGTGCATAACCTTGATGAAGTTGACTTCTCAAAAATTGATAATTTAGCTTTCCCAAGGGGGCTTTCTGCTGAGGATAGATCAGTTCTTTATATCGCAATTAACCTAGAAAATGGAATTGTCATTAGTAGTGATAAATTGGTGAATAAATGTGCCCAAAGTCATGGTTTAGAATGCCATGGATTGCTTTGGGTGTTTAACCTATTGGTTAGCCAAAATATTTGCTCTAAGCCTTCAGCACTAACTTCATTAAGAAAGCTTCTTGCCATGAACGCCATGTATGCTGCCCCTAAGATGAAAATGAAGATTGAAGAGATGATTAGGGGATGGGGTTAAAATCCATTTATTTAATTTCAAAAATAGGTTTAGGAATTGTCAGGATCTTGTAAAACAGTGACCAGATCTTCCAATATTTATAAACTATCAGTTGATTTTGGAGAGACAGATTAAACCTCGATGCCGGTAATTGCCATTTTTTGGGAATTATAGATTTGATTCAAAAAATTGATGGTTTTTCCGGATGATTTAAAAAATGAATTTTAGACTATCTATATGTCATGAATCGAAGCTTGGATTTTCCTATTCCCCGTTCAGGGGATTAACTTAGGCCATTGGCGAAGGAATGCTATGAAAATTTAAAAGAAAAATATACAGGATAAACTGGATTGATATTTAATTTTTAGGGCTTCCCCTTTGGGTCGGGCTACCGCTTCGCTACCACTCCAATCTTTTTTTCCTTGCTTTTCGCTCAAAAAGGATTTTCATTACTATCCCTAAGCCAAATACCGGAAGGTAAAGTAAGAGCCGAGCCATTTTTTTTGTAAATTTAATCTTAACCATACAAAAGAAAACCATGTGCGGCAGGTGATCCGTAAAACAAGACCTTAAAAAAGTTGAAGATCAATTGAAGTTGAGATTATCCGAAAAGGCCAAAAACTGGAAGCCTTCCTTTAACATTGCTCCTTCCCAATTGGCTCCGGTTGTAACTTCGGATAAGCCTGATGAAATAGATGTCTTTCATTTCGGTTTGGTGCCACACTGGGCAAAAGACAAAAAAGTGGGGTATAAAATGATCAATGCCCGCTCGGAGACCCTCCTTGAAAAACCCTCTTTTAAACCCCTTGTGGTGAACAATAAAAGATGCCTCGTGCTTGCTGATAGTTTTTTTGAATGGAAAAAGGTGGGCAAAACAAAGCAGCCATTCCGGATTCACCTTCCCGAAAGGGAGGTCTTTTTTTTCGCTGGGCTTTGGTCAAGTTGGAAGGATCCTGAAGGCGAAACATATAATTCCTACTCCATTATCACTACTGCACCGAATAAACTAATGGTCAAAATCCATGACAGAATGCCTGTGATTTTGACCAGGGAAGAAGAAAAATTATGGTTGGATCCCGATCAAAACCCCAAAGATCTGCTAAAATTATTGAACGCTTATCCCGCCGATTCCATGGAGGCATATGAAATATCCAATGAGGTCAACAAACCTGGAAACAATCACCCTGGAATTTTGGATCCGGTTTCGGAATAGAAAAATTTGGCATCTCCACACTTTTTTGACAGCTCATATGGAAAAGTCAGAAGGGGTATTCCCATTTTACCTTCACCAGTGACTTCAAGTTTCAGAATCTTTTTTTTTGATAGCAGTTCGTCAAGGTCCGTCAATTTCCCTTGATTTTTATAGCTGGACAATCCATATTACTTCAAAGCACCTTTTTCCATGATTCCTTTTTAATTCAGCCTTTCCAATGCCATGGCTTATCCTGTTCCCGGTTGTGAATTATGATAAATGCAAAGATGGGGGCAGCGGTACACCCGCCAAGGGAGCGCTTCGCCCGATCAAAAAAACAGGGTTTTCCAGAGGAAGCCTTCCACAATTTTTTCGCCCGGCCCTTGGCTTGGGTGCCCCTGGCAGCCCCGGAACTCTTAGGCATAATCAAATTTCAAACCTTAAACAGTAAAATTCATGTCACAATTTGAAAAAACTTACATCGGCAAAGGAACCCAGGTAAAGGACCTCAACATCATCCGGGTATCCATCTCCAAAGAAACCCTGGAGGAAATCCTGAAAGACCACATGGTCGACTACGATGGCAATGAATACCTTGTATTTGAAGTCGCCTCACTGAAAGAACCGGATCAATATGGTAAAACCCACACGGCCTATATCAGCAAAAAGGTAGCTGCTCCGAAAGGTGTTACGTCTAGGAAATCGAAATCTTGATAAAAAGCCCTTCGGGGCTTTTTTTGTTCTTGAAGTTGATTTGTTCGTACGACATCTTTTTAACATAGATGAATTTGTTTTTTCTTGCTTTCGAATTCTCTAAAGTAATTTTCTATCTCCCAGCTTTTTAAAAAATTCCTCCTTGTAATTCCGGCTGATGGGATACAGGTCTTGTCCTATCAACACTTCATTGGATTGGACCTCGTCAATATGCCGCATGTTGATAATAAAGGAGCGGTGAATCCGAACAAACTCACCCGGCAAGGCATTGGCTATACTGGTAAGGGACAGTAGCGACAAGATCTTTCTTGTAGGGGTGATGATCTTGATATATTCTCTCTGCGCCTCTATTGCCTGCACTTCCGCGTAAAAAAATTTAACGATCCGGGTGTCGGTTTTGATAAAAAAATAATCGGGTTTTTCCATTAGGTCTTCAGCAGACACTTGTACAGAAAGGTATTCCACTGCCTTTTCGATTGCTTTCTTAAAGCGCTCAAAAGAAACCGGCTTCATCAGGTAATCGATCACATCCAGCTCATATCCTTTAACCGCATATTCTTCATAGGCGGTTACAAAAATCGTAAGGGGCTTATCCGGGAGTTCATTGAGCAAATCTATTCCCGTCATCAGTGGCATACGGATGTCCAGCAAAAGAATATCTACAGGATTTTTCTTTAGAAAATCCATCGCTTCTTCCCCATTGCTACAAACACCAGCCAATTCTAAATGGCCAACCTTGGAAACGTAGTCCGATAGCAATTTCCTGGCCGGGGGCTCGTCGTCCACGATAAGGATTTGGTAGTTCATTTCAGGTCTATTTTTAAGTTCACTTCAAAGGAGCCGGTATTTTGATCCAGTACCAGCTTGTGTTTTCCCGGATAAATCAGGTTGAGTCTCTTTTTTACATTCGAAAGGCCGACACCACTTTCTTCTTCAGCTGTTTTACGTGCTTTTAGTACATCATTCCTGATGTAAAAGTGTAGCATATCTTCTTTATCGAGGGTAAGTTTAATCGCAATCCGCCCGTCCATGGTATTGCCATGTTTAAAGGCATTCTCAAGGAAAACTAAAAATATAAGATGAGCGATGCTATGCCTGTCTTTTACGCCCTCATGGCTGAATTCAATCGTTGGTTTTTCATCCAACTTTAACCCCCAGAGTTCAATGAAATTTTCCATAAACTTAATTTCTTTGGCAAGGGAAACAAAACGCCCCTGATCCTCATAGAGCATATGGCGCATCATTTCAGAGAGCTTCATGATCGCAGGAGCGGTGTTGTCCTCCTTGAAATAGGCCATCGAATAGATATTATTCAGGGTATTGAACAGGAAATGGGGGCTTAGTTGAAGCTTCAGAAATTTCAGTTCAGAGGCCAATTGACTGTTTCGAAGTTCGATTTCTTTTCGTTGCGCCGAAATCATATTGGCAAAAAACCAGATAACAGTAGTGATTAGGTAAAAGCCAAAAGCCGGAACCGATCTGATAAAGTAGGTATAGGTAACAGAACGGTGTGTCATACCGAGGAGGTTAACCCGCAACAGCACTATGGTAACTACCACGGCAATAGAAGCTAAAATATATCCGGTATACTTTCCTTTTTTATACAGTTTCGGTAATAGTAGGTAATAATTCAAATAGGCAATGGAAGAAGATGTCAGGACATCAGAAATCACCGCACCCCAGATTTCACTGGAGGAATTGATCCAATTGCTTAAGGAAGCATACAATATCGCCCCGTAACACAGCCAAAAAAGGACATGCAATGCATAAAATACCGGGCGGGAAATAAAATTATTTTTCATGGCGGAAATTTAGCCTTTTAAATAACACGAAAATAAAGGGATCATCCAACAGACAGTTGTGATCTACAGAAGGCAATTTTTATCCAATAAGTGGTAAATGCAAATCGTTAAATGAAACTGACCGATTTCATTCGTTGATCAAAATTGTCGTTCGGGTGAGAGAATCCTGCTGTCTATAGATTTGCATAAAATCATAGGATAATATTTCGTCTATTTGTAATGTATAAGAAGGTTCTTAGCATATGTAAAATTTAAATCATCAACAATTTACTAAATTTTATTAATGCTTAGAAAAACCCAAACAGGACTCTATCGATGCTGAAAATCAAAATTTTATATACCGCCTTTTTTCTTAGCACGTCCTTAACTGCACTATGTCAGAAAGATCATATCGTCCTTGAAGATCAGGGGAGCTTTGCCGTGGGAGGTAAAGTAATCACAGCTCCGGGTACATTTGACCCTATTGCCCATGGAGCATTCAATCCTGGCAATCAAAGTGCTTCAGGTCAAACGCTACATGGAGACCATGCTTACGTCTTTTACCAAATTCCAATGAAAGCGAAAAAACTTCCTTTGATCTTTTGGCATGGCTATGGACAATTTTCCAAAACCTGGGAATCAACCCCCGATGGTAGAGAGGGTTTTCAAAATATTTTTCTTCGAAAAAAATATTCAATTTACCTCATCGACCAACCAAGACGGGGAAGAGCTGGACGAAGTACCGTTCCGGGTAGCATTTCTGCAGCTCCGGATGATCAACTTTGGTTTGGGATTTTTCGACTGGGTATAGGAACAGAATTTTATCCGGGAGTTCAATTTGACAAAAAACCTGAGACTTTGGACCAGTTTTTCCGACAGATTACGCCTGATACAGGCCCTATTGATTTAAATGCAAATACCGATGCTGTTTCTGCCCTTTTTGATGAAGTTGGAGATGGAATTTTGGTTACCCATTCCCATAGTGGCGGTCAAGGTTGGCTTACTGCTTTAAAAACAGATCATATCAAAGGAATTATCTCCTATGAGCCGGGAAGCAATTTCGTCTTTCCGGAAGGGAATGTTCCGGAACCAATCCATTATGTAGGTGGAACCTTGGGAGCAAAAGGGGTGCCGATTGATGAATTCAAAAAACTGACACAAATCCCCATTGTGATGTATTATGGAGATTATATTCCTACCGAACCTGTAGAAAACCCGGGTCAGGAACAATGGAGAGCTGCCTTGCAAATGGCGAAACGCTGGTCTGAGACTGTAAATAATAATGGAGGCGATGTCACCTTGGTACATCTTCCGGAAATAGGGATTAATGGAAATACCCACTTTCCGTTCTCAGATCTAAACAATAAACAAATAGCCGACTTGATGTCCGAATGGCTCAAGCAAAAAGGCCTTGACAAATAAAGATTAAGTAAAAACTCAACTAATAATAAAGAACCATGAAAAAGCACCTTTTCCTTTTAACCTTTATTCTACTAAGTGCTTCTAATTCTTTTTCACAAACGTCTACGGAGCAGGAAATCAAGAAGCTCTCCATGGGCAAATGGCAATGGATGGCCGATAAGGACGTATCGAAACTGGAAGAACTCTTCGACGACAAAGCGAAATTTGTCCACATGAGTGGCAGCTGGAAAACAGACCGTGAACTGGAAATTATCGAAACGGGAAGTATCTGGTACAAAAATGCGGAAGTACATGATACAGCCGTTGAGATTTCTGGAAATACAGCGGTAGTCTGGAATCGAATCACCTTGACAGCCCACGTAAGAGGCAGTGATGTGGAAAATGAATTTACTGTAACTGAAGTCTACCAAAAGCAGGGTGAAGACTGGAAAATGTTGGTTTTGACTTTCAGTAGTGTAAGAGACACACACGAAATTGAGCATTAATCCAAGCACCGCACAGGTTAGTGTCTCACTAACCTGAACTAAGAAACAAAATCAACTCATCAACCATGAAAAAGACAATTCTAGCATTCTTCTTAATGTTCTCCGCAGTCCAATTCTCCTTCGGGCAAGACGAGCCGACCAAACAAGAAATCATCGAACTCTCCAAAACCAAATGGCAGTGGATGGCAGACCAAGAAGCCGATAAACTTGCTGAGCTTTTTGACGACAAGTCTGTTTTTGTCCATATGGGCGGTGCCTGGGGCAAAGAGCAAGAAGTCAACATCATCCGCAGTGGCGGGATCTGGTATAAAGACGCAGACATTCACGAAGTTTCTGTGGAAATCATCGACAACACGGCCATTTTGCTGAACCGCATCACCTTGATCGCTGAAGTGGGCGGCAATGAAGTAACCAATCCATTTGAAGTCACGGAAGTATATATTAAAAAAGCGGAGGGCTGGAAGTTGGGCTCCCTGTCCTTCACCAAATTAATGGGACCTGCAGACCGGTAAAAACGATACAGCCATGAGATTATTTCTCCTTTTCATTTACCTGACCACTGCTTTAAGTTGCTCCGCCCAAACCCAATCGGAAGCCTTGGTTAACCCAAGTGAAACAGCTTCGGAGGAGATCCTCATTGTCTATTTCTCACGCACCAAAAACACCAAAGCGGTGGCGGAGGTGATTCAGGAAAAAGTGGGGGGAGTGCTTGTAAGCCTGGAGCTGGAAACCCCTTACCCGGAAGATTATGATGCCATCGTTGCCCAGGTAGCCAAAGAAAATGAGACCGGTATTCTTCCTCCGTTAGAAACCGAGGTGGACGTATCTCAGTATCGGACAGTGTTTGTCGGATTTCCTACCTGGGGCATGCAACTACCGCCGCCGATGAAGACATTTCTAAGTGAAAATGACCTCAGTGGCAAAATGGTAATTCCCTTCAATACAAATGCGGGGTATGGAATCGGAAGTAGCTTTGACAAGGTTGAAGAGCTCTGTCCTGAAAGTACTATTCTTGAAGGTTACTCCACCAGAGGCGGGATCGAGCGAGACGGAGTTTTGTTTGTGATGGAGGGAGAAAAAGAAGAGGAAGTAAAAACAGAAGTAGATGCTTGGCTGGGTCGTTTGGGCTTCTAAGCTTCTCAGTTAACATTGCTTTAAATGCAATAGGGAATAAAACAAGTCTATGATTCAGACAGCAGTAGAGATAGGACCAAAAAGGCAAATTGAAGAGAAACCCAATGCTGCCGCAGATCGGATAAGTACAGATTTTATGGAATTACTGGAAAATCAATTTCCAGTTGCTGATCAGAATTATACGTTAAAGTTGAGATCAGCATCAGATTTTGCCCAGAAGCTGAATATCCATGTAAATCATCTCAATCGATCACTTAAAGCAATATTAAATAAATCAACCTCAATAATCATTAAAGACAGAATGATGGCTGAAACAAAACGCCTATTGGGGCAAACTGACTGGAGTGTATCTGAAATAGCTTACTGTTTGGGTTTTACTGAAGTAACCCATTTCAATAACTTTTTCAAAAAAGGAATAGGTATGAATCCTTCTCGGTTTCGCAAATCATTGAGTGAAAATTCAGAGTTTAAATTGGGTCACAATCAATAAAAATCCAAGCCCATGTGGGCTTGGATTTTTTAGCTGATAAAACCTGGATAAAGATAAATCATGCAAACAATAACATTAAACAACGGCGTGAAAATGCCCATTCTAGGATTTGGGGTTTTTCAAATCGCCAATCAGGAAGCATGTGAAAGGAGCGTCATCGATGCGATCGAGGTGGGCTACAGATTGATCGATACCGCTGCTTCTTATAAAAATGAAGAGGCCGTCGGGAGAGCGGTCAAAGAATGTGGTGTTGCCCGAGAGGATTTGTTCATCACCACCAAGCTTTGGATTGAGGACACAGGTTTTGACAAAACCAAATCTGCTGTGGAGAAATCACTGAAGAAGCTCCGACTGGATTACCTGGATCTTTATCTGATCCATCAGCCGTATGGGAATGTGCATGAATCCTGGAGGGCGATGGAAGAAATGTACAGGGAGGGAAAAATCCGGGCAATAGGCATCAGTAATTTTCAGCCTGACCGTGTGGTAGATTTGATGGCATTCCATGAAATCGTTCCGGCCATCAATCAGATCGAAACCCACCCCTTCCACCAGCAGATCGAAACCCAGCATTTTCTAACTCAAAACAACATTCAGATTGAATCATGGGGGCCGTTCGCAGAAGGGAAAAACGGACTATTCAGCAATGAACTTTTGGCCGCTATCGGTCAAAAATACCAGAAAACCATTGCACAAGTTGTCATCAGATGGTTGACCCAACGGGGCGTGATAGCGATTCCAAAGTCCGTTAGAAAAGAACGGATGGCAGAGAATTTCAAAGTTTTCGATTTTGAGCTTAATGTTGAAGACCTGAAGCTGATCGAAACGCTGGATCAAAAAGAGAGCTCCTTCTTTGATCACCGTGATCCCAATATGGTCAAATGGCTGACCAGTAGAAAATTAGAAGAATAGCAACAACCAAAAAAACCCAAGTACCACTAACTATGAAAAAGTCTATTTTAATCAGTTTCTTCTTCCGGATAGTTTTTGCTGGACATGCACAGGAACCCATCTTGAAAATAAGCTCAGGTTCACTCCGGGGAGCGACGGAGGGAGATGTCACCTCATTCAAAGGGATTCCTTTTGCGGCGCCTCCAGTCGGTGAATTCCGTTGGAGACCTCCCCAGGCTGTCAAACCTTGGGAAGGGGTGAGAAATGCCACGGAATATTGTGCCGATTGTCCGCAACGAACCTGGCCGGGATCTACAGCCAAAACATCAGAGGATTGTCTTTTCCTGAATATCTGGAAACCAGCTGATGCAGTAAAGGGAGCGAAACTCCCGGTGATGGTGTGGCTTCATGGAGGTGGATTTACAGGAGGAAGTGGAGCTGGTCCTGGTTCAACGGCTGATGCCTTTGCGAATCAAGGGGTTATTTTAACAACCATCAATTACAGGCTGGGGCGGTTGGGTCATTTTGCTTTTCCAGCTTTGAGCGAGGAGCATCCTGAGGAAATGAAGGGGAGTTATGCTTACATGGACCAGATAGCCGCATTACAATGGATTCAGGACAACATTTCCGAATTTGGTGGTGATCCTGATAATATAACTATTTTTGGTTTTTCTGCCGGTGGAGTTGCTGTACATTCTCTTTTAAGCATTCCTTCAGCAAAGAACCTATTCCACAAAGCAATAAGTCAGTCGGGTGGTGGCCGTGATGGTGTCCTTACAGGTAGACCAATCGATCAGGATAATGCAGATGAATTGTATCCTGTTTCAGCAGAAACTATCGGGATAAATTTCGCCAAAAGATACGGAATCGAAGGAACAGGCAAGGATGCATTGGATCAACTTCGGGCATTGAGCGTAGATGAAATTCTAGACGGAGGCCAGGAAAATGACAGCACAGGAGCCAGAACGTATTCAGGTCCTATTCTGGATGGAGAACTCGTTGTGGAAACTGCCGAAACTGCCTATCAAGCCGGAAGACAGGCAAAAGTTCCGTTGATGATCGGAAGTTCAAGTGGTGAAATTGGTGGCGGATTTATCAATGCCAGTCAAACGAAAGAAGCGCTTTTTTCACAATTCGGTGATTTGGAAGCAGAAGCAAAAGCTGCTTACGATCCAGATGGTAACAAAGAATTCAATGAAGTCCTGACAAAGTTTACAACTGATTGGGGTTGGGGGGAGCCTGCTCGGATGTCGGCAAGAGCGTTCGTCGAAGAGAACCAACCGGTTTACGTATGGCAGTTTGGATACGTCCCTCCTGCTGCAAGAGAGCGATCCCCTTATGGAGCGGGGCATGGTTCGGAAACTTCTTTTGTCTTTAATACACTCAATGCAAGATGGGGAGCCCAGGGTGAGCCAACGGAAGATGAGGCGGAGTTAGCAAGGATCATGAATACCTATTGGGCCAATTTTGCCAAAACCGGAAATCCTAACGGCAACAACCTTCCAGAATGGCCGCAGTACGACATTCAACAAGCAGAGATTTTGAATATAACGCTCGACGGAAACGTGACCAGCACCCCCGATCCAAGAAAAGCACGATTCGATGTGTTGGAAAAAGCATTTAAGAACCGAACCCGATTGCAAACTAGACTCGGTTTTTAAGCCATAATATCCATAATCTATAACTACATAAACTTTTCCAACTATAAAGTCAATTAGATATGAGTGTATACAAATCATTATTAACATCTCTAGCGCTATTCGCCACAGTTATCCTCCCTGTTCAACCGCAAACGTCGCCTGAATCATTGGCAGAGGGGAAAAGTCTCTACGATGTCAATTGTGCGAACTGTCATGGAGATGCTGGTGAAGGGGCAAAAAAGGCAGGCTTTGAGATTTCCATTATCGCCGAACGTGGGGGGATACAACCTCCCGACTTAACTGATTCTGATTGGGATCACGGTTCGACTGATGCAGAGATATTCAAGGTGGTCAAAGAAGGAATTCCTGCCGGGATGATGCCTTCGCTAAATGGTAGACTCTCCGACAGCCAAATTGAAAATGTCGTCGCTTATCTCCGTTCACTGGCTTCATCTCCGAATGACGTTAATTCGCCAGTTTCAAGTGCGACGGACACTTCAGAGATCACGCTTGAACTTGAAGATTATTTCGAAATGCCTATCACTGGAGACATGTCAACTGATCGTGTTTCCGGGGTATTGGCGAGAGGCAGTATCATGATAGATGAACCGGGAGACAAACAACGTTTTTTCCTAAACGATTTAACAGGCCCACTATATATTCTGGACAAGCAGACAAAAGAGTTGACGACCTACCTAAATTTCGCTGGTCTGTTTCCAAATTTCACAGCTGGGTTTGGATATGCGGCAGGTATGCTGAATTTTGTCTTTGATCCGGAGTATGAGCAGAACGGAATATTTTATACGCTCCATATGGAGAATGTTGCTGACACAGAAGGAAGTGCAACGCCGAAGGCAGGCGTAGTATCCGGACTTAATTTAGAAGGTTATGAGCTTACAGAGCCGATTGCGAAACCTGAAACAGTCCAGGATACACGATTCGCCAGAGAGTTGGTCATTGTGGAGTGGAAGGATGAGGAGATTGGAAACACGACTTTCGAGGGATCGGCACGTGAGGTATTCAGACTTTTTGTGCCAGGGTTATTTCATCCATTCAATGAAATCACATTTAATCCTGTGGCCAAAGCAGGCGACGCCGACTGGCGTGTCATGTACCTGGGAATTGGGGATGCTGGTACCGGAGAGCGACCAGGCCCAATGCGGATGCATGCCCAACGGTTAGATACTTATCAAGGGAAGGTTCTTCGTATTATCCCGATGCTGAATGAACATACAACAACTAGTACAATAAGCGAAAACGGTCAATACAGAATTCCAAACGACAATCCGTTTGTTTCTGTAGAAGGTGCACGAAAAGAGATCTGGGCCTACGGCCTAAGAAACCCACACCGCCTAACCTGGTATATTGACCCTGACCAGCCTAGTGATCCTGTATTACTTGCCTTCAATATTGGTTTGGTTAGCTGGGAAACCGTGGCAATCATCAAGAAGGGAGCAAATTATGGATATCCCCTCCGGGAGGGTAACCTTGCTATGTCCGAAGGTAATGGGATGAGTTCTATACCCGCTGATGATACAATACCAATTCTACTCTCTGACACAGATACTATAGGAATTGTAAAACCTACCTATACGGTAATTAAATATCCTCATGCACCAGGGGGAGGTGATGCGATTGCGAATGGCTTTGTTTATACAGGCACACGCCACAAAGCCTTGCAAGGAACCATTGTATTTGGAGACATCACTACCGGGCATATTTGGTATGCTAAAATAAAAGACGTGCTGGCCGCTGAGGACGGTGACCCACAAACTTTTGCGCCGATAATTGAACTAAAAACTAATCTTAGAGAACTATCAGAAGAGACCTACCGAAAGCGAGGCGGTGGTTCTGAGGGACTTCCGGGTCGGGGTGCAATCTCAGGGGCAGGTCGCTTGGACATTCGATTGGCACAGGACAGCGAAGGAGAATTGTACGTTATCACTAAAGGAGATGGTATGATTCGAAAATTTGGAAGCATTAAATAGTTGAAGAAGGGAAGATTCAGCCCGCCTTAAAAAAGTGATTTGAAGCATTTAAGAGTCAAGTTCAACTGAAATATTGAGTTTGTTTTTAAGTCGCTTAAATCTCTATAATCTGGATTACAACTTAAACAACAACCACATGCAAACATCAAAATTTATTCTTCTCTTTTCCATCATGAGTATGGGGCTCCATGTGAGTTGTTCTGCTGCTGACCTGTTCGATGATCAAGATACTGGTTTGGAGCAAGAAGTAGGAACACCGGTGGAAACGAATTCACCGAATTCAATCTTTCAGCCCTCTTTTAAAGGACAAACAAGAATTGGAAGCGTAACTACTGATACGCCGATTGAAGCTATTGTTATTTCAACTGATTTGACAGCTCCCTGGGGCATCACAAATCTACCCGATGGAAGGTTGTTAATCACCCAAAAGGCTGGGCAGATGCGAATTGCTACCACCTCAGGAGGATTGAGCGGAATGCATATAGCTAGACTGGTAATCGACAGTGACAATAAAGTGGTGGGAGAAGAAAGATTGTTGGTTGAAGAAAACCAACGCTTCAGAGATATCACCCAAGGATTTGACAATGCCCTTTATGCAATTACTGATGCAGGTAGATTATATAGAATCGACAAGCCGTAAAAATTAGAAAATCGTGATTTAGATCTCCTTGTTGAAAGCAGGAGAATAAAGATATAAAGTAAATCGAAAAACATGACTAAAGAATTGAAATCCAACCGACGGGAGTTTTTTAAAAGTGCAGCATTGGCGGGAGCCGGAATCGTAATGACCCCTGCTTTGGCAATGGGCTCAGGTGACAAAGTTCAACTAGACTCAGCCTCCACACTCCCAACCCGAAAGCTTGGAGCATTAGAAGTCTCTGGAATAGGATTAGGCTGCATGAGTATGGTGGCAGGCACTTATAATCCTACTCCTCCAAAACAGGATATGATCGCCCATCTCCGCAAGGCAGTGGAGCGCGGTGTTACGTTTTTTGATACAGCGGAAGTATATGGACCATATGGAAGCGAGGAGGTAGTGGGAGAAGGTTTAGAACCTTTTAAAGGCCAAATCAAAATCGCAACTAAAATCGGTTTTGAGATTCAAAACAGCCAGCGCATGGGGCGAAATAGCAGCCCTGAATCACTCAAAGGGGTGGTCGATGGTTGCTTGAAAAGACTTCGTGTGGAAACCATTGATCTGCTTTACCTGCACCGATGGGATCCACAGGTTCCAATCGAGGAAATCGCTGGTGCTTTTAAGGACATCATTGCTGCTGGTAAAGCGAAACACTGGGGACTTTCGGAAGTAGCCCCGGATACTTTGAGAAAAGCGCATGCAGAATTACCTGTTTCTGCCTTGCAAACACAGTATTCGCTGGGAGAGCGATTTCCTGAAAACCAGATTCTGGACACCTGCGAGGAGCTCGGAGTGGGTTTTGTGCCTTGGGGACCGACATTGAGATCTTTTCTGACGGGAAGATTCAATGCGTATAGCCGATTTGACAATCTGGACAGACGTTCTCAGTTGCCTTTCTTCTCACCTGAAGGATTGGAACAAAACATGCCGTTTTTGCGAATTGTGCAGGATTGGTCACAGAAAAAGGGGATTACCATGGCCCAGTTTTCTTTGGCATGGCTACTTGCTCAAAAATCCTATATTGTCCCCATACCTGGCACCATTAGCCCTCAACATCTGGAAGAAAACCTTGGGGCTTTAAAAGTAACCTTTTCGACCAGTGAGTTAACCGAAATACGATCCGAAATAGAAAAATTCGAATTGCTGGGTGTCCGTTCGAAGGAATCTGCCTTAGTGGATCAATAACTTCTAACCCGGTATCCTGAGCGAATTGATTATCGCCAGAGAGGCACCTGATTTCGGCCCCATGTTTGAGGTAGAAGAGATAAGAACAAAAGTGATGGTCTTCTTGTCGAAGCGTTTTACCAGTTCAACCATTTGATTTGCGTACGACTCTTAAAAAAAATGTATTAAATTGAGTATCTGAATATTTACCATTCATTTAGCATAAAATCTAATTTTCCATGAGTAACCAATCAACCAAACTCGATCGAAGGTCATTTTTAAAAGTCTCAGCACTTGCCGGGGGAGGGATGATGCTGAGCTTTAATTGGCTGGCAGGATGTAAACCCAAATCAGAGGAGGCGTTGGGAATGCCAGAGGACTGGTTTAGAATGAATGGCTATATCCGTATAGGTGATAATGGATTGATCACTTTGATGTCTCCCAATCCGGAAGGCGGTCAAAATGTTAAAACTTCCATGCCGATGATTCTGGCTGAGGAGTTGGACGCCGATTGGACCAAGGTCATCGTGGAACAGGCCCCTTTGGATACAGATAATTTCACCAGGCAATTTATCGGAGGAAGTCAGGCTATCCGAACCGGTTGGACCCCCTTGCGCACAGCAGGAGCTACAGCCCGGCAAATGCTGATGCGTGCTGCGGCGCAAACCTGGAACGTTCCGGTTTCAGAAATCACCACGGAACCGGGATTTATCCTTCATCAATCAAGTAACAAAAAGGCACATTTTGGAGAAATGGCCAGCCTGGCGGCTACATTGCCGGTTCCCGAAGAGGTTGATTTAAAAGCAAGCCAGGATTTTAAGATCATCGGCACCTCCAAAAAGAATGTTGACCTGAATAAAATCGTCACCGGAAAACCCCTTTTCGGAATGGATTATAAAAAGGAGGGAATGCTGTATGCGATGATTATTCATCCTCCGGCTTTTGGTAATAGACTCAAATCATTTGACGATTCGCAGGCCCGGTCCATGCCCGGCATTAGGGATATTTTTCAGTTCAAATCCCTTCGGGACGATTACAAAAGGACCTTCTTCGACACCGTGCAGTTCACCGACTTAATCGCAATCGTCGGAGACAGCACCTGGCAGGTACTTCAGGCAAAGAAATCTATAAAAGCGGACTGGGAAATTCAGGAAGGCTATGAGGAACAGCGGGACATGTTTGGTCGTGAAGCTGTCAGAGTAGTGCCAAAAGGCCTGGAAAATACGGATGCCCAGGAAATGGCGATGAAGCAAGCCGCTCAAAAACCCCAAACCCAACGGAAAGATGGGAATCCCGAAGCGGTTTTCTCCACTGCTGCTAAAGTCATAGAGAGAACCTATACCGGTCCTTTTTTGGCGCACAACTGCATGGAGCCTATGAATTTTTTCGCCCATGTGGAAGGGGATAAAGTGACCTGTGCCGGGCCATTGCAAAAACCCGAATTGACGGAGCATGCCCTTTCAAGCCGATTGGGCATTTCGGTAGAAAATATTGAGATAGAAATGACCCGACTGGGTGGAGGTTATGGCCGTAGGTCCTATGCCCATTGGCTGATAGAAGCAGCGGTGATTTCCCAGAAAATGAATGCTCCTGTCAAGCTGGTTTACACCAGGGAAGACGACATGACCGGGGGCGTTTATCGATCCCGTTATCAGGCCACTTACCGGGCAGCCCTCAATGAAAACAATCAATTGATTGCCTTTCATGTCAACGCAGGTGGTCTACCAGAAAACCCATTGTACGCAAACAGGTTTCCGGCAGGAGCTGTGGATAATTATTTGGCCGAAGGCTGGGAAGTGCCCTCCAATATCACTACAGGTTCCTTCCGTGCACCAAGATCCAATTTCATGGCCTGCGTAGAGCAATCGTTTCTGGATGAAGTTGCGGAGGAAGCGGGCAAAGACCCCATTGATTTCCGATTAGAACTGCTGGCAAAAGCAAAAGCAAACCCGGTAGGTGAAGGAAATGATTACGATCCGGACCGGTATGCAAAAGTTTTAGAATTGGTCAGGGAAAAAGCAAACTGGGCAAATTCAACACCAGGAGTTTCCAGAGGAGTATCGGCCTATTTCTGCCATAACAGCTACGCTGCTCAGGTCTTGGAGATGAAAATAGTCGATGGGCAGGTTCAAATCGATAAAGTCACCAATGCCATTGATTGCGGGCTTGTAGTAAACCCTGATGCGGCCAAAAACCTCTGCGAAGGAGCGGTGATAGATGGCATCGGTACGGCCATGTATGGAGAACTGACCTTTGAAAATGGAGTAGTCAGCAAATCCAACTTCGACCAATACAGGCAAATCCGGATGAAAGAGGCACCAAAATCGATCGAAACCTATTTTGTAGAAAACGGAGAGGATCCCTCGGGTCTTGGCGAACCAGCCTACCCGCCGGTTTTCGCAGCATTGGCAAATGCGCTTTATAAAGCTACAGGAAACAGGTTTTACGATCAGCCTTTTTCCAGGCAATTGAACAGCTAGCAGAGCAAAAAAGTCCTTTTGATCAATCATAAATTTATTATAATAATGCGCATTGTTTGAATTTTGTAAGCAGATTAAAATGTAAATTGTTAATTTAGAATTAAATACAAATCATATGGCACAGTTTAGTTTAAATATCAATAGCAAATCAATTCAGGTAGATGTGGATCCCAACACCCCACTGTTATGGGTACTGAGGGACCACTTAGACCTGGTGGGTACCAAATTCGGCTGCGGCATAGCACAATGTGGCGCTTGCACCGTAGATGTAGATGGAGAGGCGGTAAGGTCCTGCTCTTATCCGATCAGTGCCGTGGAAGACAAAAAGGTGGTGACCATCGAAGGCCTATCTGAAAAGGGGGATCATCCGGTACAGAAAGCCTGGCTAGAACATGATGTACCACAATGCGGGTATTGTCAGTCCGGGCAAATCATGTCTGCGGCCTCCCTTTTGGCGAAGAACCCCAAGCCAACGGACGAAGAGATAACTTCGGCAATGAATGGAAACATCTGTCGCTGCGGCACCTATACCCGGATAAAAGCAGCCATTAAAACGGCTTCCCAAACACTATAACCTACTGAAATATGACATTGCTAAATAAAAAATTAGATAGGAGATCCTTTTTAAAGGTGTCAGGCCTTGCAGGAGGTGGAATGATGTTGAGCTTTAGTTGGCTGGCCGGATGCAAACCGACACCCGAACAAGTATTGACCATGCCAGATGAGTGGTTTGAAATCAACAGTTATATTAAAATTGGGGAAAATGGCGCAGTCACCCTTTTCAATCCGAACCCTGAATTTGGTCAAAACGTGAAAACGTCGCTCCCCATGATTCTGGCTGAGGAATTGGATGTGGACTGGAAAAACGTGTTTGTAGAGCAGGCGGATTTTTATCCGGAGCGTTTTGACAGACAATTTACGGGAGGTTCGCAAAGTGTGCGTGCAGCCTGGACACCCCTGCGCACCGCCGGGGCCACTGCCCGACAGTTGATAGTAAATGCAGCTGCACAATCCTGGAATGTTCCTGTGGCTGAAATAACAACCAATATGGGTACTGTGGAACATCAAGCCAGTGGCAAAAAGGCTGGCTATGGTGAGATGGCTTCCCTGGCAGGGACGCTGGATGGACCGGAGCCGGAATCCATCAAACTCAAGGATAATGCTGATTTCAAAATCATTGGCCATTCCAAAAAGAATGTGGATTTGCAAAAAATTGTAACAGGAAAGCCGATGTTTTCGCTGGATCATAAGGTGGAGGGAATGAAATATGCCGCCATTGTTCATCCGCCGGCCTTCGGCATGAAGCTCACATCCTTTGACAAAAGCTCAGTGACATCCCTGCCGGGTATTCAGGATGCCTTTAAAGTCAAAATTTTTAAGGATGATTATGGTAGAAACTTCTTTGATACCACTACATTCCCGGAGATCATCGCCATTGTGGGAAATTCTACCTGGGAGGTCTTGCAAGCCAAAAAAAGCCTCCAAGCTGAATGGGAAGAAGCTCCGGAAAGCACTTTTCCCATGGCGGGTAGGGGAGGTCAAACCAGAGATATTAGCGTTCCCGGAGGATTGGAGAATTCCACCACGCACAAGGAAAAGATGGCGGAATTCCAGCGCAAACCCGGAAATGTTCAGCGAAAAGACGGAGATCCGGAAGCTGCTTTCAAAAAAGCGGCCAGAGTAATTGAACGAACGTATTCCGCTCCCTTTTTGGCCCACAACACTATGGAGCCGATGAATTGTTTCGCAGAGGTGAAAGGGGATAGGGCCATCATTTACGGTCCAACCCAGGCACCAGATTTTATTATGAACGCACTTTCCAGCAGCCTGGAGCTTCCGAAAGAAAATATCCAGATCAACCTTGCCCGGATGGGGGGAGGCTTTGGTCGGCGGGCCTACAGTCACCATATGGTAGAAGCAGCATTGATTTCTCAAAAAATCCAGGCACCTGTAAAAATGGTCTATACCCGGGAGGATGACATGTCGGCTGGGGTTTATCGACCCACTTACTCAGCCACCTACAGGGCTGCTCTAGACGAAAACAATAACTTGCTGGCATTGCATGTAAAGGCCGGGGGTATCCCGGAATCTCCGCTGCACGCAAACCGATTCCCTGCGGGTGCCATAGACAATTACCTGGCCGAAACCTGGCAGATAGAATCAAACATTACCATTGGTGCTTTCCGGGCACCCAGATCCAATTTTATCGCCGGGGCCGAGCAGAGCTTCCTAGATGAATTGGCAGAGGAAATGGGAAAAGATCCCATCGCATTCCGATTGGAATTACTCAAGAGGGCCGAAACCAACCCCGTGGGGGAAAACAACGATTATGATCCGAAGAGATATGCCGGAGTACTGGAACTGGTAAGAGATAAATCCGACTGGTCAAATGTACCCGATGGTATTTCAAGGGGTGTTTCTGCTTACTTCTGCCATAACTCCTATGTTGCAGAGGTGGTAGATGTTAGTATCAAGGACAGAAAACCGGTTGTTGAAAGCGTCTATGCTGCAGTCGATTGTGGAATAGTAGTCAATCCCGACGCTGCAGCAAACATGGGCGAGGGAGCCATTGTTGACGGCATAGGGAACGCATTTTACGGAGAGATGGCGTTCGAAAACGGCGTGCCTACGAAAACCAATTTTGACAAATACCGCATGATCCGGCACGGCGAGGCACCAAAGAAAATTGAGGTGCATTTCGTGGAAAGTAAAGAGGACCCAACTGGATTGGGCGAACCATTATTCCCTCCAGTTTTTGCCGCGTTGGGAAATTCACTTTACAAAGCAACAGGCAAACGATTGTATGAGCAACCCTTTCAGCCTCAGATCTTGCAAATCGAAAATCTGGGAATGTGATGGGTATTTTTAACTGTATTTCAAGGAATCTAGCTGCAGGTAGATGTATTTGTAGGAGGTGATGTTTAAACAGCAGTTGCTATCATTAAGCGGTAGCTGGCAAAAAAAAGAAAAAATCGAATTTTAATGTTTAATTTATTAACGCTAGAATATTAATAGAATAAACAATGGAAGATATTTCCCTGATCGTAATGCAATAAAAAAACAGACAAACTCAAATAGACCGAAAGATCAATCAATTGATAGATCAAAATTTAGATCCCTTTCCCTTTGAAAGGTTGGATAAAGGCAAAAAACTTATCGAACTGATTCAAAAAGCCCTGCAATCCATAGAGTCAGAGAAATTGATTGAGGCCGGCATGCACATTAAGGAGTTGGAAATGGAGGGCTTGAAAATAGAACTTTAATTTTCTGAAAGGGTTTTAGCTCCCTGGATAAATGTCTTGTTATGATAAGCCTTTTGAAAAGATCAATTGGCCCCATCAAATGGGAGATCACTAACCTCTTTGTTCCAGCTTTCGAAGCAATTCCTCAATCTTTCGCTCCTGTGCCCTGATTTTTCTATCAGTAGCCGTTCCTTTAGGTTTGGAGAGGGAATAAATAAACCAACCCCACACAGAAAAGGCTACAATCAGTCCAGGCCATTGATTGTCGCTGCCTAAGGCCCCAAACATGGCGACCATGCAAATAAAGGAAACTAGAAAAAGTTTGATCAGGAATTTCATAGCTGTTTAAATAAATTTGGATACTTTAATTTAACCAGTTTTTGGCTAAACTAAAAATAATTTGATTGAAAATTAAAGTGTAATTAGTACAATATCAATCAGTTGAATTAATAGAGCCAATTGCAGGTCACAAATTAGAATGGCACAATTATACTTTTGAATGGTACCTGCTACATTAAGTCCTTTAACCGCAAATTAATATATATCCAAACGTGATTTATCCTGAGTTGCTGTTTGGGCAGTGTCAAGGAGTTTATCAATTTCATTGGCCTTTAATGACAGTTTTGATTGATTAAAGATGGTCTTGACGTTTGTTAGCTGGTCTATTCTTTTTTGACCCAAGCTTTTTCCTGACCTGATTTCTTTTACTCCTTTAGTGATGTCCTTTTTAATATTGTCTGGAGAAGCTGCTAGAATTTTCCCTAATACACGATAAACACCTTCCTTAGTCAATTTACATGTTGAATGGAGACACAGTTTATTGATTAGTTCGTTTAGATTTCCAGGATCACCCATTATAAAATCAAGGGCCAATAATTTCTCCGTTTTATCTAACTCGTTTTCATCAGTAGCTATAATAGAATAATCGCGCTTCGCCCTCATATTTTCATAAAACTGGAGTGCCCCTTCCTTGTCCAAAAAATCAAGATTTTCAAACTCACGGAAATTGGCTAGCTTTTCGGCAGGATCAACATATTTTAAAAATATCCCCGTCTCCCGAATATTTTTAAACGTATTGCCAATCAAATTGTAAATAATTCCAGCTGTTATCCCTGAGAAAATAATAGCAATGGGTACTTTTAAAGTAACGTCAATTGTTAAGACTGAAACAGCTAATAAAAGACTTAGAAATGTAAGCAGGATTGGGTAAATTAAAGAAAGGTAGATAAACCATTTCCTGAGCTGAATAAAGTGGGAAAAATTCTCAAAATGATTTCGATTGTTCGAAAAAATATGCCAGCCATAACGATAGGCAAGAATTCTTTCCTCCTCCGAATAACTGTCAAAAAGCAGTAAGTATTCTCTGAGTTTGTATTGCCATAAAGGTCTATTGGGTTCAAACTTATTCATAGGTCATTTATTAAATATCAAATAGGAGCACCCCAGGCTTTTTGCATCTCGTTCCTTTTTCTTTCTTCGGTTACTTTCACATAGCGTTGAAAGCTTTTGTAATCTGAATGGCCAGTTATCTTCATCACAGTTTCTGCTGGTATACCTTTTTCCAGTGAAAGAGTTGCAAAGGTTTTCCTACCCGTATGTGCACTGATAATTTCGTGTTTCTTGTAAATAGTTGATTGCTTAATGGCTCCTTTATACCGGATAATTTCAATTGGATCATCGATACCTACCAATTTGCAAAGTTCCTTTACATATTTATTGAATTTTTGATTGGAAATCACGGGTAGGGGAGAGACAAGTTCTTTGTATTTATGCAAAATAGCTTTGGAGTAACTGTTTAGTGGGACAATTAATGGTTCTTTGGTTTTTTTAACGGTCAGCCTGATTTCTATTTCTTTGATATGTTCTCTTTTTAATTGTTGAAGATCTGAAAACCTAAGGCCTGTAACACAGCTAAAGCAGAAAACATCACGTACTTGTCTTAACCGTTTGTTTGAGCTCAGGTTAAAAGTAAAAAGTTGGTCCAATTCATCTTGGGTTAAAGCTATTACTTCAAGTTTATCTCTTTTTATCGCGAAATCCTTATACCCATCATTAACTTTTATACCCAGTCTTTTGGCATATCCCAGAAAGGTTTTAAGCGTACTTAATTGCTTAGCAATTGTAATGTTGTTTAAAGTATTGACAGTTCCAGTGGTCTCATGGACCTTTTCCCATTTGATCAAAAAGTTTTGGAAGGATTGCATAAATGTATAGTCGATATTTTCAAACCGAATTTTGTTTCTGGTCTTTACTTCATAGTTTTTCAAATGATTTTTGAGCGATTTATAAACAACTAGACTACCCTTCACTCGTGTGAGTTCATGCTCTTGAATGTACCGGTCGATAAAATCGTAAACCAAGTTAGTAGGATCTTCTTTTTTGATTTTTATCTCTTTAGTTTCCTTGATTTTCTCAATCAGCATTTCAACACTATAGGCTATCCCCTTAGATCTAAATCCTTCCTCAATCTTCCTGACTTTGTTCTTTAGATCAATTAGATCATCTTGATATTGGATTAAGGTTTGCTTTTTAGGAAGGTTGTCTCCGTATTTTTTCTGTAGAAGGTTTTTTAGTTTGGTGGTAAGGTTTAAAATTTGCTGCTTTTCAAGGGACCAAAGCTCTGGTATAAGACGTATCCCGGTGGCAACTTTCTTCCGCTGACTTGACAGATGAATCAATAACGTAAGTGGTTGCTCCCCTTTTTTGTTTTCTAAATCCCTTCTTAGCTCATATCTTAAAGATGCTTCCATGCTCTAGTTTATTAATAATTTTTAAACTTAATGAAAATAAAATTCAGGGGCGAATTAAGGGGCGAAAAAGTTGATTAAATGTGTTCAAAACTTATCCTTACCTAGGATAAAATAGTGCTATATATATGTATATATGGTATTTATGATAATATTATGTTACTTCTAGTGTATAGGTTCGAATCCCCCACTCTCTACTGAACAAAACCCTGGCTTATTGACTTTCAATAGGTTAGGGTTTTTTCTTTTTAGTCAGGGGCTATTTGTGGGGATGGGGATAAATTTCCGGATTAACTTATAGATAGTGCGAAAAGGATGCAATCCAAAGTGTTTTACTTTTAATTGTTGAATGAGGGCAAGGGGGAAGTAAATTTGATCTGCTGGATTAGATTAGAATAGCTGTGAATAAGCATGAGATGAAATCATTGGTAATTCCACCCAATTCCAATTGCAAATTGAAATAATAGAAGGGGGGTGTTTTGCAAACCTACACTCAGTCTGGGATGAACTTTAATTTAAAAAGCCTTATCTAGCTTTACAGAGACAAATCTAAGCAAAATATTATTCTGATGACAGCCGAAAACATCATAAAATACATCGGGTGGAACTTTTTTGTTTACCGCCTAAGAAAAGCCAAAAACTGAAATATCCTCCATTGGAACCAATCAAAATGTAATATGGAATCGTTAACTTTAGGGAACGAAAAGAAAAAACCGATGGACACAGTTAAAATACGAGAAGAAATAAGCCAATACCTTCAACATGCAGATGATCGTGTGTTAAAACTTATTCATGGGCTGATTAAAGCAGACCAAATAGCTTCACCTGTTGGATATAAACCCGATGGCACAGCTATCACAAAAGAGGAACTAATATCCAGGGCGGAAAGGTCTGAAAAGGACATTAGAGAAGGCCGTGTAAAAACGTCAAAACAGGTCAGGGAAGAAATAAAGCATTGGTAATCCAGGGAGGTTAGGTTTTCAGAGTGGGCGAAAATGTGCTTGAAAGAGATTTACGATCATTATTCAGAGGAAGCCAGTCCCGAAAAAGCGACTGAGATTGTAAATAAAATAATTGACAGAGCAGAAACGCTTGAAAACTATCCGGATAGAGGAAGAGTAGAAGATGACCTGATATCTCTTCGGAAAGAGCACCGATATTTGCAGGAATATCATTACAAAATTATTTACAAGGTTGATAGTGAAATCGTTATTGTCACGGATATTTTTAGCAACTATCAGAAACCTACCAGAAAACCAAAAAGGAATAAATAACCACCAAGCTGGATCAGGGCTTGGGGAAGAATCCTTTACACCCTTTTATTCCTAACTTACTTTGAAGTCGAAATCATTTATATTCCATTTGCAATGGCATCGGATACCCCCCTTTAGTAAACAAATGGACAAAATTTTGAATACTGTACTGAAATTTGAGACCCCATCCAAATCAACGATTTCTTATTCGGTTACTCGGGCAGCATTCATTTGCAATTCATTCAAGGAAAGACTATTTTTAGTTATGGGAGAGGCTTATCAAATAAGAGATCAGAAAATCGAGCATGACGAAATCGTTTTGCCAAGTGATGATTATCGTGGCGAGATTCCACCGCGATAAACCGGGGCAAGTTCTGACAAATAAACAAACTATTGTAAACAGATGAAATTATGCTGGATTAGAAGGTTTGATAGCCGTGGATCATGGGGAGTTTTAAAACTTTCCTTTTTTATTCATACAAGGCCTTTGTACAGTCCATCTTTAGGCTGTCGGCCTGTATGGTGATTTTCATCAGGTAGCCAAAACTTACAGTGTCATGAACCTTCCTGAGGTTGGTCACCTCGAACTCTCTGTTGAAAATCCGGTTTTCGGTTTTAATTCGAAGATATATTTTTCCTTTTTCTTCAAATGCTGTCCAGATACCTGTCTGTTTTACAGTATTCCTATCATCCCAATTGACTATTGGCAAATGGCAGGTATTGTCCGGTTTCAAATCAAAACCATTGCTGTATAAATCCCAAAGCACAGGCTTATCGTGATAGTACGCCTGATCGACTACCCATCCCCCCTCTAGTTTATTCTCGAGTGGGTTACAGGCAAAAAGGACCAAAGTCAGAAAAAGTAACGCTGCATTTTTCATTTTTAAAAACTCTCTAAAGATTCGAAACAATGTTTTTTGTGATGAAAGTTTTCAAGAAATCCAGATCCATCAAGAGGCATACGCCTTTTTGGCCCTAGCGTCCCTGAGGAAGGCGTCCATGAGGGCCATGAGGTGGCCTTTTTCATCGGGGTTGAGCGCCTCTATCCCCGGGCTGGGTATAGAATCCTCTACACCCTTTTATTCCTAACTTACTTTGAAGTCGAAACCTTTTATATGCCATTTGCAATGGCATTTGAAATCCCCCCTTTAAGTAAACAAATTGACAAAATTTTGAGACCCCATCCAAATCAACGACACTTTATTCAGTTACTCGGGCAGCATTCATTTGTAATTCAATCAAGGATAGACTATTTTTAGTTATGGGAGAGGCTTATCAAATAAGAGATCAGGAAATCGAGCATGACGAAATCGTCAAGCCAAGAAATGGTTATCGTGGCGAGATTCCATCTGACCTTTGAAAAACAAATAGAAACAGATGAAATGCCCTATTTTTTAACATTCCAAGTGGTGGGATGGGCAGATGTTTTTTCAAGAAAAGTCTATCGAGATTTTATCTTGGAAAATCTGGCTTATTGTAGAAAGGAAAAGGGACTTTTCCTCTTTGGTTATGTCATCATGACCAATCACCTTCACTTGGTTGTTCAACAAAGAGATGCGAAATTATCAGGATGGGTGCGTGATTTTAAGAAATTTACAAGCAAGAAATTGCTCAAAATGATAATTGAAAACCCACAGGAAAGCAGAAAGGAATGGTTGAAGATAATTTTTGCCTATCATGCGAAATTTAATAAAAGAACTGGGGAGATGCAATTTTGGACACATGAAAACCATGCTATCGAACTTTATCGAACTGAAATGATTGAAAGTAGAATGAATTATATACATGAGAATCCGGTAAGGGCAGGAATCGTGGAAAAACCAGAGGATTACATGTGTTCGAGTGCAAGAAATCGAGCATGACCCAATTGTCACGCGTTTAGACGATCATAAGCTATGCGAGATTCCATCTGACCATTAAAAAACAATTATCAACAGATGAAATTATACTGGATTAGAAGGTTTGATAACCGTGGATCATTGGTAATTCCGTCCAATTCCAATTTCAAATTGAAAAAAATAGAAGGGTGTAGTTGCAAACCTACACCCAGCTCACGAAGGCATAAACTCACACCTAGCGGGGGTGAGGGGTGGCCGCAGGCTTGTGGCCTGTGGCCACCCATTCCATTGGCAGCCGTGGACACTAATAACCGATTTACAATCCTAAACCTATTTCACAAATACTTTTTTTATTTTTTGTCCACATATAAACTAAGGATCGAGAAAAAATAAACGAATAACAGTCCTGTCAGCCTACAATTATTGCAACAACCACTGCTATTATGGCAAGGATAGTCGCTATTATTATTCCCCATTTCTGCCAGTTAAATGATTTTCTAGCTAACTCATCATTGCTATTAGATTTATTTGTATTCTTTTTACCGATTGAAATTTGTCCGGAATCGCTGGAAATTTCACCAATTTGTATTTTGTCTCCCATGATTATTTCATTTTTAATTTCTGTGGCCTTATTTCTTATTTGTTTTTCGATCTTCCCGTAAAGAGTTTCAGGGGGAATAGAAAATTTTACATTTTTATCCCTGTTTTCTACTAAACCAGTTACAGCATCTTTCAAATTATTAGCTTTAATAGTTTTTGTTTCAAAATTGTGAAATTCATTTTCATTAATGTCTTTGAAAAAATCAAAAAGCGACTTTAATGTTTCATCTAATCTTTGAAAGACAAAAGTCAAACCAAGAAAATCTGAATTCGTTTCTGTCCTAAAACTCAAATATTTTTGTTTATACATCATTACTTTTGCGACATCTTCCGATTTGAAATTACTTTTAAAATCTGATATTTCAGAAACGTTATTTTTCCAAATACTCGAATACGTGTCGTCACCTGCCCAAATTTCTAGTTCTCTCAACTTATTTAATATAGGGACGTGGATATTGGATTCAATCGGCGAGAATTTTTCCTTTATCTGTTTTTGAATGGTGTCATACTTTTGTTTGTCCTTATAATTTTCATTTGGCTTTAATGCGTTCCTTTGATTGTCAAGATTTTTAAGGTCGTCACACATTGGAATGTATTTTTCCTTATACTCAAATTTATTACTGTCTAGATAATCTATAAAATTGAATAAAGCTTGTATTTTCTGCGGTATCATAGTAATTGGTTCATTATTTCGTCGAAAACTTGTCCACGAAGCCTTAGTAATTTTTTATTCAGCCAAATGTTTTTCTTGAACCACTTCATGGATGCCAATGTTAAGCGTAAAGCTTGTAACGCTTTACAAAGATAAATCTTTTATTTCAGGGAAATTCTGATAGGAAGATCATTTTTCGAATGTAAGAAAATCCAGCCATAAGTTATATGCGATGTTTGTGCCTTGACCTGAATGGTGAGTATAGGTCAAAAAGTAGACTGTTCTAACGAGTGGAATGGCTGTGCAAAAACATTTCGTTTGGTCTTCCCGGAAAATTTCCTTTTTGATGACGGGCTAAGATAGACCATGCCACTTTGCCCTGAGGATGGAAATCCATGAATCAAAAATTGAAATTTCCACCAACAAAGCAAATTGGCGATAATCTGCTAATATTCGATGTAAATTCACCTAATCTATATTAAGTATTTAGTCTTTGATTACTTATTTAAATAGGTTTAAATGAAGATTTTTTGTAAGATTTAGATCATCAATTGAAACAGTAGCATCCTTTTTTTTCCTTTTAAAATATCTTTGAATTTCTAAGGATACCTGGGTATTTTGCTTTCTTAATTCCGATAAAAAATTATTTAGATTACCAAAAATTTGTTCGAAAAATGGTTCTGGTCCTATTTCACGTGAGTTAAATTCTTTAACACTATACCTAATTCCTGATTCTCTAAAAAAATGTCTTAAATAATCTTCAAAAAGTTCTCTGTTATCAACTATTTTTTTATATAGAATTTCAGATGCAAATTTTGATATTTTGATTTCTCTACTATTTGTTGCAATTTCATTTAAACAATTATAATACAAATTAATGTAAACTTCAAATTCAAATTTATGATTTTCTGTCTCTGAAAAATATTTTTTTAAAAAGTTATGGTTAATCGACAGGAGGAAATCTTTTTCAGGTATTTTGTTTCTCAAATCCTTTTCTTCAGGTTTATTGTAAATATAAGAAGTAATTAAATTGCTAACAGTTTTAGATATCCCTAAGTACGGAAAAATTGCCTTTTCCTCAACTAATTGGAATAATTCTTTTTTACTATTTTCTTCGGTTATAAAATTAAATTTACGTGATATTACTTTTCTAAGGAAAATATTATTGACAACTTCATAATTCCCTCTTTCAAATAATGCCATCAAAATAGATAAATAATTCCCTAATTCTTCTTTATTGCTAATATTTAAATTGAATTGTAATTTTTGTAGTAAAGATTCTTCCTTTTCCATTATAAATTCTGTTGATAAAAATTCATTTTTATGTTTATCAACAGATATTGGTGTATTTCCTTTTATAAAATTATAAATATCTTTAAATGATACTTGATATGATTCAATAAATAGCGTAAAATAATAATTGAAATTTTCTGTGTAGGATATTGATAATTGTGAATTAAAATCGTTTAAATTAGGGAGAGCAAATAGTTTATATATTAATTTTTTTTCTATTTCACTACCATTAAAATTTTTTAGTATATCTGAAATTTTATAATCAGGTTTATAAAATATTTTCTCTTCCACTATTTCATTATCAAATAATTCATAATAATAAAGCCCATCGGTATTTTGTTTGCTTATTAAATAATTGTTATTATACAATCTTACGAATAGTTTGGGGTTTGAAAACTTTATAAGTTCTATAATAAATAGGTCTGGAAGGTATACTTTATCATAATGATTTTTAACGGAAAAAATAAATGAATTAGAAAACCTAATAACGTCCCTAATATTTAAAAGTATTTGTGATAATAATAGTCCTAGTCGATATTTATGGTCCTCTTGTCGAGTTAATTCAAATTCACTCCAATCAAGTATTAGATTTCTAATTTGCTTCTTAAACGATTCTTTTTCTAGAAGGTTATTTGCAAAAATATTTTCTATTTTTGAATTTATACTTTTAGCTATATGATTAATTATAATATCACTACTTATTCTGGGTAGTGTTATCTCAAACTGGATAATTTTCTCTAAATACTTGTTGGGTTTCAGAATTTTAATATTTTTTAATGCATTCTCTAAATAGGATTTATCATATGCAATGATAAAAATAAAGTTTGGAAAACTAGCTGTATTCTTTATTAACCGTAGAGTCTCAAATACCTCTGAATTATTAAGTCGATCCAAGTCATCAATCAGTATATAAACCCTCTTGTCTAATTTTTCGATTAGGAGTGAAATCTCATAAAATCTATCTTTGAGTGGATAGTTAGTTATTAAAAGATCTTTAAAATTTGATAATATATTTGTTGGTTGATTAATATTTGCTAGGGTTTTTCCATACTTTAATATTGTGTTTTTGGTTTGTATATGTTTAGAAATTTCATTATCAAGAGTAATGAAAAAATCCTCAATTAAATTTTGAGTTTCTGATGTAAACCATGGATTAAAATCAACAAATATGTGATTATTTTTTTTATTTAAAATGTTTTTAGCCATTTGTACAAAGGAGGTCTTTCCATAGCCCCATTCTCCTGAAATACCAATAACGAAGCTGGTTTTTAATTTTTCAGGTAGTTCCTCAGTTAATTTTACAAAATGATTTAATTCTATTTTTCGTTTTAAAATATCATCCTCAATGTATTCTTTATTATTGTCTAATGTTATCCATGTAGTTTCAATTTTCGAAAATTTCCATTTTATAGAATTTATGAACATAATAATCCAAAGAAAAAATAAGGATAAAAATATAGGGTCTAATATCGATATGTTTTTGAAATATTTTATTTCTGTATATAAGCTTAGATGATTATATGATTTCCAATAAATTCTTTCACATGTATATTGTATTATAAAGTATATTGCAATTATTAAAATATAGAAATTTAATTTATATGATAATTTTAGAGTTATGGTTACTGAAAAAATTGTGAAAAATAACCATAGTACAATAAATAGAACTAAAGAATTTATATCAAATGGAAATTGATAAAACCATGAAAAAATTGAATTAACCAACAATTTGTTGTACCAAAACATTATTGGTTCTTTTAACCAAAAAGTAAAAAACAAGATTAGCAATAAAAAAGGTATTTTTCTTAAATTGTATTTAATATTTTGTTTATAGAAGTTTATAAACCATACTTTTAATTCTTTAGCCTCCTTTAAATTCCTGATCATTTCTATCTTTAGTCAATTTAATTAATAATTATATTTTTATTCCTAAAAATATTTCAATCGAATTTTATTAATATTATTTCTGTTTTGAACTTAATTTAAATTCCAATAAAAAGGAAAAATAATCAATTTCCCTAGCATACCTAAATAAATTCGTTCCATACTGTCTTATTTTATTCATTATCTGGAAATTGTTTTTTCCAATGCTTACTTTTTCCCATATACATATACTTACGTATTGCCCTAAAATGGCCATTTTTGAGTATTTTATCTTTTTTTTTCTTCTCTTTGGATCAACCAAGCCTTGCAAATGTCTGTCTACCCGAAAAAGATGGTACTAAGGAAAACAGAACCAAAAATATCACCTTCCCGCTCAGCGACCATAAGGTTAAATTATTGGATGAATCTTCCAGAAGTCTGGGTATTTCCCCGACTGGGTCTACAATCCTTTACTCCCTTTTATTCTTAACCTTTTTTAAAATAGTAATCTGTTATAAGCCATTTGCAATGGCTTCTGAAAGACCCCCTTTATGTAAACAAATGGACAAAATTTTGAATACTGTACTGAAATTTGAGACCCCATCCAAATCAACGATACACTCGGGCAGCATTTATTTGTAATGCATTCAAGGATAGACTATTTTTAGTTATGGGAGAGGCTTACCAAATAAGAGATCAGGAAATCGAGCATGACGAAATCGTAATGCCAAGGGATGATTATCGTAGCGAGATTCCACCTCGATAAACCGGGGCAAGTTCTGACCTTTTGAAAACAATTATAACCAGATGAAATTATGCTGGATTAGAAGGTTTATTAACTGTAGATCATTGGTAATTCTGTCCATTTACAAATGCAGCTCGCTGGGATAGAAAAACAAAGAAATATTCCTTTCCTTGGATCCCTTCAAATTTCAGATATCCAGAAATAACTAAATTTCTGATAAGTAATTTTTATCAGGTTGATCCACAGGGGTTACTTCATTTTGAACAACCTAAAAGCGCCTGCACTCCGTTGAGCTTAGGCTATTTTATCTATTTTTGTTTCAGATGAAAGTTTGTATTGCAGAAAAGCCAAGTGTCGCCCGTGAAATAGCGGCTGTTCTAGGAGCTAATCATAGGCATGAGGGGTACTATGAAGGCAACGGATATATCGTTACCTATACTTTTGGGCACTTTTGCACCTTATTGGAGCCGAACGATTACGAACCTCATTGGAAGGGTTGGCACCTTACTCACCTTCCGATGCTTCCTGAAAAATTCAAAACTAAAATTGTTGATAATCCGGGAGTCAAGAAGCAATTTGACATTGTAAAAAAGCTATTTGATTCAGCTACACTGGTGATCAACTGTGGTGATGCCGGCCAAGAAGGAGAGTTGATTCAACGATGGGTAATTGAACAAGCGGGGTATAAAGGGGAAGTCAAACGCTTATGGATTTCATCTTTGACCACAGAGGCCATCAAAGAAGGCTTTGACAAATTGCAACCCTCGGCGAAATACGATAATTTGTATTATGCTGGTTATTCCCGAGCAATCGGAGATTGGTTGTTAGGAATGAATGCCACCCGGTTATATACGGTTAAACATGGTGGGTACAAACAAGTGCTGTCCATTGGCAGAGTTCAAACGCCTACACTGGCCATGATCGTTAATCGGTTTAAAGAAATTCAAAATTTCCAGCCACAACCCTACTGGGAACTACAAACCCTGTATAGAGAGACTGTATTTAACTGTGAAGAAGGGAAATTTTTAAAGAAAGAAGACGGGGAGACTTTTGCCAACCAGGTCAAAGAAAATGACTTTGAAGTCGTCTCAGTTGCTAAGAAAAAAGGAAAGGAATATGCACCTAAGCTTTTTGACTTAACAGGATTACAGGTGCATTGTAATAATAAGTTTGGCCTTTCTGCCGATGAAACGCTCAAAATCGCACAGAAACTATACGAACAAAAATTAATCACCTACCCAAGAGTTGACACCACTTTTCTACCGAACGATATTTACCCCAAAGCACCAGGAATATTAGAGAAGCTAACGAAATATAGGTCGTTGACTCAACCCATTTTGGGGAAGAAATTAAAAAAGTCTACTAAGGTTTTCAATGACAAAAAAGTAACCGATCACCATGCCATGATTCCTACAGGCATGCAGGCTAGTTTACACGACAATCAGCTAAAAGTCTATGATATCATTACCAAGCGTTTCATCGCAGTGTTTTATGACGACTGTACAGTGGACAATACCACCGTATTAGGAAAAGTGGGTACGGTGCCGTTTAAAGCAAGAGGAAAGGTGATTTTAGAAAAAGGCTGGAGGGTTGTTTTTGAAACTGCAGATGGCAAAGAAAAAAAGGAGAAAGACGAGCTCCCGCTTTTTAAAAAAGGGGAAAAAGGGCCACATGAACCTTCTTTCCTAGAGAAAGAAACCAAAGCTCCAAAACAGTATACTGAAGCAACTTTGCTAAGAGGCATGGAGACTGCCGGTAAACAAGTGGACGATGAAGAGATGCGAGACTTAATGAAAGAGAATGGCATTGGTCGCCCTTCCACTCGGGCAAATATCATTGAAACACTGTTTAGACGACAATACATTGAACGTAATAAGAAGCAAATTTTGCCTACTGAAACTGGAGTGCAATTGATCGATATTATTAAGAATAACTTGCTGACCTCTGCAGAACTTACAGGGCAGTGGGAGAAGCAATTGAAAGAAATAGAAAAAGGGAAATTTCATGCGGGTTCTTTTGTGGTGAACATGAAAAAAATGGTGGCGAATTTAGTCTATGAAGTTATACGGGAACAAAGTCATACTAAAATAGCGCATACCACTGAAAACAAGCTTCCTCAGAAAGAAAAATCAGCAACAACACTTGTGGGACAGCCCTGTCCAAAATGCAAGAATGGGTCGTTGCTAAAAGGAAATTCGAGTTACGGATGCAGCGCTTATAAAAAGGGATGTGACTTTTTACTTCCTTTTTCTTTTGAAGGAAAAACTATATCAGAGAATCAATATTTGAGGTTAATTAAGAAAGGATCTACGGTCAATTTAAAGGGATTTAAAACGGGGACTGGAGATAAAGAAGGATTGATACGTTTCAATGAGAAATTTCAACTCGTTTTGGTAGAAAAGAAAGTAGCCAACTCGGCGGCTTCTAAGAAAACTCCTCCTGTCATTTCATGCCCTCTTTGCAATAAAGGAACCATAATAAGAGGAAAAACAGCCTATGGATGCAGCGCCTATAAAGAAGGGTGTGACTTTAGATACTCTTTTGATACCCTCCGGGAAAAAGCGAACAAGAAACCGTTGACTGTTGAGCTGGTGACATCTCTATTGAAGGAGAGTGTAGTTGATTAAACTATTGAAATAGTATCGATAAAAAACTGCTGCCCAGGTGGAATATCTATCCTATGCCTAAAACCAAAAGCAAAGCTTAAAACACTGCCAAATATCCATAATTCTCCCAAACTCTTCTTAAACCCGGATTATGTAATAGGATTTCACGTGTTTACGGGAAGTGTTGCAATCGCAAGAAAATTAGGCTGATTGGATAGCATAGCACCGCTATGGTGAAATTGAAAACAGCAACGAAGTGGCTGATTTTGAAGCGATTTCAGCACGTAATAGATTGTCTATTGCATATTTCGGGGTTAAAGTACGCCGAAGAAAAAGGTGCCAAAATGCAAGCAGCTTCTGATTTGACCCAATCAGCTAAAAACAAGATGGTAGATGGTTTAAGTGGGATGGGAAAAAGTCTTCAAAGATCCGGTAGTGGCAACCCTATTAACCTGAGTTCGATTAATAAATCTACGAAATCCGATGAATGAGAGGTGTTTCTGGTTTCATCCTGTTTACCCCGTCTTATTCAGGGCCTGTCCCGATGCGTAGCAAGTAAGGGGAAAAGAAATGAACGGATAAATATTCAATATGCCTTTACCTTTGCTAAAAACTGTAATAATAAGCCCAGCATCTCAATTTCCTATATCTATGCCAAAATATTTACTATTGCATTTGTTACTTTTTTGCTGCAGGTCAAAAAAGTAACCAAAAAACCCCGCCGCTGAGTATCTTTTTTGCTAAAATTTAAGGCTTCCCGCACACAGGCAAACTCCTTAGTTTTTGGTTTTAATATTGGCCTTGTTTATTTAATGTTTACTAAACCAAAAACTTCGTCAAACAGTGCCTGTGCCCTTGCCAATCCCTGCTTAAATTTCTTAACGCCAAAAATCTACAAGGCGGAAATTTATCTATCACTTATAGTGTATAAGGTACGCTTTGCTAAACTTAGACCAGATGTGGAAATTTAATGTATTCGCTAAACTAAGAGCGCGGTGGCCGGGCCAAAACTACGAGGCGGCGTTGGGCCTTGTGGGGGGAAGTTTAGTTTTGGCTAGATTTTTCTTTGGTTCGTTTCTTTTCATCAATGGAAAAGAAATGAACGGAAAACCTCTGCTTTCAGGGATGAAATCACTTTAGTAAGCCAAACTCACCAGACAACGTTGAACCAGTAACAGTTCTATTAATTCTTTTACTTTCCTATTAGTAAAGATTTAAAATTTGCCTGGGATTAATTTTTATATGGCAAACCAGTTTTTTACTAAACTAAGTTATATAAAATAACCATTTTTACTTTTTTGCTACAGGTCAAAAAAGTAACCAAAAAACCCCGCCGCTGAGTATCTTTTTGGCTAAAATTTAAGGCTACCCTCACACAGGCAAACCCCTGATTTTTAGGTTTGTACTTGTCCACTTGCTTCCCCAGTACTCATTCTATAAACCTTGGTCTAACATGCCTGTGTCCTTACTAATCCCTGCTTAAATTTCTTAACGCCAAAAATCTACAAGGCGGAAATTTATCTATCAATCTGAGTTTGATTAATAATTTCACGAAATCCGCTGGTTCAAAGGTGCTTAAGAATTAATATCTTTTAATTCATTTATTTAATATGAATAATTATTAAATATCTATTTATTAATAAATTAACTATACTTAATCTTTATAATATTTAATTAAACACTGTAAAAAATAGAAAAAGTCATGTACTTTTGTTAAATTAAAGGTGTGAATATCAACAATTTAACCACTCAAACATGACTTTGACTGACAGCAAAATCACCGAAATTTTCTATCTTATTGATGAATTCTGCATTGAATTTGACAAATCCATCGAAAAACATCTCCTAGGAAATAAACCTAAGAGAACTGCGAAAATGAGCCCCAGCGAGGTCATTACAATCATGGTGATGTTTCATACAGGAGGCTATCGGAATATGAAACACTTTTATCTCAATTATGTGCAGGTCCATATGTAACATTTATTCCCAAATACGGTCTCATACAACAGGTTTGTGGAATTGATGCAATCCGCTTCGTTGCCAATGACTATACTCTTGAAAACCTGTTGTTTAGGAGATGGGACAGGAATAGCCTTTATTGATTCTACTCCTATTAGAGTTTCTAAAAACAAGAGGATTAAGCGAAATAGGGTATTCAAAGACATTGCTCAGGTGGGTAAATCTACCATGGGGTACTTCTTTGGCTTTAAGCTTCATCTGGTAATCAATGACAAAGGGGAGATACTGAATTTTGTAATCACACAGGGTAATGTTGATGACAGAGAACCCTGAAGAATAAAAAGTTTGTAAATAAATTAAAGGGAAAACTTTATGCTGACAAAGGGTATATTTCAAAAGGATTGACCGAAATCTTGTTTATGGATGGCCTTCACCTGATTACCAATATCAGAAACAACATGAAAAATACCCTGATGGAGCTAAAGGATAAGATCTTGCTCCGAAAAAGAGCGGTTATTGAAACGGTAAATGACGAACTGAAAAACATGTGCCAGATTGAGCATTCTAGGCATCGTTCTTTCAATAATTTCATTACAAACTTGATAACAGGATGGAATGCATATACTTTTTTTTCCGAAAAAGCCCCGAATCAAATATGAAACCGTTCAAACTAACCAAATTGCCATATGCTAAAATCGAACTCAGGTTATTAACATTTTTTAATAAATTAGTATTATGTTTTTAGTTGAATTATTACTATTATTGTAATAGTTTGGAAGTCATCGATATATTGTTTCAGAATTGCCTTGTTTGAAAGAAGCAATTTTTGATTTGTTTTAATAGATGACTACGCGAAGGAGAGAAGTGAAGGGGGCATATTATAAGAATTTGAAGCTCAAGAGTATTTATTAAAAAAGTCTGATAAGGGTTGCGAAAAGTAAAATTCGCTCTAATTCCACTTTTTTATTTAGATTCATAAATAGCACATTGAACATTAAGCTAGTCTTCTCACGCTACCAATTCAACTTGTAAAGGTGAACTGATAATGATAAATGGGATGATGGTTTTTAGTCATACAAATTATTGTTAAAAACATAAACCCGAAATAAAATGAAATTACTTATTTCATGCCTTCTTCTGGCCTTCATCACCTTTGGCTCCCATGCCCAATCCAAACTTACTATTCGTGGAGTGGTGAAAGATACAACGAATATGCCACTCGACTATACCTCTGTGCTACTCCTTAGCCCAAAAGACTCGGCCTTGGTGGCCTACACCCTGACCAAAGAAAATGGAGCGTACCAATTCAAAAATGTAGAGAGACAACCGCTACTCATCAAAGCCACCTATATGGGCTACCTTCCCGTTCAAATGGAACTGGTTCTTCCTGAAACAGGTGATTTGGAAGTCGATGAGATTCAGTTGATGCCAATCTTACAGGAACTCTACGAGGTAGTTGTAAAAGCTGCCAAAGCACCGTTGATGATGCGTGGAGACACCCTTGAGTATGATGCAAGTAAATTTAAAGTGCCCCCTGGGGCGACTTTGGAAGAATTGCTCCGCAAGCTGCCCGGGATACAAATCGACAAAGATGGAAATATAGTTGCACAAGGGGAACAAGTACAGAAAGTAACTGTGGACGGAAGGCGCTTTTTTGGAGGTAATACAAAAATGGCTACGCAAAACTTAAATGCTGAGTCAGTAAGCAAGCTTCAGTTATTCGATGACAAGTCAGAACAGTCCAAGTTAACAGGTGTTGAAGATGGAGTGAAGGAAAAAACCTTAAACGTTGAGCTGAAGGAGGAAGCCAGAAAAGGAGGTTTTGGTAAGCTTTCAGCAGCACTTGGTACAGACGGAAGATGGTCTGGAAATGCATCATTCAATAAATTTGACAAAGTAAACCAATTTTCGGTGATCGGCTATGGCAACAATGTGAACCAATCCGGTCTGAGCTGGGATGACCTGCAGGAGTTTAAAGGGAGTGGTGCTTTTCAATTTGGCGACACCGGGGACTTTGGTTTTAATGGAGGTGGTTCGAATTATTTTTCGTTTTCAGGTGGGGACAATGAAGAATCCTTTGAAATCCCCTTCAATAACCTCAACTCTGGTTACTCTAATAACCAAGCCATAGGTGTCAATTATAATTACCTGAAGGATAAAAAGGATTTTAATAGTAACTACTTCTATAGCCGTAGTGATCAAGCGCTGGAGAGTTTCAATAGCAGGACAAATTTTTTGCAGGACAATACTTCCTTTACCTCAACTGACCAAAACTCACAAAATAACATGGCAGGTCACCATCGGGTAAATCTTCGTTTTCAAAACGAATTAGACAGCGCCAATACCATCACCATTAACGTAAAAGGAAGGCTAAGTTCACTTACGACTTACTTGGCCAGCCATCAAGAGCTGATTCGCAGCAGTACGGAGCAAAGCCAAATGGATAGGAACAACCAATCGGATAAATGGTCAGGGGCCTTTCAGGGCACAGCAATATATAGGCATAAATTCAAGAAAAACGGACGAAACTTTGCAGCCAGTATCAGTGATACCTATAGTAAGGCAGACCAAAATGGTATACAAAAATCAGTTGTAGATCTCATGAACTCCACAGATCCAAATACCTATTTCCGAAACTTGGATCAATTGAACCAGGCACTGAATGGCTCCAACTTGATCAAGTCAAGCCTACTCTTTGTGGAACCAATCAAAAAAATATTTTTTTGGGAGACTTTCTACAATTTCAGCCAGTCACAGAGCGAAACCAACCGGCAAGTATACGATGTGGAGTCAAGCGACACCCAAGAGCTAAATCCGGACCTTAGTCGATTTTTTGAAAATACAATTACCTACAACAGATTTGGTTCTAGTATCCGATATGCCAACAAAGGCTCCAACTTAAGCGTTGGGTTAGCCGCTTCCAACTACCGGCTAAATGGACAATTTTCAGTCTTAAAGGATAGTGAAATATTGGGCCGAGTGAACAAGAGTTACCTCAATTTAACACCTAATGTAACTTTCTATAAAACAATGAAAGGGAACAAGCGCATCAGCGCAGGTTATAACATGGGCGTCAATCCCCCAAATATCGCCGACTTGCAGCCATACAAGGACATTTCTAACCCATTGTATATACGGGAAGGAAATCCTGATTTAGAGCCTCAAGTATCCCATTCATTCAATACTGGGTATAGCATGTATGATCCTGTTTCGTTTATAAATTTGCGGGTTTCTTTCAATTCAACATTCTATCAGAATCAAGTAGTTCAAAATCAAACCATAGACCCGGAAACCTTTGTCACTACCTACAAGGCTGGCAATGTTTCAGGGGGGCAGCGTTTTAATCCTTATTTAGGTTTTGGTTTTCCTATCGTAAAAACCAAGGCTTCCGCATACTTATATGCAAATCCCTCCTATACTAAAAGCCTTGCCCTCATCAACTCAGTGGAGACAGAGACCCAAACTTCCGGCAATAACTTTGGGGTTAATTTCAATCTGACACCTTTAGAATGGTTTAGCTTATATACCGGGTCATCCTTCAGGCTTAGCAAAACAAAATACGAACAGAATCCTTCCCAAAACCAAGACATAATAAATTGGAGTGCTTATAGTAATATGAACTTAAAATTCCCCAAAGATTTTTATTTAGATGTAAAATTCAACTATAACCGATATAAGAACGAAAGTTTTGGATTTGATCAAGAAGTACCTATTCTTAATGCATTCGTCTATAAACTACTCGGCAAGGCTAAAAAATGGGAAGTCAGGCTATCCGCTTATGACGTCTTCAAGCAAAATCAAACCATCAGCCAATATGCAGGTCAAAATTACGTTTCCACCGGTAGGATTGAAACACTATCAAGGTATTTCTTACTCGGAGTAACGTACAATATGCGGGGAATAGAAGTGAAAAAACGTAGATAGTGGAGTAATTGGGAAGATTCTATAGTCGCTAAATAAATAAGGTCAGCTTCTTAAATGGAAAATTAAGTTGACCGTTTGAGCAAGATCAATAGTAGTTGTGATTTAATTTATATTTGCTTTTTAAGCGATATAAATCCTCTGGCTTTTGAGTGAAAAAGTTGATTCTTTCTAATTTACAATGTTATATATAGTTAAATAGGTTTGAATGCTGGTGTATTTTGCAAATCTATTTCACATATTCTGATTCAGCCAATTCTTAAAACATTAAAACAATGAAATTAAAATGCCTAAAGATCCTTATCCTATTATTAATTTCTACAGGTCTAAAAGCCCAAAATATAGTAGGAGAGGTAGAATATCGCTACCGGATATTCTATGGTAAAATATACTCCAATTTGCCTCACATTACTGAGCAAGAAAAGGATAGGATCCTACTCACTTGGAGTAATCCTGAAGGCTATAGTACTCGGATGAAACTTCAGTTTTGGCCGGAAAAAAGTCTTTATACATTTGGGGAACCCTATCAAGTCCAAAGCTATTCTTGGCAGGTAAAAGACTATTTCATTGAAAACAATTTTGAAGACCAGACCTATTTGAAGTACATGGATCAAATGGGCAAAACTTACATCGTCCGTGACAGCTTAAATACTCCAAAATGGAGAGTAATGAACGAAATACGTGATATACTGGGTCACATGTGCATGAAAGCTGTGTCTGAAGACAGCATTAAAGGCCAAAAGATCACTGCTTGGTTCGCCTCAGATATCCCCGTTCCAACGGGTCCGGAGGAGCAATTCGGGCTTCCAGGTTTAATTTTGGCTTATGATATTAATGATGGTATGCTCATCGTAGAAGCCGAGAAAATTACTTTTGGAGAACCGGAAGAAATCATCTCCCTGCCAAAGAGAATGAGAGGGAGAGAAGTATCAGGTACTGAATATCTAGACATAGCTCGAGAGTTTATCCAAACTTCCATCGAAAGCAGGAGAGCTTGGATGTGGGAAATAAGGTATTGAGAAGGCAGTAGGAAAATAACCCTAAATTAGAAATTGACCTTCTATTAAGTGGTGGAATCGCAGGAAATTAAGTCACTTCGTTTCTATTTTCCATTTCACCGAAGCGATACTATGCCAAATTCTCAATAGAATGATTTTCTTGTGATTACATCCATCCATCAGTCAAAACCGAATACCTCAAATAAACGATAGAAAGAAATCATGCTTTAATAAGCGATTGAATCTAAAAATGATAATAAATGTTATATTTACTATGGGTTATTAATTACCAGTACCATGAACATAGAGACTAGGAAATACAAAATCATACAAAAAGTAATGCAATCTTCTGATGAGCAATTAGCAAAAATAGAAGAAATGCTAAAGGAAGAGTCAGAGCTTGAAGTGAAGTTGGAAAAAGCCATGCAACAAGTTAGGGAAGGCAAGGTGAAACCTCATAGGGAGGTGCGAAAAAGATATGAAAAATGGCTTTAGAAATAGTTTGGTCTGAAGAAGCGAGAACCAGTTAGACAGAATTGTTGACTATCTGGAAGAAAACTGGACCGAAAAAGAAATAGAAAAATTCTTCAAACGTTTAGAAGAAGCACTAAAACAATTAAGTCCACCCTCAAAGTTTTAAGAAATCTGAAAGGAAAGAAGGAGCAAGAGAGTTCCAATTAAGTCCTCACAATACACTTTTTTATAGCTATAATGCTGAAAGGTTAGAAGTATTGCTACTGTGGCCAAATAATGATGACCCTCCTAAACTTGATCAATAAACCGTCTCCAAACGCTCTACCCATACCATAATGGCCAACTCGCCTATATAGATTAAAAGCTGCGATTTTCATCACTATCAAGGAAAAATTTATACTAATAAAACGGTTACTTACTATTATTCTTTGATAGGTGTGTCGTGAAGTCCTTAATGTGACTTAAAGACATTTTTTTTAAGATGGTCCTGGGTTTACTGCAATTGCTGAGTAGGCGGAGGTTGCAAATCACCTTTTTGTTTTGATAATTTCATTTATCCTTCAATTGCCACTTGGAAAGAATAGAAGGGGGGTAAACTAAACGCTTGTGGGGTGCATCTTATTTGCTTCTGAAATCAGTAATGGTTTTTCCATTGTATCGATACACCCCATCAGAGCCGAACCAAATACTTCCGTCCTTTGCTTCTAAAATCCCAAATAGCATCTTTCTTTCATTGGTATTTATTTCGGTTGCTGCGGGTGTTTTATTTAAAAAGGTATGGGAATAATAATGTGTAAGTACCCAAGATCCTTCTTTAGTTTCTGAACTTGTCCAGATATTTCCTTTCTTATCCTCATGAATGTATCCAATAAAATTCTTGCTGATGTTGGTGAATTTACCCTCACCAGCCTTGAGCGAAGTCGATGGGTCATAGCGCCATAAGCCATCATTTCCACCTAGCCAGATAGTGCCTTTTTTATCTTCGATTATAGATCGAACATTGGTAAACGGCTTGTCCTTTTGGCTTACAATGGTAAATGTTTTTCCGTCATAAAGATAGGTGTTGCCCCTTGTGGCAAACCAAAAAATACCCGTATTGTCTTCAATGATGGAATTGACCTCGTTAGGTGGGCGGGTGAAATCCGGAACTGTTTTCCCAGTTTTATCATCAACAATAGAATCTTCGGTCAATATAAAATTCTGAAAAGTTTTTCCATCGTACCGGCTAAATCCCCCATTTGTGCCCAACCAGATATTACTTTCTTGGTCCTCATAAATGCTGGTAATCTCATTATTCGGAAGCCCTTCCTTGGTTGTGAAATTTTGAAAGTCTTTTCCATCAAAATAATAAACACCTGATCCAATACTTCCAAACCACATATTGCCTTTGCTGTCTTCCAATACTGAAAAGAAGCGAGCTGAACTTACTTGCTTTGTTACATTGGTAAAAGACTTTCCATCATACCGAAACACCCCTTCCCAGGTAGCCATCCAAATGTTGCCTTTGCCATCTTGCACTATATTACGTACGATTGATTTAGGAGCGTTTGAAGTGTTTGAATTATTGCTTTGGAAATTGGATTGGTTTTTTTCTTGGTCATTTTTGACTTGATCTTTACATGAAGTGTTAAAAACCAACAGCATTAGCCAGGAAAATAATCTTAAGTGTTTTTTCATTTTTTATTTGTTAAGCAGGTCCAAACCTAAAGCTATCCAAAGTCAAGATGGTAAATAGAATGTAAAAAGATTGTAAATCAAGGTAAAATTGAAAGATGACTTCTATTTAACCTTATATTTGAGTAATGAAAAAACTGATACAACCTGCCGGAATCGGAATATTCACCATGATTTTTACCATGATCCTTCTGTGGCCATGGAAGTCAGATGATTTTGCAGAAAACAGAGAAATCAGGTTGAGGAATGTGGGACACCAAATCTTGCTTGCCTCAGGAGATAGCACTTCTAGGGTTTTGCCAATCAAGAGAATCAGCGAGAGTGAATATAGTATTGTATTTGAAAACCCTTTCCAATTTGACCCGGACAGTTTGGTTAAAGTTATCCATAAGGGTTTGGGGGAAGGCTTGGTGGGCAAAAAAGCAGAAGGTAAATACCAAGTTAATGTTGTGGAATGCATAGAGAATCAGGTTGTTTACAGTTATCAAATGTCCAGTCACAAAGACAAAACCCTAATTCCATGTCAGGGACGTTTGCAGCCAAAAGATTGCTATAGCATCAAAATCCGGTTTGATAACAATACAATGAGGGTATCCAACTTTTCTGTACCGATTATCATTGGGATTTTGGCCTTTGGCTTTTTGTTGCTATACAATAAAAATGCACTTAAGCCCAGCAAGAGTAAGCACATGGGCAATAGTCAATCCGTGGGTATCGGGAAGTTTGAACTGTATCACAGTAAACAGCTTTTGAAAATTGGAACAGAGGAAATCCAACTTTCCCAAAAAGAAAATAAGTTGCTAACCCTATTTGCCTTGCACCCAAACGAAATGCTTGAGAGAGACCACCTGCTCAAAGAAATATGGGAAGATGAGGGGGTATTTGTGGGCAGAAGCCTGGATATGTTTGTCTCCAAACTTCGCAAAAAGCTATTGCAAGATCCGAATATTCAACTCAAAAATATTCGAGGTAGGGGGTATGTACTTCAGGTAAAATGAAAAGCGCCGGAAAACAAATTGATACTTTATGATTACAACCTTCTTTCTTCCAGTTTTTTGAAAAATGCTTCTCGGTAATTCCTGCTAATGGGATAATAGGATTTTCCTATCAAAATTTCATTGGATTGAACTTCATCAATTTGGCTCATATTGATAATAAATGAACGGTGGATGCGAACAAAATCCTCCGGTAAACCATGGGCTACATTTGTAAGGGAAATCAAAGACATAACTTTCCTGTTTGGGGTGATGATTTTGATGTATTCTCTTTGGGCTTCTATGGCTTGAACTTCCTCATACCTAATTTTGACAATGCGGGTATCTGTTTTTATAAAAAAATAGTCTGTGGTTTCTTTGGCTGGCTTGGTTGAAATTTGTACTGACAGGTATTCAATGGCCTTTTCAATGGCTTTTTTAAAACGCTCGAACGAAACTGGCTTCATCAGGTAATCAATCACATCCAATTCATAGCCTTTTACTGCATATTCCTCATAGGCTGTTACAAAAATTGTTAATGGCTTGTTACTAATTTCATTCAATAAATCCATACCTGTCATCAATGGCATGCGGATGTCGAGCAATAGAATATCTACAGGATACTTCTTTAATACCCCTAAGGCCTCTTCGCCGTTGCTGCAAAGACCCACCAATTCTAAATCAGCAAGTTTGGAAACATAGTCCATAAGTAATTTTCTGGCAGGAGGCTCGTCGTCTACGATAAGAATATGGTATTTCATTTTAGATCCAGGGTTAATTTTACTTCAAAGGAGGTGTTATTTTGATTTAATATCAACTCGTGTTTGCTCGGGTAAATTAGGTTTAGCCTTTTTTCTACATTCAGGAGGCCAACCCCACTTTCTTCCTCAGCTGTCTTACGAGCAAGGATCACATCATTTCTAATGTAATAGTGAAGGATGTCTTCTGCATCTATCCTAAGCTTTATTGCTATCCTTCCGTCTATGGTATTGCCATGCTTAAAGGCATTCTCAAGGAAAACCAAAAAAATCAAATGGGCAACCCTATGCCTTTCCAATACCCCTTCATAATTAAACGTAATCCGTGGCTTTTCATCCAGTTTTAACCTCCATAATTCAATGAAATTTTCCATGAATTTGATTTCTCTGGAAAGTGAAACATACCGCCCTTGGTCTTCATAAAGCATATGTCGCATCATCTCGGAAAGTTTCATAATCGCCGGAGCGGTATTGTTTTCCTTGAAATAAGCCATTGAATAAATATTATTCAAGGTGTTGAAAAGAAAATGTGGACTTAATTGAAGTTTTAGAAACTTCAACTCAGTTGCTAATTGACTGTTTCTAAGTTCAATTTCATTTCGCTGCGCTGATATCATATTGGCAAAAAACCAAATGACGGTGGTGATAAGGTAAAAGCCAAAGGCAGGTACTGATCGAATAAAGTAGGTATAGGTTACAGACCTGTGGGTCATTCCTAACAGGTTTACCCTCAGTAAGACTATGGTAACGACCACTGCAATGGAAGCCAAAATGTATCCGGTATATTTCCCTTTTTTATAAAGTTTTGGAAGCAGAAGGTAATAATTCAAATAGGCAATGGCCGAGGAAGTTAAGACATCAGAAACTACCGCTCTCGAAATTTCCTGAGAAGAATTGATCCAATTGCCTAAGGAGGCGTACAGAATCGTCCCATAGCATAGCCAAAAAAAGACATGCAGCACATAGAAGGCCGGTCGCGAAATAAAATTATTTTTCATTCTGGAAATATAGCTTTTTAAATAACACAATTTTATAGTAATCATCCAAAGGACAGTACTGATCTACAGTAGGTGTTTTTAATCCAATAAGTGGTAATGCCAACACCTGCCGATCATGCTTTAATAGAAGCCCTATTCATTCGTAGATCAAATTTGACATTCGGATGAGAGAACCATGCATTCTATTGATTTGGGTTAAATATTTAGAAATTTTTTTGTCTATTCGTAATGAATGAATGGCTTATATTATTTCCAGGAATAAAAAATTAATTATCAAAACCCAGATTTAAATGAAAAAGTACTTATGCCTGTTTGGTCTTATTTTTATATGCAATTCCATCACTTTTGCTCAATCTGCCATAGAGCAGGAAATAAAAAAACTCTCTATGGACAAGTGGCAATGGATGGCTAAAAAGGAAGTGTCGAAACTGGATGATCTCTTTGACGATAAGGCTAGGTTTGTCCATATGAGTGGAAGCTGGAAAAAAGATCGTGAATTGGAGATTATTGAAACGGGAAGCATCTGGTATAAAAATGCTGAAGTTCATGATTCAGTGGTAGAGCTTTCAGGTAACATTGCAGTAGTATGGAACAGAATCACTTTGACCGCTTTTGTTCGAGGAAATGATGTAGAAAATGAATTTACAGTAACAGAAGTGTATGAAAAGCAGGGAGAGGACTGGAAAATGCTGGTTTTTACCTTTAGCAGTGTTAGAGATACCCACGAAATTGAACATTAACTCTACTTATTATACCAATGAAAAGGACGATTTTTGGATTAATAATCCTATTGCTGACCTCACCATTTGCCTTTGGTCAAGAGGAAGAAACGGAACAAGAAATCATCGAACTTTCTAAAAACAAATGGCAGTGGATGGCAGAGAAGGAGGGTGATAAATTGGCTGAACTCTTTGATGATAAAGCGGTGTTCGTTCATATGGGAGGTTCTTGGGGGAAGGAGCGTGAAGTGGATATTATTCGTAGTGGTGGCATTTGGTATAAAAATGCCGAAATACATAAGGTTTCTGTAGAATTAATAAACGATACGGCCATTTTACTGAATCGAATCACCCTGACTGCAGAGGTGGGTGGGAATGAAGTTACCAACCCGTTTGAAGTCACTGAGGTATATATAAAAAAAGCAGATGGCTGGAAGTTGGCTGCCCCCTCTTTTACCAAATTGATGGGAGCAGGCAACCACTGACTTACTAAACTAATGAGATTAAATCTGTTGCTTATTTTCACCTTTTATTCTCTGAGTTGCCTGGGCCAAACTCAATCTGAATTCATGAATTATGTTGATGAAGTGCATGCTAACAAAATCCTGATTGTCTATTTTTCACGGACCAATAATACCAAAGCTGTAGCCGAAATGATTCATGAAAAAGTAGGTGGAAAACTTGTAAGTTTAGTACTTGAAACCCCTTATCCGAAAGAGTATGATGCTGTTGTTGCTCAGGTGGCAAAGGAAAATGAAGAAAATATTTTGCCACTTCTGAAAACAAAAATTAGTCTTAAAGAATATGAGATCATCTATGTAGGTTTTCCTACTTGGGGCATGCAACTTCCACCACCTATGAAATCCTTTCTTAGTGAAAATGACTTTGAAGCTAAAACAGTGATTCCATTTAATACCAATGCAGGTTTTGGCATTGGAAGTAGTTTCGAAACTGTAAAAAAGTTTTGCCCTAAAAGCCATGTATTGAAAGGTTTCTCCACTCAAGGAGGTATAGAGCGCGATGGTATTTTATATGTTATGGAAGGTGAAAAAGAAACGGAGGTAAGACAAGCAGTAAATAAATGGTTGGAAAGCCTACAAATATTCACTTCTGTTCTTCATTTCATGAACATTAGTCCCATGGGAAAATGATCCGAATGTTAGTTTTTAGGACTGAAAATGAGTAACTTAATTATTTATATTACCTATAAAATAAAAAGACATGCCTAGGCCTGCTAGCATCTTCAACAGAAGGTCATTTCTGAAAGTTTCGGCTTTAGCCGGAGGAGGGATGGCTTTGAGTTTCAGCTGGATTGTCAGCTGTAAACCTAAAGAGGAAGAAAGCCTAGTTATGCCAAAAAACTGGTTTAGGTTGAATGGTTACATTCGAATCGGAGAAAATGGAAGTATTACTTTGATGTCTCCCAATCCCGAAGGTGGACAAAATGTAAAAACCTCTATGCCGATGATTATAGCCGAGGAGCTTGATGTCGATTGGAACAAAGTTATTGTAGAACAAGCCCCTTTAGATACGGACAATTTTACACGGCAATTTATTGGGGGAAGCCAGGCTATTCGTACCGGTTGGAAAGCATTGCGAACGGCAGGAGCCACTGCACGCCGGATGTTAATCTTAGCAGCTGCAAAAACCTGGGATATTCCTGATAGTGAAATTAAAACAGCTTCCGGTTTTGTGTTGGATATTTCAGGAAAAAGAAAAGCAGACTATGGGAGTTTAGCCGCATTGGCAGCCACTTTACCCATACCGGAAGATGTTAAATTAAAGGAAGTCCAGGATTTTAGAATTATTGGAACTTCTAAAAAGAACGTTGATCTACATAAAATTATAACAGGAAAACCGCTTTTCGGCATAGATTTCAAAAAACCGGGAATGCTTTATGCGATGATTATTCATCCGCCGGCCATTGGCAAGAAATTGAAATCTTTTGACGCCAATCGAGCGCGTGCAATGCCGGGAATAAAGGACGTATTTGCCATTAAATCCCTACAGGATGATTATAAAAGAACTTTCTTTGACACCGTTCAATTTACAGATCTTATTGCTGTGGTTGGAGTTAGTACTTGGCAAGTTCAACAGGCCAAAAAAGCTGTTACAGTTTCATGGGAAATTCAGAAAGGTTTTGAAGAAAAACGTGACATGTTTGGTAGAGCCGGAGTAAGAGTGGTTCCTGAAGGATTGGAGAATAGTGCCGAGCAGGAACATAAAATGAGGCATGCCGCCATGAGCCCTCAGAAACAAAGGATGGATGGTGATCCTATAAAAGAATTCGAAAAAGCTACCAGGGTAATTGAACGAAGTTTTTCCGGGCCATTTCTGGCTCACAACTGTATGGAACCTATGAATTTTTTTGCCCATGTTCAAGGTGATAAGGTGTTTTGTGCAGGGCCTTTACAGAAGCCTGAATTAACGGAACAGGCACTTGCTGACAGGCTAGGGATCCCTATTGAAAATATTGAAATATCCATGACAAGACTTGGAGGGGGCTATGGGCGCAGATCTTATGCCCATTGGTTAATTGAAGCAGCAGTGATTTCCCAAAAAACAGGCATGCCTATAAAACTTCTTTACAATAGGGAAGACGAAATGACTGCAGGAGTATACCGGTCCCGCTACCAAGCTACCTATCGTGCAGGATTTAACATCAAAAATGAATTAGTAGCTTTTCATGTCAATGCTGGCGGCTTACCTGAAAATCCATTGTACGCCAATAGATTTCCCGCAGGAGCTGTGCCCAACTATTTAGCTGAAGGTTGGGAAGTAGCTTCAAATATTACCACCGGTTCCTTTCGTGCACCCAGATCAAATTTTATGGCTTGCGTGGAGCAATCATTTTTAGATGAAATCGCGGAAGTATCGGGGCAGGACCCTATAGCGTTTCGATTGAAATTGTTACAAAGGGCAAAGGAAAACCCTGTGGGTGATAATTACGATTACAATCCGGAACGTTATGCCAAGGTTTTAGAAATGGTGAAGAAAAAGGCAAACTGGGGAAATGCTCCTGAAGGAGTGCATCAAGGTGTTTCAGCTTATTATTGCCACAATAGTTATGCTGCTCAGGTAGTTGATTTGAAGATAATAAATGGTGAAGTTCACTTTGAGAAGGTGACAAATGTGATAGATTGTGGAATTGTTGTAAACCCGGATGCAGCAAGAAATCTTTGTGAAGGGGCAGTAATTGATGGAATTGGGACAGCCATGTTTGGGGAACTAAGAATTGAGGATGGGGTAATAAATAAATCCAATTTTGATACATACCGGATGATTCGAATGAAAGAAGCTCCCAAATCCATAGCCACCTATTTTGTAGAAAATGGCGAAGATCCTACAGGTTTAGGAGAGCCTGCCTATCCACCTATTTTCGCAGCAGTGGCCAATGCCTTGTATAAGGCTACAGGAAAGAGGTTTTATGATCAACCATTTATCAATCAATTGAATGGCTGAAACCAGCTTTTATAATGTGAAGGAACTCAGGTATAAGTTGATAAAAAAATATATCCATTTGATTTCAATGCTGTAAAGCATTAATTTAGAACCAAATACAAAGACTAATGGCACAATTCAAGCTTAAAATTAACGGGAAATTGCATCAGGTAGACGTAGACCCAAATACACCAATGCTTTGGGTTTTGAGAGATCATTTGGATCTGGTAGGAACTAAATTTGGCTGTGGTATTGCCCAATGTGGTGCTTGTACCATTCATATGGATGGAAATGCTGTAAGGGCTTGTCAATTACCAGTATCTTCCGTGGAAGAGGCTGAGATTACAACCATTGAAGGGCTTTCTGAGAAAGGAGACCATCCCGTTCAAAAAGCATGGATGGAACATGATGTACCACAATGCGGATATTGTCAAGCAGGGCAAATCATGTCAGCTTCAGCCCTTTTGAAGAAGAACCCTAGTCCAAATGATGAAGAGATTAACCAGGCCATGAATGGTAATATATGCCGATGTGGAACCTATACGAGAATTAGAGCTGCAATTAAAACTGCCTCCCAAAACGCTTAAACTATTAGAATTATGGCTTTTACAGATAATAAATTAGATAGAAGATCATTCCTGAAAGTTTCTGCCTTGGCCGGAGGAGGTATGATGCTTAGTTTTAGTTGGCTAGCGGGTTGTCAACCAAAGTCGGAAGATGTGCTGACCATGCCGGATGAATGGTTTGAATTGAATAGTTATATTAAAATTGGAGACAATGGGGTGGTTACTCTATTTAACCCCAACCCTGAATTTGGCTCCAATGTAAAAACTTCCTTACCTATGTTGTTGGCTGAAGAGTTGGATGTAGATTGGAAAATGGTCACCGTTGAACAGGCAGATTTTTATCCTGATAGGTTTGACAGGCAGTTTACAGGGGGGAGTCAGGGGATAAGGCAGGGTTGGATTCCTTTACGTACAGCGGGAGCTACTGCAAGGAAACTGATTGTGCAGGCTGCAGCCCAAAGTTGGAATGTGGCGGAAGGTGAAATAACTACCAATCAAGGAATTGTTGAACACATAACCTCTGGGAAGAGAGCGGGGTATGGAGAAATGGCCTCATTGGCTGGAACACTGGATACACCGGATCCTGAAACCGTTAAATTAAAGGAAATTTCTGATTTCAAAATCATCGGGAAATCCAAAAAGAATGTTGATGGAGATAAAATTGTAACCGGTAAATCAATTTTTTCGATTGACCATAAAGTTTCCGGTATGAAGTATGCAGCCATTGTGCATCCTCCTGCATTTGGGATGAAGCTAGTGGATTTTGACAGGAGTTCTGTGGTCTCATTGCCGGGGATTCAGGATGCTTTTAAGATCAATGTTTTTAAAGATGATTATGCAAGAAATTTTTTCGATACCACGACCTTTCCAGAGCTTATAGCCATTGTTGGCAACTCAACTTGGGAAGTCATGCAAGCCAAAAAAAGTATTAAAGCAGAATGGGAACCCGCTTCTACAGGTACTTTCCCTATGGCAGGTAGAGGTGGAGAAAATATTGAGGTGAAGGTTCCGGCAGGATTGGAAAGCTCCAGTATTCATAAAAAAAATATGGCCGATTATCACGCTAAGCCGGGACAGGTTCGAAGAAAAGATGGGGATCCCGAAAGTGCATTCAAGCGGGCGACTAAAGTGATTGAACGTACTTATACCGCTCCTTTTTTGGCACACAATACCATGGAACCAATGAATGCCTTTGCAGATGTGAAAGGTGACAAGGCTGTCATTTACGGGCCTACACAAGCGCCGGATTTTATTATGGGAACGCTTTCCAGTAGCTTGGGGATTCCTCGGGAAAATATACAAATAAAGCTGGCCAGAATGGGTGGAGGTTTTGGCCGTAGGGCATATAGTCATCATTTTGTGGAGGCGGCATTGATTTCTCAAAAAATTCAGGCTCCTGTAAAAATGACCTATACCCGTGAAGACGACATGAGTGCAGGGGTATACCGGCCCACCTATTCAGCGACCTATAAGGCTGCATTGGATAACGAAAACAACCTTTTGGCATTTCATGTAAAGGCAGGAGGAATTCCTGAATCTCCATTGCATGCAAATAGATTTCCTGCCGGAGCTGTAGAAAACTACCTTGCCGAAAGTTGGCAAATTGAATCAAATATAACTATAGGAGCTTTTCGTGCACCGAGGTCCAACTTTATTGCAGGTGCTGAGCAAAGTTTCCTGGATGAACTTGCGGAAGTGATGGACAAAGATCCCATCGATTTTCGTCTTGAACTGCTTGAAAAAGCAGCGACCAACCCTGTGGGTGATAATAATGATTATGATCCAAAACGGTATGCAGGAGTCTTGAAACTTGTTCGGGATAAATCTAATTGGGAGAAACCTTCACCCGGAATTCACCGTGGTGTATCTGCCTATTTCTGTCATAATTCGTATGTGGCCGAGGTGATAGATATTTCTATTGTTGACAATCAGCCCGTCGTTGAAAATGTCTTTGCTGCTGTTGACTGTGGGGTAGTAGTTAACCCGGACGCTGCGGCCAATATGGGAGAAGGAGCAATTGTTGATGGAATAGGGAATGCATTTTATGGTGAAATGGCCTTTGAAAATGGTGCGCCAACAAAAAGGAATTTTGATAAATACCGAATGATCCGCCATAGCGAAGCACCCAAAAATATTGAAGTGTACTTTGTAGAAAATAATGAGAACCCTACCGGTTTGGGTGAGCCTTTATTTCCACCGGTATTTGCTGCATTGGGAAATTCTCTTTACAAAGCGACAGGGAAAAGGCTTTATGAGCAACCTTTTTATCCACAAATCACACAAATACAAAATTTTAAAATGTAATTAATTGCAATGGGAAGGAATTAAGTTTAATTCGTAAAAGATATTTCTTGGGTTCTTTTCTGAAAGGTGAATAATTAGCTTCTATTTCTTTTCCAGTTGTAGTTTATAAAAGGTAATAAAATCCTGTTCCTCTCCGATAAATTCATCATTTCTGAGGGCGTAGAAGGGCTTATTTAACTTTTCAATGTTTAAAATGCTTCCAATATTGTAGGGGACGATGATTTCATTGGAGAGGGTGGCATCTTGAGATATGATTTTCATTACTTGATTTTGAAAGTCTTTGTATTTGGGGTAGTTTTCTCGAAGTTTTAATTCATTTTGGGTAAAAATTTCTTCCTCAATACCTTCCTCATAAAAAACAACTGTTCCTTTATCGGTCACAAAAAACTGCCTGACCCTTCCATCAAGCATTTTAAAATAGTCTATGTATTGATTTTTTTCTGGATGTTCACCATTGTCTAAAAACTTAGATGGTTTAAAATCAACAGTACTTAAGTAGGTTTCTCCATTTGTTAAGTCGTAAATATGAACCAATGGCTCATTGCTTAGGGCCAGGTGAAGTCTATTTCCCGATATTCCAAATTGGATTATGGGTCTTTCAAAGTATTTGTCTGAGGAATACCTCGAGGTACTTGGTATCTTAATCACTGGCACTGAACCGCCTGTTTTAGGGTCAATTTTTTCTAACAGAAAATGGTCCCGGATGAAATGTGGCTCATAAGGATTTGCTCCATCTCTGCCCGGATAAAAACTGATCAATGAATCATTATAATATTCCAGATTTTTAATAAAGCCACCTCCGTCCTGTGATTGGCTCAGAAATGAAAGCTTTATTTCTTGCTTCAAAGTTAAATTCGTATTTAGCTCATACAGCCAGCCCATAAAACTAGCTGCAAAAAGCCTTCCATCCTCCGTATAGTTTAGTTGAGTTGGATATTGAACTTTTTCCGGACCTTCCTTTGGATAAGAAATTTCATAGCTGATTTTACCACTAGAGTCAAACGCAACCAGTTTATTTTCTTCAAAATTATAAAAAACGCCTTTGCCTTGTCTAAAATCTCCACCATCAACAGTTCCTAAATAGTCTACTTGAATGGAATCCAAGATGATGAGTTCCCATTCTGTGGAAAAAGGCTCTAAATCTGACATCTTTTTTTCAGAACATGCAATTTGTGATATAGAAAGAATAAAAATGGCTAAATACTTAAATCTCATTTTCTTACCAGTTGAAGTTTATAAAAAGTAAGGTAATCTTGTTCCTCTCCAATAAATTCATCATTTCTAAGCGCATAGAATGGCTTATCAACGGATTCGATATTTAGAATTATTTTGATTTTTGAAGGAATAATCAACTCATTGGACCAGCCTTGTCCTTGCCTGTAGATTTTGAGGTAATTTTTTAGAAATTCAGGGTAGCGAGGATAATTCTCTCTTTCCTTTAATTCATTATTCACAAAAGTATCTCCATCAATTCCACCATGATAGCTAACAATGACATGATCCGGATCAGAATAAACGGCCTTAATTTCAGCTTCATACATTTTCATTTTTTCTTGATAGGTAACAGGAGTTTTCTGTCCTGGAATCAATTTAAAATCGCTTGGGTTGATAGGAATACTTCTTTTCCAAAGGATACTATCCCCCATGGCATACACATGTATGAGGGGTTCATTGGAAAAGGTAAGGTACAAACTGTCTTTTTCTATAATGAAATTAATGTCAGGCCGATCAAAAAAATCATCACTACTATATTGTGATGTCTTGGGGGTTCTTACTACCGGTATTGAAGTTTTTGTTTTAAGGTCAAAGAGTTCCAAAAAAGGGTAGTCTCTATAAAAGTGGTCAATGTATGGACTGATACCGTTTCGTCCCGGATACCAAAGCAGTATTTTCTCATTCCAGACAGCAATATTTCTTCGGTTATAGGCACCTCCTCTGGCTTCACCCATAAAAGGCATTTTCAAACGTTCCTTTATGTTAAGATTGGCATCGAAATGATACAAGTCACTAAATGAAGTTGTCCCAAAATATTCTCCGTTGTGTTCAATTAAAGTTTCTAAAAACATAACAGATTCGGGACCTTCTTGTGGGAATTCTTTATTCACCAAAATGGTTCCTAATGAGTCAAATTTTATCAAGTTATTGTTTGACATTGTTTTAATGATGCCTATTCCATTTGAAAAAATCCCTTCTCTTACATCAGCTAAGTAGTCTACCTGGATAGAGTCCAAAATTACGAGTTCCCATTCATTGGAATCAGCACTACTGTTGGAGGTTTTATTTCCATCAGTGCAAGCATAGACCGACACCAATAGCAAAATTAGGAGATTACGTACTTTGATCATTTGAGATTAAGTTTAATTTTATAAAGGATTAATGTTTTTTCCTCCCCCTTTGCATCAGGTAATCTTTTGGTCAATACCCTGAAACCCTTTTCTTATTCTACCGTGAACTATGAAGTTAAGAAAAATAAAATTCATGGACGAATTTTATAAGATTTTTTAAATTGAGGCTTCTACCTACCCTTATTGATTGAAATAAAATATAATTAAAAATTAAGTCAGGGTGGGGACTTTTTTCCTTCATTAAGTTTTCAGATTTTGGCAAATTGATTCTGTTTTTTATTTTCTTTTAGCATGCTAAAAATAATATTTCTAAAATCTACAAAATGAAAATAGGTATTGAATGATATCTTCGGAATGGTTTGTATTAGGCCATTATTAAAGGCTTTTGAAAAAGTAATTACATTTAGTTCCGGTGCAATCCAACTGTGATGATTTGTTCTTTTCTCCTCGAGCTAATGGTTAGGTTTTTTTCATTTAAAGAGAGGTAAAAGTACTTAGAACAATCCTACTATTAAAGTTTACCTCTTTATTGTCATAAACCCAAGTCCAGACGGACAAAAGCCAATTCATCCTGGATATTTAAATAGAGCCATATTTTGCCATCCTTTAAAAAAGGTTTTTGCGGTATGGGATTAGAAAAAAGCTTCCCGATACCATCTGGAACTTCAGTTTCTTTGATTACTTCAAAGGAATCATTAAGAATACTGATATATACTTTGTGGTCATTCATTTCAGGTAGGCCTTTATCATTTAATTTTGGTAGGCCTATAGTAGAAATTCTGACATATTTGTCAGTAGTGGCCTCTGTCATTAAAGGTAAAAATGTGACCTCTTTCCCTATCTCTATTTTCCGAATCGTGAATTCTTCTCTTGAATTGACATCTTTGATATAAGTGCCGGTTTTTTCTGAGGCCGTTAATGTAGGTAGACAGGGATAATACTTTAAGTTTTGCTCAACTAAATCATATACTGCAATTTTGCTGAATACGGGATTTGTGATCACGAGTTTATTTCCCAATTGAACAATTTCTGTATTTTGGGGAGAAATTGATGCACCTCTTCCTTGCTGATGTCTAACTGTAAAATCTTCTGCCTTCTCAAATCCATTTAGTTTTACTTTCCTTAAAACATCTGTTTCTTCATTTACAATAGCAAAAAATATTTCTCCGGTATCATGATTCTGAATCAAGCCAAACGTTGTTTTATAGTCCTTTGAAGGGATAATTTTAGAGGTAAATTGTTCTCTTTTTATTAATTGTTCTCCTTTAAAATTACGCCCAATCAATAGGTACTTTTTCAGTTTTTGTTTATCAAAATTGAAAATGCTTGTGGAATAATGACTAGTCAAAATTAAATTGTTGTTGACATCTGAGCTTACTGCATAAACGTAATCACCAAATCCATTAGGCCCTTCCACATCAAATATCATCTTTTCTTCATAGGCCAATGTTTCCAAGTTTATCCTTTCCAAATAGGGACTAGTTCCACCGGAAATAAACAGATATTTTTTATCATGGCTAATACCGGACTGATAAATCCCCCATTTCAGGTTAATAATATCATCGCCAGTAGCTATCATGACCGTATCAACAGTTATGTCCAAGCCATCAACTCCATTAAACGTAGAAGAAGATTGATTGCAGGAATACAATAGAAGAATTCCCACCCATAAATAGCCAAAATGTTTCATGTCTCTAATTTGACCTAATCTTCCTAATAATCAAATTCTTAGGACTAAAATTTCAGTTTAAAGTTTTGGTGATTGATTTGAGAAGGGTAGTTGGTAAAGAATTTACCAATCTCTCTCGATATATGATTTGATTTAAATTTTTTCTGGGGCTAATAGATTTTTCTAGCTGCTTTACAATTGGTGATTTGAACTTGTTATTGTATTGGTTTTGAATGTAATAGAATTACATTATATTAGTTGAAGTAAGAATGATCACTTCAAAATGGGGAAATTGAGAAAGCGGTTTATCATTGCTAGTATGGGTATGGCAATTTTATTGATGACCTTCGGTTCTTTTGGTTCTTTTTATCCTTTTGATGTCGGTTTTTATACCTCAATTGGGGCTGCCATAGTATGGTTTTATTTGAGCTATTATGGGTTTAAAAGGTTTCAAACAAAAAAGTAGATTCAATCCCAAAATTTTTACTTGCAAAAAAAACATCATTTTTGAGACCACCAGAACGAGAACCTTTTTATACCAACTGAGGTAGGATAGAACCTCAAAAATGGCAGATTTCTCCATTAAGAAGGGTATCCTCTTAAAGCCATTCTAGTAA
>TARA_R110002167_G_scaffold215074_2_pt1 | contig 101210 bp, 95 predicted proteins | sample TARA_R110002167 | Tara Oceans TARA_R110002167 (sample SAMEA4398238) | marine metagenome | biome: Polar Biome; feature: [MES] marine water layer (ENVO:01000295) within the mesopelagic zone...; material: water (ENVO:00002006), including particulate matter (ENVO:01000060) such...
TCGCTATGGTGCTAGTGCCGCTTACGCAGCAACAGCAACCTGAGCATTGTTATCGTTTGCGTTTACAAACATTGGCCCGATATCGGTGGTACCATGCCGAGCGCCAACAGAGGCTTTTACTACACACGTCGATCCTATTTCGACCCCAACATCCTCGCCCGAGTAAAGCGATTCAAAGTTTTGAAAGTTGGTGGAGTCGCCGGGTACCGCCCCCGGGTCCGTAACGTCTATTCTGCCAAGTCGTGTAACGCCATAGTCGAGTTGCCCCGACAGCCCTTATATAGGTTAAACGCCCCCTGTTTCACAAGGGCAAACCGCAAAAAATTTCTATCTGACAACCACTTTTTCCAAGTCCAGCCCCGCCCGTCACCCGGCGACTTGCCGTCATTCCGATTGCTGACTATGCTGCCCCAAACACGATTCCGAACAACAGGATGCGGCATGCAGCAATATCTCGATCTGATGCGACTGGTACGCGATACCGGCACGGCCAAGGAAGATCGTACTGGCACCGGCACGGTGTCGGTATTTGGTCACCAGATGCGGTTTGACCTGTCACAGGGCTTTCCGATGGTCACCACCAAAAAGCTGCATACCAAATCGGTCATCCACGAATTGCTGTGGTTTCTGGCCGGTGACACCAATGTTAAATATTTACAGGACAATGGGGTTCGCATCTGGAACGAATGGGCCGATGAAAATGGCGACCTTGGCCCGGTTTATGGTGGTCAATGGCGGTCATGGCACGGGGCAAATGGCGAAACCATTGACCAGATCAGCCAATTGATCGACCAGATCAAAACCAATCCCGACAGCCGCCGTTTGATCGTTTCGGCCTGGAACGTCGCCGATGTGCCAAACATGGCACTACCGCCGTGTCATTGCCTGTTCCAGTTCTATGTCGCGGATGGCAAACTATCGTGTCAGCTTTATCAGCGCAGTGCCGATATCTTCCTTGGTGTGCCGTTCAACATCGCGTCCTATGCACTGTTGACCATGATGATCGCGCAGGTGTGTGACCTAGGCCTTGGCGATTTCGTCCATACGCTGGGCGATGCGCATCTTTACACCAACCATCTTGAACAGGTCGAATTGCAGTTGTCGCGCGACATACGCCCGCTGCCGACAATGAAGATCAATCCAGATGTCAAATCGATCTTTGATTTCAAGTTCGAGGATTTTGAACTGACCGGTTATGACCCGCATCCCCATATTGCGGGCAAGGTTGCCGTCTGATGCCAGCCAATAATAACGATCGGATCGAACGGGTTGCCGTGGTTGCGGCGACCCAAAACGGCGCGATTGGCAAGGATGGCTGGATGCCTTGGCATTTGCCCGAAGACCTTAAACGGTTCAAGGCGCTGACCCTTGGCAAACCGATGATCATGGGCCGCGTCACATTCGAGGCGATTGGCAAACCTTTGCCCAAACGCACAACCATCGTCGTCACCCGTGATACCAGCTGGTCATTTGATCATGAAAATGTCCGGGTTTGTCATGACATCGAAAGCGCGATTACGCTGGCCGACGAAATTGCCGCCCAGGATAATGTCAACGAGGTCATCATTGCCGGTGGGGCACAGATTTATAAAATCGCCCTGCCCTTTACCACGCGATACGAACTGACCGAGGTGCATGACGATATCGATGGCGACGCCTTTATGGAACCGCTGCCTGCCGACAAATGGCAGGAAACAGCGCGCGAAACCATCGTAAATCCCGATGGACCAGATTACAGCTTTGTCACTTTGACGCGCCAATCCTGATCAAGCACCCCCGGATGGTTGATTATCACCAGAACAATCTATATTTATAAATTAGTTTCAGAATACCCGTTCCAATAATTTACCCACCGAACGCACGCATTCAAGGATCCCCCGATGGCCCGCCCTCGCGCATTTAACGAACAAAGCGTTCTTGATAACGCGATGAACCTGTTTTGGAGCAAGGGGTTCGAAGCCACATCCGTTCAGGATCTGGTGGATGGAACCGGGTTGAACCGGGCCAGCATGTATGCAAGCTTTGGCGATAAAAAGGCCCTGTTCCTGCGGGTTCTTAATCATTACAGCCAGAAAATCAGCACCGCCCGTTTTGAAAAACTGCGTGACATTGACGATGGCCGCGAAGCCATTACCGAAACGTTTCGCAATGCGGCGCGCTTTGGCCGCAATGAAGGCCGCCACAAAGGCTGTTTGATGGTGAATTCCGGTATGGAACTCGCCCCGCATGATCCGGAAACCGCCGTTATCGCCCAAGCAGCCTTTCGACGGGTCGAAGACATGTTTGCCAATGCCATCAAACGCGGGATCAATCAGGGCACAATTTCAGGCACCAAAAATATCCGCGCATTATCACGATTTTTCGCCGGATCATTTCAGGGCGTCAACCTGATGGCGCGCCGTGGTGCGGATGACAGCACCCTGAACGATTATGTCGATATGGTTTTAACCACGCTGGATTAATCATCGGCCCTTGCCAACCGGCCATCCGGTTCAATCAAGCCCTGCTCTGCTCCCCTTCCTCGTGCCCCCCGACCGCATCACAGTTCAGTGACGTCAACAATTGACGATTGTCCATCATGCCGGAATAATTCATATCGGTGTGATCAACCTCAATTTGGGGTTGACCGGCAAGATCAGGGGACAAGATGGATCGCAACAAGAAGTTCTGGGACAAGATCGCCAAGCGATATGCCAAAAACCCGGTCCGCAATATGCAGGCCTATCAGGCGACACTTGATCACACACGCAAACACCTGACGCGCGATGACAAGGTTCTTGAAGTCGGCTGTGGCACGGGCACGACCGCCTTGTTACTCGCCCCCGATGTTCGCCATATCACGGCAACCGATCTTTCGACCGTCATGATTGATATCGCACAGGCAAAGCTTGCCCCGGTTGCGGGCGAAAATGCCAACACAGTCGAAAATGTCCATTTCAAAACCGGCACGCTTTCGGATCAAAGCCTTGACGGCGAAACATATGATGCGGTGCTTGCTTTTAACTTCCTGCATCTTGTCGCTGACCGCCCCGCAGCCCTTGGCAAAATCAATACGCTTTTGCAATCTGATGGCCTGTTGATTTCCAAAACAATCTGTCTGGGCGAAAAAAACATCCTTTGGCACATTTTGATCCGGGCGATGCAGGCGATTGGCATTGCGCCCTATCTTGATTTTGTCCGCTATGACGAAATCGACACCCAGATTACCAATGCCGGGTTCAAGATCGTTGAAACCGGGCTCTATCCTGCCTCAAGCAATTCACGGTTCATCGTCGCCCGAAAAATCTGACGACATTTCGACCGCAGGCGGCATCAACGCCTTCCTGCCTTTCCGCCTGCAGTCTCAAAGATGATCACGGTTCGGTGACATTTCGCTTTGGTGTTTGCAATTAAGGAATGATCGTTCCATAATTGCCTGCATTACAGAAAAATCAAAGAACGAGGTTCGATAATGTCCGCAATTACCCCACTGATGCCGCGCCAAAAAGTCCCGTCCCTTTCCGTCCCGCTTGTGGGCGGTGGCACATGGTCGCTTGCCGATCAGACGCCGGAAAACTTCACCATGGTGGTTTTCTATCGCGGTCTGCATTGCCCGATTTGCGGTAAATACCTTAAAGACCTTGATGACAAACTCGGTGAATTTGCCAAACGTGGCGTCAATGTTGTTGTCCTGTCATCGGATACACAGGACCGCGCCGAACAGGCCAAAGAAAAATGGAAACTCGAAAATATCGATCTTGGCTATGGCCTGTCGCTTGAAGCCGCGCGTGAATGGGGTCTTTACATCTCGACCAGTAATGGCGTGACCTCGTCCGGTGTTGAAGAACCCGCCCTGTTTTCCGAACCGGGCCTGTTTGTCGTCCGCCCGGATGGCACGCTTTATTTCGGCACGGTTCAAACCATGCCTTTCGCCCGCCCGGCCTTTGACCAAATCCTTGGCGCACTTGATTTTGTCATCGCCAAAGGCTATCCGGCACGCGGCGAAGTCGTTGATCATACAAATGCCTGATCCGGCACCAAAACGACGTTAAAAAACACGAAGGCCGGTTTCCAATGGTGGAAACCGGCCTTTTTATTTGTCATACAATTAAATATCAACGATCAGGCCGACATAACCGCCGCGACATAAGGGGCGTCGATTTCCTGCATTCGCAGATAGGCCGGGCGCGCATTGATCCGGGTGATGTAATCATCAAAAATCGCATTTTCCGGCAACAGGTCAAACATCCGGCCATAACGAACCGCCCCGCCCAACACGACATCAACGGTGCTGAAATCCGTGCCCATGATCCACGGATCAGCCTTGACGATCACATCCAAAAGGACGGACAGGAAACTGTCCCAATCACCATAAGAAACCATGCTGCGGTCGCCTGTTTCACGCCCCATCGCGTGATCGACAAGTGCCGGTTCAACAGTCGACGGCGAAAAGAATAACCAGCGCAAATAAGCTCCGCGTTTCGGATCGTCCAATGCCGGGGCCAATCCGGCTTCGGGGAAGCTATCAGCCAGATAACAACAGATCGCGGCGGCCTCGGTCACCACGGTATCGCCATGAACGATGGCCGGAATTTTGCCCAGTGGATTGATCGCAAGGAATTGCGGTGTTTGTCCCTCGCCTTTGCGGATATCGATCATCTTGACGTCAAAATTGATCCCCAGTTCCTGCAACATCCAATGCACTGTATTCCCGCGTGAAGGGGCGGCGTGATAAAATGTCAGCTTGCGGTCCGTTACCATTCCTGTGTCTCCTGTTCCTGTTGCCGGGGTATTAAGGGATGTGATGGCGGCATCATGCGCCGGTTCAAATGGAATGGGAACCGCATGACAAACAGGTTCCTGACAGCAGCGTGTCAGCAGGATATCAGGAAGACATATCAGAAAATTCAGAAATACCGCACCAACAGGGGCAGACCGATCTGGTCAGTCAAAATCGGCGTCACTGCCATCATCTTTGCGACGGCGCAACACCAGCCATGCCCCGACAAGTGTCAGGGCCGCCATGCCAAACCATGTCAAGGCATAGCCAAGATGGTTGTTCGGGAAACGGATTTTGGTCAGGCCGCCGACCGGTAACTTGGCAGGATTGGCCCCCCCGTCGGCATCAATGAAATAAGGTGCAACGTCATCGGGATTTAAGCCGCGTTTGGCGGCCATGGCGCGGACATCGCGCGAATACCAACGATCCTCGGCCGGGACATTATCGCGCATAAACGTACCATCGGGTTCGTCGATCCGCAAAAGCCCGGTCACAGTTACCTGACCATCAATCATCCCGGCATTGCGACTGGCAGGATCACGGCGATCTGTCGGGACGAAACCGCGATTGATCATCACGACACTGCCATCCCCCCGCAAAAGCGGCGTCATCACCCAATATCCCGCGCCGTAATCGGTGGCAGCATAAACATGACTTTCAAGATCATTGCGATAGATGCCGGTCACAAAAACATGGCGATATTCATCGCGGGTCGTGGCGACATTTTCCCAATCATCGTGCGTGGGGGCCAAAACAGGTGCGGCATGAACGCGCGCATCAATCCGGTCAATCAGGTCAAGCTTCCAAACACGGCGTTCAACCTGCCAAATGCCCAACGCACAGAACCCCGAAAACAACACCGCCCCGATCAGGCAGACCACAACGCGGGTCACCATCGACGGGCCAGGGTTAACATGCGTTTCAAACAGATTTTCGGAATTTTTGGGATCAGCCATTGGGATCACGACCTTGCAAAGACATCGGAACAAAAAAAGGGCGCGACACCATCAAGCATCGCGCCCCTTTAAAACATTGGGCTGTCTTAACCAAGACCGCCGCTGCGGAGCATTTCAGGGTGCATCTGCGGCATCATATTAGTGTTCAGGTGATACATCACCCACAACGAGCCCGAAATCGCGATTGCAACAATCACAAGGGTAAAGATCAGGGCCAGCATGTTCCAACCGCCTTCAGATTTGGAATTCATATGCAGGAAATAGATCATGTGAACCACGATCTGTACCACTGCAAGCCCCATGATCCAGGCAGCCGTTGCAACCTTGCTGTCAAGAACCCCTTCCATCACCAGCCAGAACGGGATGGCGGTCAGGATGACCGACAGGATGAACCCGATCAGATAGCTGTTGAATGTACCGTGGCTGGCACCATCACCATGGTCGTGATCATGACCGGCGTGGTCATCATGTGCATGAGAATGCGTGCTCATCCCAGAACTCCCAACAGATAAACAACCGAGAAAACACCGATCCAGACGACGTCAAGGAAGTGCCAGAACAGTGACAGGCACATCAAACGACGTTTGTTTTCCGGAACCAGGCCATGCTTGCCAACCTGAACCAACAGGGTAATAAGCCAGATAATCCCGAATGACACGTGCAAGCCGTGGGTCGCTACCAGCGTATAAAACGAGGATAGGAAACCACTGCGCATCGGGGTTGCACCCAAATGCCACAGGTGATGGAACTCATAAAGTTCCAGCCCGACAAAGGCGAGACCGAACAGGCCGGTAATCACCAGCCAAAGCTGGGTTCCCTTAACGTTGCCCTTTTCCATCGCCAGCATGGCAAAGCCATAAGTGATCGAAGAAAACAGCAGCATCGATGTGTTGATCGCCACCAGATCCAGATCGAACAGATCGGCTGGCGACGGCCCGGCCGCATAATTGCGGCCAAGCACACCATGGGTAGCAAACAAGATCGCAAAGATGAGGCAATCGCTCATCAGATAGATCCAGAAGCCAAGCATCGTCCCGTTTTGCGGGTGATGCTCTTCCGTCATGTAAAAGACCGGCGCTTCGGTCTGAGAGGCAGTTGTCTTCGCCATTGTCATTCCCTTACGCCTGCTGCTTTGCCAAAAGAACGGTACGTTCGTCTTCGGTCGCAATAACTTCGCCAGCCGGGATATGATAATCGCGGTTGTAGTTAAAAGTATGCGCAATCGCCACACCGATCAGGGCAATAAAGCTGACAGCGGCAAGCCACCAGATATGCCAGACCATGGCAAAACCAAGGACAAGAGAAAGCCCGGCCAGAATGGCACCGGCACCGGTATTTTTCGGCATGTGAATGTCGATAAAACCGGACGTCGGACGCACAAAGCCGCGTTTCTTCATATCCGCCCAAGCATCAAGATCGTGAACAACCGGGGTAAAGGCAAAGTTGTAGGCCGGGGGCGGTGACGAGGTCGACCATTCCAGCGTACGTGCATCCCACGGATCGCCCGTTTCATCGCGCAACTGATCACGTTTCAGGAACGCAACCACCACCGACATCAGGAACGAACCAATACCGATTGCAATCAGAACCGCACCAAAGGCCGCAACCACGAACCAGATCTGAAGCGAACTATCGTCGAAATGGCTCATGCGGCGGGTAACACCCATCAGGCCAAGAACATAAAGCGGCATGAAGGCAACATAGAACCCAACCAGCCAGAACCAGAACGACATTTTGCCCCAGAACGGATCAAGCTTGTAACCGAATGCTTTGGGGAACCAGTAAACGATACCGGCAAACATCCCGAACACCACACCACCGATGATGACATTGTGGAAATGCGCAATCAGGAACAGGCTGTTGTGAAGCACAAAGTCAGCCGGCGGAACCGCAAGCATCACACCGGTCATGCCACCAATCACGAACGTCAGCATGAAACCAAGCGTCCACAGCATCGGGACATCAAACTTGATGCGGCCCTTGTACATGGTGAACAGCCAGTTGAACATCTTGGCACCCGTAGGGATCGAAATGATCATCGTCGTGATGCCAAAGAAGGCATTGACGCTGGCACCAGACCCCATGGTGAAGAAGTGATGCAGCCAAACCAGATAGGACAGGATGGTAATAACGATCGTCGCATACACCATCGAGCTATAGCCAAACAGGCGCTTGCGAGAGAAAGTCGAAACCACTTCGGAAAACACACCAAATGCTGGCAGCACCAAGATGTAAACTTCCGGGTGACCCCAGATCCAGATCAGGTTCACATACATCATGGCGTTACCGCCAAGATCATTGGTAAAGAAGTTCGTGCCGACATATCGATCCAGCGACAGCAGAACCAGAACGGCGGTCAGAACCGGGAAAGCCGCAACAATCAGGATGTTGGTGCAAAGCGCGGTCCAGGTAAATACCGGCATTTTCATCATCGACATGCCCGGTGCGCGCATCTTGACGATGGTCACAATCAGGTTCACGCCAGATAACAATGTCCCGACACCGGCAATCTGCAAGGCCCAGATATAGTAATCAACCCCAACACCGGGACTGTAAACAATGTCTGAAAGCGGCGGATACGCCAGCCAGCCGGTTCTTGCGAACTCGCCGATAAACATCGACATCATCAAGGTGATTGCACCGGCCGTCGTCATCCAGAAACTGAAATTGTTCAGGAACGGGAAGGCAACGTCACGCGCGCCAATCTGAAGCGGCACGACAAAGTTCATCAGGCCCGTCACCAGCGGCATCGCCACGAAGAAGATCATAATCACGCCATGCGCGGTAAAGATCTGATCGTAGTGATGGGGCGGCAGGTAACCTGCGGCATCACCAAAGGAAATCGCCTGTTGCAATCGCATCATGATCGCATCGGCAAAGCCGCGCAAAAGCATGACCAGGGCCAGAATGATATACATGATACCGATCTTTTTATGATCGATAGATGTGATCCATTCGTTCCACAGATATCCCCACAGTTTGAAATAGGTGACAGCGCCAAAAACGACAAGACCACCCAGAACAACTGCTGCGAATGTCACGACCAGGATTGGTTCGTGAAATGGCAGGGAATCAAGTGAAAGCCGGCCAAATATAAAATGCAAAAGGTCCGGATTTGAAAACATCGGATTACTCTTTTTTTCGATGCGGCAACGCACCGGCCAGGCCGGTGCGCGATCCGCGAAGGGCCGGTCGACTTACATCAACCGGCACTGCTTCAGAACCCTGTCGACGTAACGTCAGGTACGGGGCTGAACCGGGAATTAACCACACCGTTGTCAAACAACGGAATGGACGAAATTTCCTTGTTCAGACCGCCGGACGGCGTCGTGCAAAGCGTTGCCACATAAGACCGGGACGACGGCAAAGGCTGAGTGCCACGTTCACGCGGGGTATCGTATGTCAATGACATGACATTATAGATACCCGCCAGACCGCCACCGCCCTTTTTGTCGATTTCCATCATCTCGTTCATGCACATTTTTGATTGATCAACGCACATGTTCAGGATGGCTGCGTACAGCTCGGGATCGACAGCGCCGAAATAATGAACCGGTTCTGCAACACTTGGTTTTTCAAGTTCCAAATATTGCGAACGGCCAAGGGTCTGGCTATCGGCTTTGACCCCGGCAACCCAATCGGCAAAACCTTCGTCACTCAGGGCATGGAACTTAAAGCGCATATGCGAGAAACCCTCGCCGCTATAGTTTGCCGAGAACCCGTCATACACGCCTTCTTCGTTGATCACGGCATGGAGTTTGGTTTCCATACCGGCCATCGAATAGATCATGCCGGCCATCGCCGGAACGTAGAACGAGTTCATGATGCCCGAAGACGTGATCTTGAACTGGATCGGCGTATCAATCGGGGCCGCCAGTTCATTGACGGTCGCGATACCCAATTCGGGATAAATGAACAGCCATTTCCAATCGAGGGAAACAACTTCTACCACCATCGGCTTATGATCTTTGGCAAGCGGGCGATCCGCGTCAATACGATCAAGCGGGCGGTATGGATCCAGGGTGTGCGTACTGACCCAAGTGATCGCACCCAGCGCGATAATAATCGCAAGCGGGGCAGACCAGATGACAATTTCCAGCTTGGTGGAATGGTGCCATTCAGGATCGTACTCGGCATCCTTGTTGGATTGACGATATTTCCATGCAAAGAACACCGTCAACACCATTACCGGAATGATGATGATCAGCATCAGGATCGTGGAAACAACGATAAGGTCGGCTTGCTGTGACGCAATATCGCCAGACGGGTCCATAACCACCAGATTACATCCGGTCAGCACCATGAACACAGAAGCAATTGCGACGCCGCGTGCAAGTTTTGAAAGCATGCGCTTCTACTTTTGTCAGTCTCTGGAAGATAGCCTTGCAAACAACCGTGCCTGCAAGCTGCAAGGATGCCTTTCGACACCTCTGCTTACATGTACCCCAAGCGGCATATAAGAAGACTAACTCCAAACATCCACGTAAAAGGCACATATTCACGAATTTTTTTTTGAACCTGTCAGGCCGACAGGCCAGGGCGATAGCTATAGCTGCGCCGCAGCAATGTCAAGCAAACCGCCTTGCATAGCCCCATGATCATGACAATTATCAATCTTATGTAAACCATGCGTTGTGCGACGCAACACAATAATTGACACTGACGTTTGCAATTCACATGTCTATAATTAGACTCGGTCCAAGAAGGGAGCCGCCAAAGACGCCCCCGACGTTGGATCCAATGAAAGCAATTAAGTCAGATATTTAGGGAGATCAGGCGTGACCCAATCCACTCAATCCTACGCGACCTCCACCTCCTCGGGTCTGGAACGCGACGCACGCCAACACTCGGCTGGCACGATCAACGATCCCGGTCAAATCGCACTTGGTGTGATCATCGGTCGATCTTCCGAGTTTTTCGATTTCTTCGTGTATTGCATCGCATCTGTACTGGTATTCCCGCAACTTCTGTTCCCTGGCGACAGCGCAATTGTCGGGACCATCCATTCCTTTGCCATCTTCTCGCTGGCGTTTATCGCCCGTCCGATTGGCTCGCTCGTCTTCATGACGGTGGATCGGCGTTATGGCCGAGGCACCAAACTGACCCTGGCAATGTTCCTGCTGGGCGGATCAACGGCGGCGATGGCCTTTTTGCCAAGCTTTGATACGGCGGGCATGTTTGCCATCTATCTGCTATGTAGCCTGCGCTTTGCCCAAGGCTTGGCGCTTGGCGGCGCATGGGATGGTCTTGCATCACTTCTGGCACTGAACGCGCCGGATAACCGCAAGGGCTGGTATGCAATGATGCCGCAGCTTGGCGCACCGCTTGGCTTTATCCTTGCGTCCTCGCTGTTTGCCTATCTGATACTGACCCTCTCGGCCGAGGATTTCCTTGCCTTTGGCTGGCGCTATGCCTTCTTCGTTGCCTTTGCAATCAATGTGGTGGCTTTGTTTGCCCGCCTGCGTCTGGTGGCAACCTCGGAATTTGGCAGCCTGCTTGAACAAAACGAACTTCAAGCGGCCCGTATCCGTGACACGATTAAACACAATGGTCGTACCGTCCTTTTGGGCGCGCTTGTCCCGATGGTCAGCTATGCCCTGTTCCACTTGGTAACGGTCTTTGCGCTGAGCTGGGTCGTGCTTTATACCCCGGCCAATCCGGGCCAGTTCCTGTTAACACAGGCCGTTGGCGCGGTGCTTTGCGGGCTTGGTATTATCGCATCGGGCTTCATCGCCGATCAAATCGGCCGTCGGAAGTTACTCGGTTATTCGGCCGGTATCATCGCTGCCGGTGCCCTTCTGACACCACTTCTTTATACCTATAACATCATCAATGAAGGCATGATTGTTCTGGGTGGCTTTGCCGTTCTGGGGCTTTGCTTTGGTCAGGCGGCTGGAACGCTGGCATCGAATTTCAAACGCGAATACCGCTATACCGGCTCGGCCCTGACATCGGATCTTGCATGGTTGCTGGGTGCCGGGTTTGCGCCGTTGATCGCACTTCTGCTTTGTGTTGCCTATGGCCTGCCCGGTGTGGGTGCCTATTTGCTATCAGGTGCGGCGGTGACACTTCTGGTCCTGCATTTCAACAAGCAGTTCGGCAAGAAGAACACTGATTGATCGCTAATTTTTCAAAGCTTCGTGCTTTGTGAATAGCCAACACCCCCGATGGAAAACCGTCGGGGGTGTTTTTTATGTCTCGGCTGATTGGCCCAAAACTAGCTGTAATTCGATGGGAACAACGCGCGCTTGGCGATATCATCGACTTCTGTTTTAAAGGTAATATCTGAGCCAACCTTACGCGCCCGCTCAACTGCCGGGCGAGCAGAAATTGCAGTATGCCAGCGTTTAATGTTGGGATAAAGGTCGAGTACATCGGGATTTTTGTGCACGAACGGTGCCTTTTCGACCCAGCCCCAAGCCGAAATATCGGCAATCGTCATATCATCGCCAACAATAAAGTCACGTCCGGCCAAATGATCATCAAGTACCTTGTAATGGCGGGCAATCTCGTTGCGATACCGGTTTACGCCATAATCGCTGCCCGCTGGCGCGACATGCTGAAAATGCACGGCCTGACCGGAAAACGGGCCAAGGCCCGATGCGATAAACATCAACCAGGACAGCAATTCACCGCGATCTTCGGGCTTGCCCATAAACTTGCCGGTTTTTTCAGCCAGATAAAGCAGGATGGCGTTTGAATCAAAAACGCGCACTTCTTTGCCGCCTGCCCCGTCCGTATCAACGATTGCCGGGACCTTGCCATTGGGATTGATGGCGCGGAATTCCGGGCTGTGCTGATCACCTTTTTTGGTATCAACCGGGACAACTTCATAAGGCAAACCGGCTTCTTCAAGGAAAAGCGAAACCTTGGCCGGGTTCGGGGTCGGGTGAAAATAAAAACGGATCATCGGGGCTTCCTTTAAAGGTCAGGTGGGGACGAGACATTATTTCTCGCCCGGCCTTGAGTTATGGAATGATCGGTTTAAATTGACGTATCAGAAACCTGTTGGCAAGGTCATATTCATGAACTGCCACACACCATCAATTCACAGGAGCAAATGCCCCATGATCGACCTTTATTACTGGCCAACCCCAAACGGCCATAAAATCACGCTTTTCCTTGAAGAAGCGGGACTGGAATACAAAATACACCCGGTCAACATCGGGGCCGGTGATCAGTTCAAGCCGGAATTTCTGGCCTTTTCACCCAACAACCGGATGCCTGCAATCATTGATCAGAACCCCGCCGATGGCGGCGATCCGATTACGGTGTTTGAATCGGGTGCCATCTTGCAATATCTGGCCGAAAAAACCGGCAAGTTCCTGCCAAGCGATGTCCGCGCCAGAAAAACCGTGATGGAATGGCTGTTCTGGCAAATGGGCGGACTTGGCCCGATGGCCGGTCAAAACCATCATTTCAGTGCCTATGCACCTGAAAAGATCCCCTATGCCATCAACCGCTATGTCAACGAGACAAACCGGCTTTATGGTGTGCTGAACAAACGCCTTGAAGGCCGCAATTTCATCGCAGGCGATGATTATTCGATTGCCGATATGGCATCCTATCCGTGGATCGTCTCGCACGAAAAACAGCAACAGGATTTGAATAACTTCCCCAACCTGAAACGCTGGTTTGCAAGCATTCAGGCGCGCCCGGCGACCATCGCCGCCTATAAGGCCGGTGAAGGTCTGCGATCTGGCGAAATGAGCGAAGAAGACAAAAAAGTCCTGTTTGGCCAGACGGCAAAAACCACAAAAAACGCCTGATTACCAATCGCCATATATTCAAACCCCGCCCCCCGTTGGGCGGGGTTTTGATTTGCCAGAAATCGATTGCATTGGAAATTCGAACCCGATAAACGTTATGTTATAACATAACAAATCAACGGAGATCATTCCATGCAAAGCAACCGCCTTCCGGTCACGGTTCTGTCCGGTTTTCTGGGTGCCGGTAAAACCACGTTACTGAACCATGTGCTTAACAACCGCGCCGGGTTAAAAGTTGCGGTGATCGTCAATGATATGAGTGATGTTAATATTGATGCCGATCTTATCCGCGATGGCGGGGCGGAACTTTCCCAATTGGATGAAAAACTGGTCGAGATGACCAATGGCTGCATTTGTTGCACATTACGCGATGACCTGTTGGCCGAAATACGCCGTTTGGCCGATGCAGGCCGGTTTGATTATTTGCTGATTGAATCGACCGGCATATCCGAGCCCCTGCCCGTTGCCGCGACCTTTGATTTCCGCGATGAGTATGGCCAGTCACTTGGCGATATTGCACGGCTTGATACCATGGTCACCGTCGTTGATGCTGCGCGCGTCAGTGCCGATTACAGCTCAACCGACTTCCTGATTGATCGGGGCGAAAGCCTTGGCAGTGATGACGACCGCAGCATTGTTGACCTTCTGGTTGATCAAATCGAGTTTGCCGATGTCATCGTGGTCAACAAGCTTGATCTGATCGACACCCGTGAACGCGAAACCGTGCTTGGTATTATCCACGCGCTAAATGCCGATGCCCGTATCGTCGAAACCGATCACGGCCGGGTTGATCCATCAGAAATATTAAATACCGGCCTGTTTGATTTTGATCGGGCACAGGATCATCCGCTTTGGGCAAAGGAACTATATGGCTTTGCCGATCATGTCCCGGAAACCGAGGAATACGGTATCAGAAGCTTTACCTTTCGCACACCATTGCCCTTTCATCCCAAACGGTTTTACGACTTCATCCATTCCGAATGGCCCGGTGTGATCCGTGCCAAAGGACATTTCTGGTTGGCAAACCGCCCCGGATGGGTGGGTGAAATCAGTCAAGCCGGGGCAGCGGTCAAGCACGAGGCCCTTGGAAGCTGGTGGTGCGCCACACCACGAAACCACTGGCCAAATGACAATGGTTGGCGCGACCGGGTTTTATCAAACTGGGACCCGACCTTTGGCGACCGGCGTCAGGAAATCGTCTTTATCGGTTTTGCCAATCAGATGAACGAAGCAACCCTTCGCACCCGGCTTGCCGCCTGTGTGGTTGACGAAGATGACGCCCTGATGAGTGGCAGGTTCGAACCAAATCGTTATGTAAACCTGCCCGATCCATTTCCCTATTGGGGCAGATAGCACGCATAAAAAAGCCCCCGGTCCGTTACAGAACCGGGGGCCTAATCAACATTTCACCAATCAGGTGCTGCGAACTTCCGTAAGGAAGGACTCAACCGCACTGTTCAGAACCTCAGCCTGACGTCCAAGCCCTTGGACAAGGCCAAGAACTTCCGTCGAAAGGTTTTCAGCATCTTCGGCCGCTGACGACACGCCGGTGATGTTTTCCGAAACATCGCGCGTACCATGGGCAGCCTGTTCAACGTTGCGGGCGATTTCCTGGGTTGCGGCACCCTGTTCTTCAACCGCGGCTGCAATTGTCGTTGTCGAGCCATCCAATTGGCGGATGGTTTCGGCAATTTCACTGATGGCGGTCACCGCATTCGATGTTGCCACCTGAATATCCTCTACTTGCGTGCGGATGTCTTCGGTTGCCTTTGCCGTCTGGTTGGCAAGGTTTTTGACCTCGTTGGCAACAACAGCAAAACCTTTACCCGCATCACCGGCACGCGCGGCCTCGATCGTTGCGTTAAGCGCCAAAAGGTTGGTCTGCTCGGCAATGCTGGTAATCAGCGATACCACTTCACCAATCTTATTGGCGGCTTCTGCCAACATCTCGATTTTCTGGTGGGTCTCTTCCGATGTCCGCACCGCACCATTGGCAATGGTCGAAGATTTAGCAACCTGATTGCTAATCTCGGCAATCGAAGCACTGAGTTCTTCGGCCGCAGAGGCCACAGTTTCAACGTTGCTCGACATTTCGTGCGAGGCGGTCGATACCACGCTTGCACGCTGACCAACCTGTCTTACGGTACCGGTCATTGCATCAGCCGAAGTTTGCATATCGCTTGTTGCCTGAATAACCTGGGCAACCACCTGCCCGACGCTGGCTTCAAAACTATCTGCCATTTTGCGCAAGGCATCGCGTTTTTCAGCATCGGAACGACGTTCCTGTTCCTCACGCTGGGTTCGCATTTCTTCCATTTCGATGGTTTTGGCCTTAAAGATATCCATCGAACGTGCCAGATCACCGATCTCGCTTTTCTGATCGGTATATTTAATTTCGATATTATGATCGCCCTGCGACAGACGCAGCATATTTTCCGAAATCGCCAACAACGGGCGGGTAATGCCCCGGCTGATCATCAAAGACATGCCAACAACCGCACACAGGATCGCCAGTGCGACAAGCCCCATGACCAGCATGCTTTTCTGGAACACGGCATTCACATCATCCATGTAAATCCCGGTTGCAACCACCCAGCCCCACGGCTCAAATGCTTTAACAAACGATAACTTCGGACGAAGCTTGTCCGATTTTGGAACCTGATAGGTATAATCGACAAAGCCTTGTCCATCTTCGCGGGCAACTCGGGCAAATTCCCGGTAATGGTGCTTGCCTGAACCATCCACAGCATCACTCAGATTCTTGCCGACAAGGCTCGGCTTGATATCATGCATCAGAACGACCGGGGTGAAATCAAAGGCAAAGAAATAGTTCTTCTCATCATAACGCAGCGACGCTAGCGCCTTTTTGGCGCCGTCCTGCGCTTGGTCTGACGTCAGTTCGCCGGACTGCTCCATCTGATAAAAATGCCCAACCAGACTGATCGCGACTTCGACCAGGTTCTTCGTCTTGGCTTTGCGATCCTCGACCATATTGCTACGCATTTCGGTAAGGCCAAACGCCCCAACCAGCAATACCGCAAGGACAGCCCCTGCGACGATGATCAGCATGCGTTTACCGATCTTCATAGAGTTCAGATTGAACATTCCCATCCCCATAAATCTGTGCCCGAACATAGCGGACATGTTGGTCTTTTTTCGTTACTTTCAAGAATCCCGGAAGCGGTATGAATACAAAAAAGTGACGTCATCACCAGATGATAGAAAACCACAGATAAACAAGCATATAACAAGCGGCACATTTCTTAACTGTGATTACAATCACTTATGTGCAAATTTCCGCATAATTTATCAATCTTCATATTCCAAAATGGCACCAGCCCCGTTTAACGATTGAACTGCGTCAAAGACAACGCCCCCCCGAAATGACATCCTTTAAAACCCCCAACCATGACAAGGACCAGTTATGAACGCGCGGCCAAATGGATTTTCAAAACACAGCACTGTAATCCCCGCCCTGCATTATGATGACGCCAAGGCTGCCATCGAATTTCTGTGCCGGGCCTTTGCTTTTGAAAAGCACGCCATCTATGAAAATGAAGACGGTATTATCGAACATGCCGAACTGATTTTTGGCAATGGCATGATCATGCTGGGTCAGGCTCGCGACAGCCAATATGGCAAACTAACCCGTCGCCCGCGCGATATCGGCGGCGTCACGCAAAGCATCTATATCATCGTGCCGGATGCCGATCTTCACTATGCCCACGCCATTGCCGCCAGCACCGAAATCGTCATGCCGTTGGAAGCACAAAATCACGGCGGCAAGGCCTATTCCGCCCGCGATCCCGAAGGCCATATCTGGAGCTTTGGGACCTATGATCCATTTGGTTAATCGGGGTGGGCTGCCCGACGGATCATCACGATGTTTCAGAACCATGCCTCTTGCGAAAAAGGCTTTTTGAGCACTATCTTAATCAGATCAACGCCAGCAAGGGCAGGTTCATGACCGATACCAACAGCACCGCCGCACCATTTCACCCCAACCATCGGACGCGCGTTTTTGCGCTGATTGCGTTCATGGTTCTATGCCTGATCATTTCCGCGGCGGGCGGGGCGGTGACATCAACCAGTGTTGGCACATGGTATCCGACGCTGGAAAAGCCGTTTTTCAATCCACCGAACTGGCTGTTTGGCCCGGCATGGAGCCTGATTTACTTCCTGATCGCCTTTAGCGGCTGGCGTGCATGGCTTAAACGCGGGATTGACGGGGCAAAAGTCCCGTTTGCGATCTATGGCGCACAACTGACATTGAACCTGTTGTGGTCGTTCCTGTTTTTTGGCGCGCAATCACCCATGCTTGGCCTGATTGATATTATCGCGTTGCTGATCCTGATCATCATCAATTGCAGGATGTTCTGGCGGATTGACCAACTGGCCGGAATGTTATTGGTGCCCTATGCGCTTTGGGTCGGGTTTGCCACCCTGCTAAACGGATCGATTTATTTCCTGAACCCATAAAGCCAAAGCGCCGTGGAAATTCACAGATGAAATTCCCGCTATATTCAGAAGAATACATCGGGAATTACCCCCGCATCTGCCCGGTAATGATATTTCCCCTTGGCAGGATCGTGATCGCCAACCCGGCCAGCACGCAAAATGCCCCCCCGGCAAGAAACGTTGCCTGTGCCCCGGCAAATTCCCAAAGGCCACCGGCAAGAAGGTTGCCGATCAAAAGCGCACCGCCACACACCAGATTGAACATGCCAAAGGCCGAACCGCGAAGATGTGGCGGAGCATGATCCGCCATCAGGGTGGCCAACAATCCCTGTGACATCCCCATATGCAGCCCCCAAAGAACAATCCCCGCCAAATACCCCGCCACCCCGGGCAAAACGGCAATCGCCAAATCAGCAAGGGCAAGCACGCCAATGCTTACCGCCAAAAGCCCGCTTCGCCCGATCCGGTCCGACAAAACACCGACCGGATAGGCACAAAACCCATAAACCCCATGCATCAACACCATCACAAGCGGCACAAAGCTGATGGCAATACCAACCTGATCCGCACGCAGCAGCAAGAACGCCTCGCTAAAACGGGCCAGCATCAGGATGGCGGCAACAATCATCACCATCCAGCACGCCCGGTTAAGCTTGCCTGCCTGTTTCAGGATCGCCGGACGGGCTTTGGGATGAAAGGGCTTTTGTGGTTCACGTATGGCAAAAATCAGCAATCCGACTGCCGCCACTGCCGGTAAAACTGCAAGCCAGAAAACCAGCCTGAAATCACCAGCCGATAGCAGCATCACGCCAACCGCGATCAACGGACCAAAGAACCCGCCCATGGTATCAAGCGATTTGCGCAACCCAAAACTTGCCCCGCGGGCTTCGGGCGGGGCCGCGTCGGCGATCAAGGCATCGCGCGGTGCGGATCGTATCCCCTTGCCAATACGATCAATGAATTTCGCGACAACAATCTGCCCGACCCCATCGGCCAGTGGAAATATCGGCCGCGAAATAGCCGCCAAGCCATAGCCAATAACGGCCAACCACTTCCGGCTTGCCAGCATATCCGAAAGCACACCGGCAAAAAGTTTGGTCACGGTTGCCGTGGCAACGGCCACCGCCTCGATCATGCCAATTGCAAGTGCGGATACGCCAAGCCCGCTGACCAGATAAAGTGGCAACAGGGTTTGGACCATCTCGGATGAAACATCCATCAACAGGCTGACAAAGCCCAAAATCCAGACCGTTTTCGGCACAGATCGTGATGCGGCGGGGGAAAGGGACGAAAATACAGACATTAAAGCGCCCGGCTTGTGATGATCATACACCACAAGCCAATACGCGATTGGTTATCACCTGCAAACAGATAAAATAGAAAAACGTTGCTTTGCCTGGGGGCAAGCCCCCTAGCTGCTTGGCCCCACAGCAGTCGCTTCACCGGCTTCTTCCGCTGGCGTGGGCACAGATGCAGATGCATCACCAGCCGATGCCACATCATCCATCCCCAACCGCCCGACAGACGGCAGGCGCAAGGCCGGGCGATTGAAATCAATCCCGATATTTAGCCCTAAAAGGTTCAGCTCGATCCCTTCTTGCAGCCCAACAGTGAAGCCAAGCAGCCCAAAAAGATTGGCCTGAATGCCCTGACCGCTGGATGACAACCCGACCGGATTGGTGATTTCGCGGTAATCCTTGCCAATAGCATTGGCTGGCATGTCAAGATCAAGGCCGGGGACTTCGCGCCCGATATGGGCAACAAACGTATTACTGTTCGGACCGGGATAGCTGCGATATTCGGTTGGATAAGGATAGGTCTTGATCGCGGCTTCGATCTCATCGATCAGGGCATCAACACCCGCGCCGCGATGATCGGCCAGAACTTGTGGTTCAGAACCAAACCACAACCCATCGGGCAGCGCATAGTTCTTGCGCACCACAGTACCCCCACCCCAGCCAACCACGTCATAACGGGTAAAGCTGGTTTCGCCAGTACGTTTATAAATCACCCACGGATGGACCGCAAAATAACCGCGCCAGCCATAGGTATGCGCGGCCATGACCTGCACAATCGCAATATCGGCATTGGCCCCCGGATCAGGCGCCACCCCCGATGAATGGCGCGGCGCATTGCGCCATGTCTGCGGTTCCTCGGCCTGTTGACCCGGCGGGTCTTCGGCAAGACTGATCCCGAACGGCAACACAAATACAGCCAGAAGGCCAAGAATAATGGTTCTGCCTTTTTTCACGCATCAATCCTGTCATATGTCAGATGTCACATTTCACTATTGTTACAATAACAGCGAAAAAATGAGATCAAAGAATGGCAAAGATGACGCAAGGGACCATCAAAACTATGTGAGCACTTGCGACAATTCTGCGACATTTCACGCATCCACCGGCCCCCTACTTATGGCCAGGCGGCAAAGGTATCATCGCGCACCCGTTCTTCGGCCCGGCGAAGACGGCGATAAGCACCGGGGGCCTCGCCCATATAGCGTTTGAAAAACCGGCTGAAATAGGCCGGATCCCGAAAGCCAAGCCCATAGGCAATCTGCGCCACACCAAGCGGACTTTGTTCAAGCCGCATACAGGCTTCGCGCAAGATCCGTTCATGTATCAACGTCAGGGGCGCCTTACCGGTGGCCCGCATCACCGCCGATCCCAGCCGCCGTTCACTAACACCCAGCGCACCGGCATAATCAGCCACATTCCAGTGTTCGCGAAAATGCAGTTCAAGCACCTGCAAAAACCGCTGAAAGGTTATGGAACCGGGGCGATGTTTATCGCGCTGTTCCATAACCCCCTCGGCCAGACGCAGAACCATGGTCAGGATAATCTGTAAATGCGCACCAACAACCGTGCTTGCCCCCAGGGCATTTTGCAAAAGCTCTGCCCGGATCGCATCAAAACTGCGTGCCAAAAGTGCAAGATTGTCACTCCCCTCGGCCGGGGTGACGTTATGAACCGTATCGGCGGCAAAACGCAGCGGCAATCCCCCGCCCAGTCCCACAACCATCTGGGCCATCCCCGATCCGGTAACACCACCAGATCCAACAACAGCACCGCCACCGCAATGACGCGCCACAAGGTCATCAACCACCGATAACAAATATCCTTTCGCCCCGGCAGCCACCGACACGGCCTGTGTTTCGCCAAGTGGCAACCATACCAATGCCGGCGCACGGCATTCGATTGTGCCCTGTCGCAAACGGATATGCGCCCGCCCGGACAACATCAGCACCGCATAACACCGATCCCGACGCCCCGGATCGTTCATCACCCAGTCCTGTGCGGATAATGAAGGGTCAAACCGGTCCATGATGGCCTGTGTCGTTACCGGCACCGGATCATCAAAATGCCGCGCACCAAACGATGTTTGGCGTCGGACAGATAGGCGCTCTGATGGATCCATGCCTTTTTGCCCCTGAAATATTCCAAATGGTTATATGTAAAATAGTACAATTTTTCGTCTTAAAATGTCAATTTGACCATCTTTACAATGGAAGCATTCCAGTGCCTACTAATATCGCGGACAAAGAAACCGTCATAAATAACAAAAGATATCGAATAATGCGTCCCCGTTATTTCGCAAATGCGAGACAATGGGCAGGAGGATGCGCCGAAGATTTACTTTGCACTGCAAGGTAAGTAATGAAACTTCTGTATTTATCTTCCTGAAATCAACGCAAAAGCGGTAAATCCGCCTCGATCATTCAGGAGGAAGACCAAGATGCAAATTTCATCACGTCTGCGCATTGCGACACTGGCAGCAGCCACGACCGCATTGATCGGCACCGCCCTTTTGGGCGCACAGGCGCAAGCCCAGGATACATACCGTATCGGCTATGCCATTTCAAAAACCGGGCCGGGCGCACCGGGTGCCAATACCAGCACCATTCCGAATTACGAAATGTGGGTCAAAGAAGTCAATGACGCCGGCGGCCTTAAAGTCGGCGACAAAATGATCCCGATTGAAGTTGTCGAATATGACGACCGATCCAGTTCAGAAGAAGCCGTGCGCGCCATTGAACGCCTGATCAATCAGGACAAAGTTGATTTTATCCTGTCGCCTTGGGGCACAGGTCTTAACCTTGCAGTCGCCCCGATCCTTGATCGGGCAGGCTACGCCCATCTGGCTGGAACGGCGGTCAGTGACAAAGCACCACAACTATCCAAGCGCTGGAAAAATTCATACTGGTTGCTTGGCACCGGGTCACAATATGCAAATGAACTTGCCACCTTCCTGGACCAGTTGAAATCCGACGGCAAAATCAATAACAAGGTCGCTATGATCGCGGTTGCCGATGGTTTTGGTATCGAGCTTTCCAATGCCGGTCGCAAGGCACTTGAAAAACATGATTTTGAACTGGTCTATGACAAGACCTATCCGCTGGGGTCACAAGACTTGGCGACCATCGTCAATGAAATCAAGTCACTTGATGCGGATACCTTTGTCGCGTTCAGCTACCCGCCCGGCACGCTTGGCCTGACCGAACAGGCGCGTGTTTTGAACTTCAACCCCAAGATTTTCTATGCCGGGGTTGGCACGGCTTTCCCGCTTTATAAAGTTCGCTTTGGTGCGGATGCGCAAGGCGTCGTCAGCCTTGGCGGCGCCAGCGAAACCGATCCGAAAATTGCCGATTATATCAAACGCCATGTCGCCTTTGCCGGTCGCGAACCGGATCGTTGGGCATCGATTGTCAACTGGGCGTCCCTGCAATCCCTGCAGCAGGCCATTGAACGTGCCGGTTCGACCGACCGCGGTGCGATCAATGCCGAACTGGCCAAGGGTGGATTTGATACCATTCTGGGCAGCTATAAACCGGGCGACCAGAATTTCTGGCAGGTCGGCCAGTGGCAGGATGGCAAATTTGTTGGCATTGCACCAACCAGCATGGACGGCGCACAGGCGCTTATCTTCCCGAAACCGGATTGGAAGGGTGCGCAATAAGCGCCCCCCGCCTTTGGGAAGAATTGCATGTTAAGTTACGCAGTCTTTTCAGGGATCACCCTTGGCGGCATGTATGCACTTGTCGCCATGGGGCTGACCCTGCAATACGGGGTATCGCGGATCATGAACCTCGCCTATGGCGAGCTTGTGGTTGTCGCGTCCTTTGCCGCCTTTGTCCTGATGACATCGGCCGGGATCAATCCGGTGATCGGCCTTTTGATCCTTATCCCGGCATCATTTGCCTTAAATTGGGCGATCTATCGCATATTGCTAAAACCGCTTGTCGCGCGTGCCAAAAACCGTGGCATGCTTGAAGTCGACAGCATTCTGGCTACCTTTGGCCTTTTGTTCATCGTGCAGGGTGTTTTGCTGGTCTGGTTTGGCGGCAATTACTACAGCTATGACTTCATGAACAGTGCGGTAAATGTATTTGGCGCCGCAATTGCGGCCAACCGTTTGGTTGCACTGGGATTTGCCGTCGTGATCGGGCTTGGTTTTTACCTGATCCTGACCCGCACCCGGATCGGCACGGCCCTTCGTGCGGTTGCGGTTGATCCACAATCAGCCCGTCTTGTGGCGATTGACGTTAATTTCGCCGCCTGCTTTGCCTTTGCCCTTGGCGGGGCGATGGCCGCGATTGGCGGCGTTCTGGTCAGCATGTTCCTGACATTTTCGACCTCTATGGGTGTGGTCTTTACCATGAAGGCCCTGATTGTTGTGATCATGGGCGGGGTTGGCAACATTTTGGGCGCGCTGGTGGCGGGTCTTATCCTTGGTATCGCCGAGGCACTGGTGGCGACCTATATCGATCCGGGCCTGACCATTGCGGTGACTTATGTCATCTTCCTGCTGGTGCTGTTGATCAAGCCATCTGGCCTGTTCGGAAGGGCCACGTCATGAACATCGTCACCTTTAAATCCGACTTCATCAAACCCGTCATTCTTGGTGCAATCATCTTTGCAGCCCTGGCCTTTTTGCCGTCGCTCGTTGACAGCTATTACATGTCGCTTGCAATCAGCATCACGAGCTTTGCCATTTTGGCAACCGCATGGGCGATGTTTTCCGGTCCGACACGCTATATCTCGCTGGCAACAGTCGTGTTTTTTGGCATCGGCGCTTATACCGTCGCCGTCCTGGGTGAAATCCTGCCGTTTCCCGTCGTTCTGATCTGCGCCGCGCTGGCCGGAACGGTCCTTGCCCTTTTGGTCGGGTTTTCAACATTGCGTCTGGCAGGGGTTTATTTCGTGATCTTTACCTTTGGCCTGACCGAACTGGTGCGTCAGGTTGTCAGTTGGTACGAGGTCAATGTCACCCGCGAAATGGGGCGCTATGTTTTTCTGGATATAACCCAAAATGACATCTATTGGCAGCTTCTGACCCTGCTGGCCGTCTTGCTTTTGACCGGTTTTATACTTGGCCGGTCACGGCTTGGCTTTGCGCTGCGTATTATCGGCGAGGACGAAACCGTTGCCAAACATTGCGGCATCAATGTGACCCGGGTCAAGGTTGCCCTGTTTGTTCTATCTGCTGTTTTCATGACATTGACCGGGGCAATCATGGCACCGCGCTGGACCTATATCGATCCGGTGATTGCGTTTAATCCGATGCTGTCGTTTCAGGTGGTGATCATGGCCTTACTTGGCGGACCACGCCGGTTGCTGGGTCCGATTTTGGGTGTGATACCGCTAACATTGCTGTTTGAAGTTCTGACCGCGAATTTCCCCAACCATTTCAGCATCATGCTCGGCGTTACCTTTATGGTAATTGTCTATCTGTTACCGGGCGGGGTCATCGGGCTTTATGAAAAATACGGCGGCCCGAACAAGCCATCGCATCCAAATGGCCCCCCGACGACCAAGGAGAAAACAGCATGAGCGCGGAAATTCTTCTTTCGGTATCGGGCCTGCATAAGGCATTTGGCGGCCTGATTGCCGTCAACCAGATGCAATTTGATGTGCATAAAGGCGAAATCCTTGGCCTGCTTGGCCCGAATGGATCGGGCAAGACAACGGTGATGAACCTGATTTCCGGCGCACTTCCCCCCAACGAGGGCAAGGTTGTTTTGGCCGGGCGTGATATCACAAGTTTGCCTGCGCACACGATCAGCCATGCCGGGATTGCGCGCACCTTTCAGCTGGTGCGCATCCTGCCCGATCTGGATTGCATCGAAAATATCGAAGCCGGTCTGGCCTTTCGCCCCGGCCCGCTTTGGGGCGACGCGGCGAAACTGGCCGCACGGGCGTTGCTTGATCGTATCGGTCTTGCCGATCACGCCCATACACCCGCCGGTGATCTGACCTATATCGATCAGAAACGGCTTGAACTCGGCCGGGCATTGGCATTACAGCCCAAGTTGCTGTTGCTTGATGAATGGTTGGCGGGGTTAAACCCGTCCGAACTTCAGGAAGGCATCGCCCTGGTCCGCAAGCTAAAATCCGAAGGATTAACCATCATCATGGTCGAACATGTCATGGATGCAATCCGAAGCCTGTGTGATCGATGCGTGGTGATGAATACCGGCACAAAAATCGCCGATGGTACGCCCGAAACGGTTCTTGCCGACCCGGAAGTCATTCGCGCCTATCTGGGGGACGATCATGCTTGAAGTCCACAAACTGTCGGTTTCCTATGGCAAGCACGCCGCCCTTCGCGATGTATCACTGCGCGTGGATCGCGGTGAAATCGTTGTAATCCTTGGTGCCAATGGGGCGGGTAAAAGCAGCCTGCTTAAGGCCTGCGCCGGATTGGTTGCCAAGCACGAAAATTCCGCCGTCGCCCTTTCGGGCAAAGACCTGACCGATCTTGCCGCACATCGGATTGTCGAAGCCGGGTTGGCCCTTGTCCCCGAAGGACGGGGGATTTTTGGTGACCTGACCGTGCGTGAAAACCTTGAACTTGGGGCCTTTGCCAAACGTGCGCGGGCAAGCGAAAAGGAAAATCTGGCCCGGGTGATTGATTTGTTTCCCAAACTGTCCGAACGCCTTGATCAGGCGGCCCGCACCATGTCGGGCGGCGAACAGCAAATGGTCGCCATCGGACGCGCATTGATGTCCAATCCCGATATCCTTTTACTTGATGAACCGTCCCTTGGCCTATCGCCCATCATGACCAGCGACTTGTTCAAGGCACTTACCGCCATACAAAAAACCGGGGTTGGGGTACTTCTGGTCGAACAGAATGCCCGTCAGTCCCTTGCCATATCCGATCGCGGATATCTCATCGAAAACGGGGCCATCACCGGGCAGGATACTGCCTTGGCCCTGCAATCGGACCCCGCTGTGCAAAAGGCCTTTTTGGGCCTTGGGGCTGCGTAAAGCAGCCTTTCGCCACCACACAGCGGAACATAAAAGAGCCAGGAGAAACGTCATGAATAATGCCAAATTACTGATCGACAACGAAGGCGTGAATGCCGCCAACAACCGCACGTTCGAGCGCAAAAACCCGGTGACCGGCGAAACCGCTACGATTGCCGCCGCCGCCAGCCCCGCCGACGCCTGCAAAGCCGCCGATGCCGCCGCGGCCGCCTTTCCCGAATGGTCCAAAATGGGCCCGGGCGCACGGCGTAAAATCCTGCTCAAAGCCGCCGACATTATGGAAGCCAAGGGGGCCGAATTTGGCGATCTTGTGCTTTCCGAAACCGGCAGCACGCGCATGTGGGGCGGCTTTAACGCCCATCTTGCAGCCAATATGCTGCGCGAAGCCGGGGCCATGACCACCCAGATCCAAGGCAATCTGATCCCGTCCGATACCCCCGGCCTGATGGCGATGGGCATTCGCCAGCCGGTTGGTGTGGTTCTGGGCATTGCGCCGTGGAATGCGCCGGTGATCCTTGGCACGCGTGCCATTGCCATGCCGCTTGCGTGTGGCAATACCGTGGTGCTTAAAGCATCCGAACTTTGCCCGGCCCTGCATCGCCTGATCGGGGAATGCCTGGTCGAAGCCGGTGCCCCGGCGGGTGTTGTGAACGTCGTGACCAACGCCCCCGAAGACGCCCCGGAAATTGTTGAAACCCTGATCGCCCATCCGGCGGTTCGGCGTATCAACTTTACCGGATCAACCCGGGTTGGCCGGATCATCGCCAAACTCGCCGCCGAACACCTTAAACCGGTTCTGCTCGAACTCGGCGGCAAGGCCCCCTTCCTTGTCCTTGACGATGCCGATATTGACGAAGCGGTCAATGGTGCGGCATTTGGCGCCTATATGAACCAGGGCCAGATTTGCATGTCGACCGAACGCCTGATCGTTGACAATGCGGTTGCCGATGACTTTGTTGCCAAACTGGCTGCCAAGGCCAAAACACTGACCGCCGGTGATCCGGCAAAGGCCGAACATATCCTTGGCGGTGTGGTTAATATCGAAGCCATCAACCGAATCGAAGAACTGGTCGAAGACGCTGTTTCCAAGGGTGCCAAACTGGTTGCCGGTTCGGGCAAGGCCCATGACGGCGTTTTGATGGATGCGACCCTTCTCGATCATGTCACACCGGCCATGCGGATTTATGCCGAGGAAAGCTTTGGCCCGATCTGTGTCGTGATCCGCGCAGGCAACGAAGACGAAGCCGTGCGCATCGCCAATGACAGCGAATATGGTCTTTCATCAGCGGTGTTTTCAACCAATATCCCGCGCGCGATGGAAGTTGCCAAACGCATCGAAAGCGGCATTTGCCACATCAACGGCCCAACCGTTCAGGACGAAGCCCAAATGCCGTTTGGCGGGGTAAAATCCAGCGGCTATGGCCGGTTCGGGTCGCAAGCATCGATTGATGAATTCACCGAAATGCGCTGGATCACCCTGCAAAGCGGCAAACGCCATTATCCGTTCTGATCGAAAAAATTAACGGTCGGGCAGCACAGTTGCCCGACCATTCTCTTTGACAGAATTTCAGTTCAGCAGGGGGGGAGCCTGATCTGTTCGTTCATCACAAGACAGATCAGGACCTGTGACAGGCCGCCCGGCGTTTAAGCGCGCAGGGCGGCCTGTATCGTCACTTCCAGCACATTGGAAAAACGGGATCGGTCTTTTGGGGTAAAACCGGCATTCCGGCCCTGCTCGCCCGTGACCTCGCGCATATGGGCGGCAATTTCACGGCCGGCCAGCGCATTACCAATATTGGCATTGGTGAATTCCTGACCATTGGGCCGCAACACCCGCGCGCCGATTTCAAGCCCGCGGGATGCCAACGGAATATCGCTGGTGATAATCACATCGTTCTGGGCGGCGTTTTCAGCAATCCAGTCATCGGCGGCATCAGGTTCCGGTGGCACAATCACGCTTCGGACCAACGGGTTTCGTGACGGACGAATGCCACCGTTCGATACCATGATCATTTCGATCCGGTGGCGTTCGGCCACACGTTCGCATTCGGCCTTAACCGGGCAAGCATCCGCATCGACAAAGATGCGCGGCCGCGTGGGCACATTATTTGATGTATTTTCTGACATGGCGCGATCATCGCCACACGCACGGCAAAGTCAAGCGATCAGACAGCTGTATGCGCCGGTTTTTGCGTTGTCCTATCGCGCATCATCAATAACACCAGCCCACCGACCAGCGCAAAACCACCCGCGACCAGAACCGTTGTCTGAAACGAGAACCAGGTAGCGACAAAGCCGGTCGCAAGGTTCCCGACAAGGCCACCAATAAACAACGTACTGACATAGTAACTTGTCGCAACACCGGGTCGATCCGGGGCAAAGTTTTGCACGAACGTCATGCTGATCCCGGCAAAAATGCCATAATAAAGACCGTCCAACGCACCAAGAACCAGCACATCGCCAAGGCTTGTCGCGTTATAAATCAGGCCAAAGAAAATAGCGCCCAGCACGCTGGCAAGGATCATTCCGCCGCGCTCGCCGATTTTTTTAATAAGCGTGGCACAGAAATAAATCACCACCACCTCGACAAAGCATTTCACGGTCAGGGCAAAACCGGCCGCCGATGCGATCAGGCCAAGTTCCGTCGTGAAATAAAGCGGCATGGCCGATAAAAACACCACATTCCCCGCCCCAATGAAAAATACCGGCACACAGGCCAGCAGCAATCCAAAATTGAACGGGATTTTGCGCCCGGTTTTCAGGCTGCCCGGATGATGGGTTTTAAAGGCACCGGGAACGATAAACAGGCAGACGACAAACCAAATGCTGGCAAGCACCGCGATGCTGTAATAGGTGACCGTAAAACCAAAGACACCAAACAGCGACAGCGAGGCCGCCGGGCCAATCATCCAGCCAAGCGAGGTTTGCATGCGCAAATAACCGTTGAACCTGACGACATCGCGTTCCGTCTGTTCCGCAAACAACCGACCGAACGAATACATCACCGAAAGCGCGCCCGACCCAATCCCCAGCAGGATCGAGGCAATGCACAAATACACCCAGTAAAGCTGAAACGTTCCAAGCACCGTCATCCCGCAGGCAAAGCACAGGATACTGGTGACCAAAAGTGCCTTGACCGGAACACCGCGATCAATCGCGCGACCAAATGCCCGATTGGTCAAAAGGGTCACGACGACCTGAACGATCGCCACCATGCTGACTTTCCAGGGCGGTTCGCCCAATCCTTCGATGACGTAAAGCCCGCCAAGCGGGGCCGCACTTGATGACGTCAACGCCCCCATCAAAAGCAGGCCAAGCACCAAAAATGGATGACGATCCAGAAAGGCTGTCACGCGCGATACCGGTTGCCCATTGTTACCGTCCGGTAACCCGTCTTGCTGTGCTGTATCGGTCTGATCGCGCAATACCGTGCCCTCGCCCATCATTTAATGCCGAAAGCACGTTTTAGATGATCACCCAAGGATATGAAACACCCCTAATTGCAACTCGGTGAAATTATCACCAACAACCTATTAGGCCGCCCCCGCAAGCCCCCCGACAAAATTGGCAAGCTCCGGGGTTTTCGGATTGGCAAAAACATCTTCGGGGGCGCCGCTTTCATGGATGCGGCCTTGATGCATAAACACCAGCTTGTCACAAACTTCGCGCGCGAAACGCATTTCATGCGTCACCATGACAAGGGTCATGCCTTCTTCGGCAAGCTGGCGAACAACCGCCAGAACTTCGTTGACCAGTTCGGGATCAAGTGCGGATGTTACCTCATCACACAGCAGCACACGCGGTTTCATCGCAAGCGCACGTGCAATTGCCACGCGCTGTTGCTGCCCGCCTGATAACTGATCGGGGTAATGCAGCATCTTGTCGCTGAGCCCAACCTTGATCAGCATTTCTTCGGCAACTTCCTTGGCCTCGGCCTTTGATAGCTTTTTCACGACTTGCGGCGACAGCATGACATTTTCAAGCGCTGTGTAATGCGGAAACAGATTGAACTGCTGAAACACCATCCCGACATTCAAACGCAACGTCAGCAAATCCGTATCACGGTCACCAACCTTTTTGCCCGCAACCATGATCGTGCCGTCATTGATGGTTTCAAGGCCGTTGATCGCACGTAAAAGCGTGCTTTTGCCCGATCCACTGCGCCCGATCAGGGCAATCACCTGCCCCTCTTCGATCCGAAGGTCGATACCTTTAAGCACTTCCAGCTCGCCGAAGCTTTTATAGATGGCGTGAAGTTCAACGAGCGACATGACGAAGTTTTCCTTCCAGATGGCGGGCATAAAGCGATAACGGATAACAAATCAGAAAATAAAACACCGCAACACAGCCATAAACCGTGAACGGCGCATAGGTCGCGTTGGTAATCATCGTCCCGGCCTTGGTCAATTCGACAAAGCCGATGATCGATGCCACGGCCGTGCCTTTGACCACCTGAACCGAAAAACCAACCGTTGGCGGCACCGCAATGCGCAATGCCTGTGGCAGGATGATATAGCGCATTTGCTGGCGGAAATTCATGCCAAGGCTGGCCGATGCCTCCCATTGGCCAAACCCGATGGACTCAACACATCCGCGCCAGATTTCAGTCAGGAACGCACTGGTAAACAACGTCAACCCCAGCATCGCCGCGACCCAGGGCGAAACATCAATCCCGATCAACGGCAAGCCAAAGAACACGATGAATAACTGCATCAAAAGCGGCGTGCCTTGAAACAGTTCGACATAACCACGCACAAGGCGCATCGCCCACGGATTGCCCGCCGTGCGCGCCATCAAAAGCAAAAGCCCGACACCGCCGCCCAGCACAAAGGCCGTCAGCGACAGCAACACCGTCCAGCGCGCGGCCAAGGCCAGATTATAAACGATATCCCAAAGGGTAAATTCAGACATGATTACGCCGTTCAAACAGGAAATTGCCAAAAACCTTAAGCATCCAGCGCAATAAGATCGACATCACAAGATACACCCCGGTGACGATGAAATAGACTTCGAATGCGCGGAAATTCATGGCCTGAATGTAGTTTGCGGCAAATGTCAGTTCCTCGGCCGCGATCTGCGAACAAACCGACGAGCCCAGCATGACAATCACAATCTGGCTTGATAACGCCGGCCAGATTTTTTTAAGCGCCGGTAAAATCACGACATAGCGGAAAATCTGCACCCGGTTCATCGCAAGACTTTGGGCAGCCTCGATCTGGCCCTGTGGAATGGCCAGAATACCCGCCCGGATGATTTCCGTCGAATAGGCCCCAAGATTGATGACCATCGCCAGAACGGCGGCCTGAAATTCGGTCAGTTTCACGCCAAGGGCCGGAAGACCAAAAAAGATAAAGAATAACTGCACCAGAAACGGGGTATTGCGGATCAGTTCCACATATACCCCGACAATCTGGCTGATGACGGGGGCGCGCGACGCACGCGCCCACGCCCCCAAAACACCAAGACTGACGCCAATCACAGATCCAACGACGGTCAGTTCGGTTGTCAGCACAACCCCGTTAAGCAGCAATTCCCAATGGGGAACGACAGCACCGAAATCGAATTTATAAGCCATTGAAACCCAGCAATCCGGTCAGTTTGATTAAAGTTTTTCCGGCAGCGGAATGCCAAGCCATTCTTCCGAAATCGCATTCAGGCGACCATCGGAAATCGAGGCAGCAATGATCTCGTTGATCTTGCTCATCAGGGCCGGTTCTTCTTTGTTCAGACCGACATAACAAGGCGAATTCTTGATCAGGAATTTCGGTTCCGGCTTGCGCGGCGGATTGCGTTCAATGATTGCGGCGGCGGTAACATTACCCGTGGCAATCAGGTCAACCTGACCAGACAAAAAGGCCGAAATCGTGCCGTTATTATCTTCATAGCGTTTGATATCAACATCCGACGGGGCAATTTTCGCCAGTTCCATATCTTCGATTGTCGCGCGCGTCACACCAAGGCTGTGCCCCGAAAGATCGGCGGCACTTTTGATCTCGATCTCGGCCGGGCCGAACACACCATTATAAAAAGGCGCATAAGGATTGGTGAAATCGATAACCTTTTCACGGTCCGGGTTCTTGCCAAGGGTCGAAATAACAAGATCAACCTTACCGGTCGTCAGATACGGAATGCGGTTATTGGTCGTCACCGGAACCATTTCAAGCTTCACGCCCAAATCATCGGCAATCAAATTTGCCATGTCGATGTCATAGCCCTTGGGCTGCATGTCGGTACCGACCGTCCCGAACGGTGGGAAATCCTGCGGTATAGCGATTTTGATCACGCCAGCTTCTTTGATGCTGTCAAGCGCATCTGCCGATGCCGCCGCCAGCGGGGCCGCAACCATGGCGATGGCGGCGATTGTCGATTTCAGAAATGTGTTCATTTGCCTCTACCCGTTTCGATGTGGATTATTTGAGTTATTTTTAATCTGATTAAAATAACTGCATAAAATTTATGCGACTGTCCACGGATAAATTTCGCACTTGCGAAAAAGAACAAGCTGATTAAAGCTATAATCCTTATTTTCTTGGATTTTTTGATCCTAAAAATAGATCTTTACTGGTCTGACCAGCGATGGGAAACCGCATGCCACGCATGGAAACCGCACCGGAACGCGCCGCACGCAGCATCCGGGATTTGATAAAAAACAACGGGTTGGCGGCGGGCGACTCTTTGCCAGCACAGCGTGAACTGGCGACCGACCTTGGCATCAGCCGCGCCAGCCTGCGCGAAGCCTTGGTAACGCTGGAAGCCATGGGAGTGATCCGGGTTTTGGCGGGCAAAGGCGCGTTCGTCGCCGATCCACATGACGGATTACCACGCGACGATGATCAAAAACGCCTGGCTGCCCAGGTTTATCAATTTCGACTGGCGATCGAACCCTATGTCGCGGGCCTTGCCGCACAGGCACGCACACGCGACCAGATGATTGATCTTCAGACCAGCATTGAGGACATGCGCAAAGCCTTGGAAACCGACGACCTGATTGCGGCGGCAAATGCCGATACCGAATTTCACGAGATCTTATTGGCCGCGTCGGGAAACCCGCTTTTTGCCAAGGCGATCTTTCCCGCAGCACAGACCATCCATGAAAATCAGATGCTGCCTTTTGCCAATGCCGCTGCGATCAAGGCCCCGCTTCGCGAACATGGACAAATTCTGCGCTATGTTCGCGATCGCAACCCATCGGGCGCACGCGATGCCATGCACTTTCACGTATTAAGCGCCGCCACGCGGGCCAATATCGCGTTTCTGCGCCCCTGAACGACCGGCCCGAATACGGATAGAACAACCCATAAAACAACAAAACCCCCACCCGGTTGCCCGGATGGGGGTTTTGCAAATCAGCGCCCTCGCAAGCGAAGGCAAACCGAATTAGGCTGCGGTCAGATCGTCAGCCGAAACGCGACCCGAACGTGAGTCGGTGCGCAGTTCGTAATTGATCTTGTCGCCTTCCTGCGGGTGGTTCATACCAGCGCGTTCAACGGCGCTGATGTGCAGGAATACGTCATTTCCGCCTTCGTCCGGCTGAATGAAACCAAAACCTTTAGTTGCGTTGAACCATTTAACGGTACCTGTTGCCATCTTTATATCTCCTCTAGAGTGTCGATTGGCGTTACGACGCATCCCGCATGGATGCGCCAATCAGTTTGAAAAATCACCTCAGGCGAGCTCGCGCCTGCTGCGGTTTCCCGAATTATTTTCGGTCCGGCTTTCACCGTTCGGGCGTCCACCCGGTCGACCACCAGCAACCTTGCCGGGGCGCGCATTATTTGGGCGGGTGTTGCGGCCACCCGGCTTACCGGTATTTGCCGGTTTGCCATTGGTGTTCGCACCATTGCCACTTGTGCGGCGCTCGTCCGAGGTGCCAAGGAATGAAAGGTTCGAGGCAATGCGGTTATCACCACCGCCCGCACCGTTCGAGCTTACTTTTTTCGCAGAACGAACGCGACCGTCACCATTTGCATTGCGAGTGTCGCGTGCATCGCGGTTATCGCGACCATCACGGCGTCCATCTTCGCTACGCGGCGGACGGGCAGCAGCCCGATCATTGCGATCAGAACGTTCTGCACCGGCTTTGATACCGCCCTTGTAACGACCACCGTTTTCCGCGCCACCGGCAACGGCATCACGCGATGCCTCACCATTGCGACGATCCGGGTTACGGTCGTTACGATCATTGCGGCCCTGTGCTGAACGCTCGCCATTGCGTGCGCCATCACCACGACCGCCGGCATTTCTGCTCTGACCGTTGCGATTACCATTACTGTTGCCATTGCGCTGACCCGGACGGCCAGCATTGCGGCCCCCGCCATCCCCACGACGATCCGGATTAGCCGCACGTTCTGCACGCGAAATCGCATCCTGTTCGGCTGCGGCCTTGGCATCACGACGGTCAATAACTCGGATAGACTGACGGGTGGTTTTTTCGATATCGCGCAAAAGACCGCGTTCTTCTTCGTCACAGAACGCAATCGCCGAACCGCTTGCCCCACCGCGCGCAGTACGACCAATACGGTGCACATAGCTTTCCGGAACATTTGGCAGTTCGAAATTCACGACGTGACTGACGCTATCGACATCAATACCGCGTGCGGCAATGTCGGTCGCGACCAGAACACCGATCTGACCATCCTTGAACGCATTCAGGGCACGTTCACGCTGATTCTGGCTTTTATTACCATGAATGGCGGCGGCACTGATTTTGCAAGATTCAAGATGGCGCGCAACACGATCCGCCCCGCGCTTGGTGCGGGTAAAGACCAATGTGCGTTTGAAAAGGGGATCATCAAGCAATTCTGCCAAAAGCTGACGCTTGCGGCTTTTCTCGATCATATAGACCGACTGCTCAACAAGTTCCTGGGTGCTCGCCACCGGGGTGACGGAAACCTTGACAGGATTGGAAAGCATATCACCGGCAAGCTGGCCAATCTGGGACGGCATGGTTGCCGAGAAGAACAGATTTTGGCGCGAACGCGGCAACATCTTGATGACACGTTTGATCGGCGGCAGGAAGCCAAGGTCAAGCATATGATCGGCTTCATCAAGCACAATCACCTCAACATTGCTAAGCTTCAACTTGCCTGCATCGATATGATCAAGCAAACGGCCCGGCGTTGCCACCAGCACGTCCACACCCGGCGTAATCGCCTTGATCTGCGGACCATGGGAAACACCGCCAACAACAACGGCAACCGTGGTGTTCATGAAGCGGCCATAAGCACGGAAGCTGTCGCCAATCTGGGCGGCCAGTTCACGCGTCGGCGCAAGCACAAGAACACGGCACGATTTGGCCGGAGTGCGCGAATTTGATTTGAAAAGGCGGTCAAGGATCGGCAGCGCAAAAGCAGCAGTTTTGCCGGTGCCGGTCTGTGCTATCCCCAAAAGGTCTTTGCCTTCGAGGAGAGATGGTATGGCCTGTGCCTGGATTGGCGTGGGCACATCATAGCCTTCATGCTTAAGAGCGCGAAGGACGGGCTCGGCTAGGCCGAGATCCGAAAATTGGGTCAAATATAAGTAACTCTTGGTATTACGACTGCAGAGGGAAGGGGATCGACCCTTGAATGTATTACGACAGCTCTGCGCCTTGCATATTCTTTCGGAAAAGCCCGCGTAGTAGGGCCCTTCAATGCGGTTTTCCAGTAGATTACTCAACAGGTGAGGTCAACAAAGTCCCCTCTACGCCTCTGGAGCAACCAAATAACAAGGGCACCATACACAGAGTTTTATCAGCTTGTCAAACGGGTTGTTTCAATCGACCTATGCATAAAAAGCAAGCAAGCCCAGCGATTAAGTTGCTGAGCTTGCTGAATACCTTGATTAGTAAGCCGCACAGGGGCTTTGCGCCCCGCACGGGTTCCCTGCCCCACACGGGTTAACCGCGGCACATGGGTTCATCGCAGCACAGGGGTTAACCGCGCCTGGCGCTGCCGCACAAGGATTGGTTGCACCACAAGGATTGTACGCGGCACACGGATTCGCGCCACACGGGCTTGCCGCACAAGGATTATATCCCGCACATGGGCTTGCCGCATATGGATTAGCAGAACAAGGATTCGCCGCACATGGGTTCGCAGCACACGGATTGGCTGCGCATGGATTCGCCGCACAAGGATTCGCAGCACAAGGATTCGCCCCGCAAGGGCTGCAGCCAACGGGTGGCGGCGTAGCCGGTGCCGGGTTTGCAATGGCGGGTGGATTGGCCGGTATGCTGGTATGGCTGTAGTGATCAAACGCCACCGCACCGGTTGCGGCCAGAAATACAGCGCCAAACAGGATTGTATTTTTTTCACTCATGACTTTTTAAACCCGTCCATACCAAATACCGGGCGCAGCGCAACACCGATCCAGCTTCCGGCGAATGCCGCAACAAACCACAACCAGCCATGCAGACTGCCCGATGCGATGCCGCTAAAGAATGCGCCGATATTGCAGCCAAAGGCCAAACGCGCGCCATATCCCATCAAAATCCCGCCAAGCGCCGCCGCTAAAAGTGATGAAAATGGCACTTTGACCCGGGGCGCAAATTTTCCGGCAAGGCTTGCCGCCAACGCCGCCCCAATCACAATACCGAAATTCATCACCGAGGTATTATCCGCCAGCACCGAATTCGAAAGCGCTTTGGCCGGGCCTGCCCAATTCCAGAATTCCCAGGTTTCAACCGGGATGCCGAAACCTTGGGCAATTTTCGCGCCCCAAAGACCAAACCCGAAGGTGATCGACCACGGATGCCCTGCGGTTAAAAGGGTCGCAACGTTAAGCCCCGCCAACAACACACCCGTCGCAACAAGCGGCCATGGGCCATGCAGCAAACGCCGCAAACCAAACCCCGTTGGTTGATGGGCCAAAGTTTCCAACGATCCATGGGCACGTTTTTCGACCCAGATGGTGATCAGTGCAATCAGCCCCAGCCCGCCAAAGGTCACACCCAATCCACCCCAGATACCAAATTCGCGACCAAGGCTCATCGCGGGTAACGATGGAAATTCAAGCCACATCGGAAGATGGGCCGTGCCAATCACCGCCCCGATGATAAAGAAAGCAAGAGTTAGCAACATACGCGCACTGCCGCCGCCGACAGTAAACAACGTGCCCGATCCGCATCCGCCGCCAAGCTGCATGCCAAGGCCAAACATAAAGGCCCCGACAATTACCGATACACCAACCGGGGCGATTGCCCCGACAATCGGCGTGCCCAAAGGCGATCCGATGGCAAGCAACGGGATAAAGGCCGCCGCCGCCACACCGATCATCAAAAGCTGCGCGCGCATCGCCCGCCCGCGCCTTTCAACTGAAAACCGCCGCCAACCGCCGGTAAACCCGAACGAGGCATGATAAAGGGCAAAGCCCAGCAATCCGCCAAGGCCATAAAGCACACCCTGATGGATATCAACGGCCCGCGAAATCAAAACCGCGACAATCACAAACAGGATGGCAATGACAGCAGCAGGACCTTTGTCAAAGGTAAAGCCCGGCACTTTAGAACCGGTAGATACACTAGCTTCGGACATGGTGGCGCTCATATAATCGGATGATAATGCAAACAGGAACGGAACCGGTTGATGCCGGTTCCGTTTGATCGATCTGTATTATAGCGGCGTTACGCCGGTTTTTCGAATTATTCCGAAATAACCACTTCGCGCGACGGATCAGCCGCCCATTCGGTCATGGAGCCATCATACATGCGGGTTTTCTTGTTGCCCATCACTTCGGAAAGGCCAAACCACGCAACCGATGCCCAATGACCGGTATTGCAATAGGTGATTTCATCGCCGTCCTTGGCAACACCGGCGTTTTCCACCAGTCCTTCAATCACATCGGATGCGACAAAGGCGCCCTTCTGATCGCTATAGAATTCAGACTGGGAAATATTGACCGCCCCCGGGATTGCACCGGCACGGGCCACAACACCGCTTTTGCTTTGACCTTTATACTGCGACACCGGGCGGGCATCGACAAGGGCAACACCGCTTGCACGGGCCTTGGCAACATCATCGGCCGTTGCCAAAAGTTCCGGGCGGAAATTAGCATCAAAGGCCACTTTGACGGGATTGACTGCATCCTTTGAAACAGGCTTCGCCGCCGCATCCCATGCACGCTGGCCACCATCAAGAATGGTTACCGCGTCATGGCCCAAAACCTTGAACGTCCAATAAACACGGGTCGCCGACCCAAAGTCCGAGCTGTTCTGACCGGCCGGGACAATAACAACCTGTTTGTCGTTATCAATGCCAAGGCTGCCGATCCGCGCCGAGATCACATCAACCGGCGGCAACTGGCCAACAACATCACCCATCTTTGCGCGCCAGCCAAACTTGCCATAAGGCGCATAAACCGCACCGGCAATATGACCCGCATCATAGGGGCTGCCTTCTTTGGTCATCGAACGGATGTCAACAACCACCAGCGACGGATTTGCAAGATTATCCGACAGCCAGGTCGCATCGACCAATGGCTTTTCTGTCAGACGTTCGGCCTGTGCAGCATTGCCGGCAAAGACCAAAGCCACCGCAGCAACGGCAGAAAAAATAAGAGAGCGCATGGGGCCTGTCTCCGTTTCGTGAATTAGGGAAATCTGTGGAACTTATGTAATTACCGCACATCTTTTGTCAATAACAATTAATAAACATAATTTTTTTGTTATTATTAATTCGACGACAAAAACGACGGTATATAAGCGGCATATATTAAGCAATCAGGGTCGCAGCCCATTCAGATAGCGCGCATATTCACGCGCAAAGGCCTCGTGGGTTTCACTGTTACGCATTGAAGGCGGACGGGTCAGGAAGCCATGCAGGGTGGCAATGATGAATTCCGCGACCGAGGATGATTCAATATCGGTACGGATGGTTTTGTTAAATTGCCCACGGCCAAGATGCGATGCCAGCCCCCGCCGCCAATACCGATAAACCCCATCAATGCGTTTACGCAGGTTTTCGTCAAGTTCAGCGGCCCCCGAGGCAAGCCGGGCCAACGGACAGCCCCCGTCAAGCAACTCGGGCGCATTCGCCCCTGAAAGGCAATCGACCTGCCCCATCAGAACCGGCAAAACATCATCCACACCGTCAAGCGGCCCCAGCCAGACATCGTTGATATATTGCGGCAGGCATTCTTCGATCACCGCATGCACCAATTTTGCCTTGCCGGGGAAGTGGTGATACAGCGCCCCTTTGGTTGTGCCCGTGCGTTCTAATATCTGATTGATCGAGGCCCCGGCAAAACCAGCCATACGGATTTCATAAAATGCGGCATCAAGGATCAGTCGGCGCGTTGCCTTGGGGTTGCGCGGCTGGCGCGTCGTCAAGGCGGTTTGCGATTGATCCACCACCGCATTGCCATCCCCGCCTGCATTTGCATCCGCATCCAACGGGCCATCCGGCTGGGAAATCCGGGCCAGTGCGGCGGTAATGCTGAACGGCGGTTTGCTCATAATTCTCAATCTTGTGCCATGATGGGAAAGGCCGGGGTCAGAACCCGACCAAGGTTCCCCTGTTTTCGATCCAAGGTCAATATCCCAACGTTGACACATCCCTCAACGACAGTGGCATGTTCACGCAAGCCATCAACATCGTGTTTGATCATGCAGGCCCTTGCAATTCCATGCAAACCGGGCTCTATTGGCGAGATTGCATGGCCGCGAACCGGTCCCTGTATCCGGCGGGTAAAGCCGCCGATACAGACAGTTAACAATACGACGCCAACCAATGCCAAGCGATCATCGGGTCGCATTCGATCGGGAAGCAGATGCACGTTCATTCCATCGCCTTTGTCGCCGCCGAGACCAAGATCGCACAAGATGCGATGTATCGGTTAAAGCATCGATATGGCCATGTTTCGCCTGAAACCGCCGATGTTATTGTCGCACTTGGCGGTGATGGTTTCATGCTGGAAACCCTGCATCGCTATATGGGCCGCAAAGTGCCGATCTATGGCATGAACCGGGGCACGGTTGGTTTTCTGATGAATGAATTTCGTGAAATCGATCTGACTGAACGCATTCATGATGCCCAGACGGTCGAACTTCACCCGCTTCAGATGGAAGCCCACACCATGCAGGGCGAAAGCCTGTGCGCGCTGGCAATTAACGAGGTATCGCTGCTGCGTGAAACCCGTCAGGCCGCCAAGCTGCGCATAAAAATCGACGGGGTTGAACGCCTTGCTGAACTGGTTTGCGATGGCGCACTTGTCTGCACACCGGCCGGAAGCACGGCTTATAACCTGTCCGCCCATGGGCCGATCCTGCCGATGGGAAGTGGCCTTTTGGCCCTGACCCCGATTAGCCCGTTTCGCCCACGGCGCTGGCGCGGTGCGCTTTTGCCACACGGTGCCGAAGTTGTATTTGATATTCAGGACCCGCAGAAACGACCCGTTTCCGCCGTTGCCGATTATACCGAGGTCCGTGACGTATCGCGCGTGATTATCCGCGAAGACCGCAGCATGAAAATCAAACTGCTGTTTGATCCCGAACACAATCTTGAAGAACGCATTCTAAAGGAACAATTCGTCGAATGAGCGCCCCAAACACCCCCGCCATGCCATCTGCCGCCACACTTGACTGGCTTGCCAAACTGATCCGTCATCCAACGGTCAGTCTGACACCTAATCTTGAACTGATCCAACAGGCTCAGGATTATCTGGAAGACATCGGCTATCTTTGTGCGGTTGTGTTTGACGAAAGCAAAAGCAAGGCGAACCTTTATGCCACCATTGGCCCCGCCGTTGATGGCGGCGTGATCCTTTCGGGGCATTCCGATGTTGTTCCCACCGAAGGCCAAAACTGGGCGTCTGACCCCTATGTCACCGATATTCGCGGTGACAAGCTTTATGGTCGCGGCGCATGCGACATGAAGGGCTTTCTTGCCTGCCTGATGAGCAAAGCCGAAACGTTTAGAAATGCCGATTTGCGCGTGCCGGTCCATTTCGCCTTTACCTATGACGAAGAAGTCGGCTGTCTTGGCGTGCCAAGCCTGGTCGAAGCAATCAACGCCCTGCCCCACAAACCCGCGATGTGCATTGTTGGCGAGCCGACCAATATGCAGGTCATCACCCAGCACAAGGGCAAATATTCCGCCCGTGCGCATTTCACCGGGCGGTCGGGCCATTCGTCGCTTCCGGGCGAAGGCGTCAACGCGGTTGAATTTGCCGCCGAATTTGTGGTTTTCCTGCGCCGTCTGGGCCAAAAATTCCGCAATGAAGGCCCGCATGACGATGAATTCCTGCCCAACCATACGACATTCCATAGCGGCGTGATCCATGGCGGCACGCAACTCAACATCATCCCGCAGGATTGCTATGTCGATTTTGAATTCCGCAACCTGCCCAATCATGACCGCAACGAACTAAAGAGCCTGATTTTCGATTATCTCGACAACACCCTGATCCCGCAAATGCGCGAGATTTATGATGATGTCGGGGTCGACATCGAAGTGGTGTCTGATATGCCCGGTCTTGCGACAGGTGATGACGAAGAAGTCACCAAACTGGTCATGGAACTGACAGGTGCCAATACCACCGGCAAGGTCAGCTTTGGCACCGAAGCCGGGGTGTTTTCCGCCATGGGCGATATTCCGACCGTGGTTTGCGGCCCCGGAAGCATCGAACAGGCCCATAAGCCCGACGAGTTCATCGAACTGGATCAATTGGCCCGTTGCGAAAAATTTTTGGACAAGCTTCTGGCTGTATTAGTGCGGAAATAAACCAAACTCCAGACGTGCCGATATCTTTCATACTCGGCACGTCCATATGGATATTTTTGATCCAATCAAGCCCCCAAAACAGCTTGAATACTGTTCGGATCAGGCCTTGGTCCGCACAAAGTCATCGCGGGTTTTAATTGGGAAAACAAGGTCATATGCCCAGTTAAACGCAAAGGCATACCCCATGAAGAACAGGGTAAATGATGCATCCATCAAGAATGCCTGCATCATAGGAATGCCAAGATACCATGCGATAAACGGCAATAGCAGCACCAACAACCCGCCTTCAAAAATCATCACATGCAAAACACGTAACAGCAGGGCCTTTTGGACATGCCCCACGATACGTTTCATCACATGATCAAAAATCAGATTGTATAGATAATTCCAGCCTGCGGCGATTGTCGCGCTAACAAGCGCGACCACCCCGATATTATGCAACGGCATGTCAAACAGCCACGCGGCAAGCGGGGTGATGATCACAAGGCCAATGATTTCAAAGCTGATAGCATGACGAATGCGGTCTTTGACCGTACGCATTTTACACTCCTGCAAAACTATCAGGTCGTCCCGAAACATTTTTCCTGAACCGCATTATCAAAAACACCCGGCCCGGAGAGGTCGTCCTCACTTTGCCGGGAATATAGCCGCATGCCTTGGTTTTGCAAGGAATGAAACAACCAAAAACCTGCCGTTTTTTCGGCAAAGAATTAAGATCATTTCATATAAAATATCCACAAGGCTTACCAAGCGACTTGACGCGTAACAGCGCAACGGTCAAAACAAAAGGGCCGGTGCAAAAGCACCAGCCCTTTCTTACGCACGCGCAACGGCGCGGGGTCGGGGGACGATCTAAACCGTCGCGAGTGCGCCCACAAAGCCGGTCTGTGTTAACAGACCGGCTTTGCTTTTGGTTTATTCGCCCGGATGTTCGTGTGTGGCCCTGACATCGCCACGCTTTTTGCGCGACTTCGAAAAGGCCCCAACGATCAACACAAAGAACAACGGCACAAAGAAAATCGCAAGCACGGTGGCGGCAATCATCCCGCCCATCACCCCCGTACCCACGGCAACACGTGCCCCGGCACCGGCACCGGTACTGATGGCAAGCGGTAAAACACCAAGGGTAAAGGCCATCGAGGTCATGATGATCGGGCGCAAACGCTGACGCGCCGCCTCAATCGTTGCCTCAAGCAACCCCATCCCCTGATCATAAAGTTCACGTGCGAACTCGACAATCAGGATGGCGTTCTTGGCTGACAGACCAATCGTGGTCAGGATCGCCACCTGGAAGTAAACGTCATCGGGAAGGCCGCGCAGCAAGGCGGCAATCACCGCCCCCAAAACACCAAGCGGCACAACCATCATCACCGAAATCGGGATTGACCAGCTTTCATACAGTGCCGCAAGGCACAAGAAGACCACGACCATCGACAAGGCATAAAGCGTTGGGCCCTGTTCACCTGCTTCGCGTTCTTCATAGGAAAGCCCCTGCCATTCAAGGCCGACATCACCTGGCAACTTGGCAACGATTTCTTCCATCGCAGCCATCGCATCACCCGATGCAACCCCCGCTGCTGCTGAACCTTGAATGTTCAGAGAAGCAAGCCCGTTAAAGCGTTCCAGACGTGGTGATCCATATGTCCATTTGGTGGTCGAGAAGGCCGAAATCGGTACCATCTCGCCCAGGTCGTTGCGGACATACCAATTGTCCATATCCTCGGGCATCATGCGGTATTTCGCATCTGCCTGCATATAGACCTTTTTGACACGGCCCTTTTCAATGAAGTCGTTGACATAGCTTGACCCCCAGGCGGTTGCCAGCGTGCTGTTGATGTCGGCAATATCGACACCCAACGCGCTTGCTTTTTCCTGATCGATATTGATGTCAAACTGCGGCATGTCATTCAGGCCGTTCGGGCGAACCCCGACAAGGCGCGCGTCCTGTCCGGCCATGCCAAGCAACTGGTTACGTGCGCCCATAAGCGCGTCATGACCATTGCCACCACGATCGACAAGCTGCATATCAAAGCCGTTTGCCGTGCCCAGTTCAACAATTGCAGGCGGGGCAAAGGCAAAGACCATGGCTTCGCGGATATGGGCAAAGGCCCCATAGGCACGCCCGATTACCGCACCAACGGCCTGATCGGGACGCGTACGTTCTGACCAGTCCTTCATGCTGACAAAGGCGATACCCGCGTTCTGACCACTACCAGCAAACGAGAAGCCCGCGACGGTAAAGATACCGTTCACATTTTCCTTCTCGTCCTCCATGAAGTGTTTCTCAAGCTTCCGCAGAACCCCAAGGGTACGTTCCTGCGAGGCACCAGCCGGTAGCTGCACCATCGAGAACATGATCCCCTGATCCTCTTCCGGCAGGAAGGAACCCGGCAAACGCATAAACAGGAAAGCCATGCAGCCAACCAGAATGCCGTAAACGAACAAATAGCGCCATTTACGGTTCACAACATGGCTGACACTGCCCTGATAGAACCGGTTGGTTTTATCAAACCCACGGTTAAACAGACCAAAGAAGCCACCTTTCGCATGTGGATCCCCCTTGGATGGTTTGAGCATGGTTGCGCAAAGCGCCGGGGTCAGAACGATTGCAACAATCACCGACAACACCATTGCCGAAACAATTGTGATCGAGAATTGACGATAAATCGCCCCGGTCGACCCGGCAAAGAACGCCATCGGCACAAACACTGCCGACAGAACCAAGGCAATACCGACCAGCGCGCCGGTAATTTGATCCATTGATTTGCGCGTCGCTTCACGCGGCGGCAAACCGTCTTCATGCATCACGCGTTCAACGTTTTCGACCACAACAATGGCATCATCAACCAAAAGGCCAATCGCCAGAACCATGGCAAACATGGTCAATGTGTTGATCGAATACCCAAACGCCGCCAAAATGCCGAAAGTACCAAGCAAAACCACAGGCACCGCAATCGTCGGGATCAGGGTGGCACGGAAATTCTGCAAGAAGACAAACATCACGAGGAACACAAGGATAATGGCCTCGAACAGCGTCTGGACCACTTCCTCGATCGAGATTTTCACAAATGGGGTCGTATCGTACGGATAAACAACCTCAATTCCTTGCGGGAAGAAAGGTTCCAGTTCGGCAAGACGGGCCTTGACCGCATCTGCGGTATCAAGGGCGTTGGCACCGGTTGCAAGGTTAACACCGATACCGGTCGCATCCTGCCCGTTATAGCGCGCGACAACGTCATAGCTTTCGCCACCGATTTCGATACGCGCAACATCCCCCAGCCGCACCTGTGACCCGTCTGTATTCACACGCAATAAAACGTTGGCGAATTCATCCTCGGTCTGCAATTTACTTTGGGCTGTGATGGTCGCATTGATCTGCTGCCCCGGCACAGAAGGGGCTCCACCGATCTGACCGGCGGTAACTTCGGTATTCTGGGCTTCGATGGCCGAACTGACATCCGAAACCGTCAGATTATAGGAAATCAGCTTGTTCGGATCGAGCCAGATGCGCATCGCATGCTGGGCCCCGAACACCTGAACAGAACCGACACCATTCACACGCGCAATCGGATCCTGAATAGTCGAAACCACAAAATCCGAAAGATCCTGGGACCCCATCCCCCCATCGGCAGAGACAAACCCCATAACCATCAAGAACGAGCCACTTGATTTCGAAACGGTGATCCCTTGCTGCTGAACTTCAGTTGGCAGCAACGACGTGGCCGATTGAAGCTTGTTCTGGACCTGCACCTGGGCAATGTCCGGATCGGCTTCGGGTTCAAAGGTCAGGGTGATCGACGCACTGCCGTTCGAACTGCTGTTCGACGACATATAGCGCAGAAAATCAAGCCCGTTCATCTGCTGTTCGATCACCTGGGTGACCGTATTTTCGACCGTTTGCGCCGACGCGCCCGGATAGGTCGCTTCGATCTTCACCGACGGCGGTGCAATCGATGGATATTGTTCGACCGGCAGCTGCAAAATCGACAGCCCCCCTGCCAACATGATCACCAGGGCCACAACCCAGGCGAAGACGGGGCGGTCAATGAAAAACTTTGCCATCTAAAAAAACGTCCTTACTCGACAGCTTACGTATCAGCTTAAATGTCAGCCTATTGGGCTGCTTTTGGCGTTTCGGCAGGCAGCCCGGAAACCGGGGCACCCGGCGCAATGCGCTGAAGGCCATCAATAATCAGTTCGTCGCCATCGGCGACACCATCGGTCACCAACCAATCGGAACCCTGCGACTGTTCAATCTGGATATCCTTGGCAACAACCTTGCCGTCACCGATCACATAGACATAAGCCGTTCCATCAGGACGACGCATGACCGCTTTCTGTGGCACAAGAAACGCCCCTTCAAGCTTGCCCTGACGGACCTGACCGCGCACGAACATGCCCGGCAACAAAACCCCTTCCGGGTTCGGGAAAACCGCCCGCAAACGGACCGTGCCGGTGGTTTCATTCACCGATACGTCCGAGAATTGCAACGTCCCGACATGCGGATATTCCACACCGGTGGCATCAATAATCAATGACACCTCGATATTGCCGGTTTCAACACCCTGAATGCGACCGGACTGCACGGCCTGCTTGATTTTAAGCAAACGGCCACCGGCCTGGGTCACATCGACATAGATCGGATCAAGCTGGGTGATGGTTGCCAGCAAACTGGTCTGATTGGCCGTCACAAGCGATCCTTCGCTAAACGAAGATGCCCCAATCTGACCGGAAATCGGGGCGGTGACGGTGGTATATTCCACATTGATCCGCGCCTGATCAATCTCGGCCTTGGCGGCGGCAACAGCCGCATTTGCCTGTGCCTTGGCCGCAACCGCATCGTCATAGGTCTGTTCGGAAACAGCCTGGGTTTTTATCAGCTTTTCGTAACGCGCAAGCGTCTTGGTCGCCTGATCAAGCGTCGCACGTTGCTTGGCAAGCTCTGCCTGGGCGGCATCAAGCTTGGCCATATAGACAGCCTGATCAATCATATAAAGCTGATCGCCGGCTTCAACGAACCCACCTTCGGTAAAGTTGCGTTCCTTGATAATACCATCGACCTGCGGCCGAACATCGGCCTTGCGGAAGGCAACGGTACGTCCGGGCATTTCTTCGACCAGCCCCACGGTCTGCGCTTTAAGCACGACAGTCCCAACAGGCGTTGCCTGGGGCTGTTGCTGGGCACTGGCCTGTGGCTGTGATTCTTTTTGCTCGTCGCAGGCCGCAACCATCAATGCTAGTGCAGCCATACCGGCAAATTTCAAACAAGATCGCATCGACAAAATTATTTTCCTTCTCACAGTCCTGTAAGCAAAGCGGCCGGGTCGAAATTTAGCAGGCAGCTTTAGCATTGAATTATTAAATACTGTACGGTACAGTACACATTGTGCGCTGCACGATCAAGAGCCAAAAACAAAGATCGACAAACAATGAGCGAAACGTCAGAAACCCAAGAAAAACAACCAAATCGCGGCTCCGCACGGCGGCGCGCAATGATGGATGCTGCATGGCAGCTTTTGTTAGAAAAAGGGTTCTCTGGCGTCACGCTAAATGACGTGATCGCCCGGTCCGGTGGCTCACGCACGACACTTTACGAGGCATTCGGCGGAAAAGATGGCTTGCTGGCCGCCGTCATGACCGAGCAATGCAGCGAGTTTTCCGAAGAATTGCACATTTCGCTGGAATCCGATCTCCCTCCTCGTGACACCCTCATGAGGTTCGCTAAAAAGCTGGCAACAGAGATACTAACCGAGGAAGCGATTCGCTTCACGCAAATTCTGTTCACAGAGGGGCAGCACTTTCGCCCGATGATTGATAATTTCATCGCCCACGGACCGCAAAGCACGCGAACACGCCTTGCCCGATACCTCAGGCGTCAGACCGAGGCAGGCTTCCTGGCCGTCGAAGATCCGGATTGTTCGGCAGAAATGTTTATCTCGATGGTGGTTGGCGGCTGGCAGGAACAGATGGAAAAAGTCCATAATCCTCGCAGTTACAGCACCAAACAGATCGACCAGCGTGTGCGAACTGCGGTCGATATTTTCCTTTCTGGCATGGCATCCATCAACTATCGCGAAACGCTGGGTCAAACTCGCGCCGGGTTCCTGCCCACCTGATCGGGCAACATCCACACCATTTTCCCGTCTTTCCGTTTCGAAGATTTCCAGCCTGACAGATAATGCCTGCCCTATCTTCACCAAATTTGGTGTACAGGATAAGGGACCTGAACCATTATTTGTGAGACTGCCACCATGGCCGCACGCCGCTTTTTTATTGGCATTTCTGTTTCAATGATTTCCATTGGCGCCTTCGGTGCCAATGCCTTTGCGCTTGAAACGCAAAAGGCCCGCGAAATCATGGATACCATCCTGATGCAGCACGGCGTCACCGCGACAGAGGCAACAGCGGCCAATAATAATGGTGCCGTGACATTTGCCTATAACGATGTCCACCTTGATCTTAGCGGCTATTCCACCGCGCGCGAGCTGGTTCTTGATGATGTCCAAGTCACCCTGCGCGATACCAATATGCGCGATCAGGTCGATATCGACATTGCCCTGCCCGAACGCGGCAAAATGCTTGCCGATGCCACCAGCGACCAGCGCGACCTGACCCTGCGCAAGGCGGGTGGCAGCCTGCGCTGGAACCATGTCACCGGCACGCCGGTTAATTTTACCGGCATGGCAGATTTCCTGATCGGGGATGAACCGATCACGCGCAAACACTGGCTGATGAACGGCCTTGTCATTCGCTGGATGCCTGACGAAGCCCGGATTTCATGGCAAGCCGCCGAATGGACCGGCGCAAACCGGGAAAAAATGGGCTCGGTCAAATCGACAAGCTTTGTTCTTTACCCTGGTAAAAACGGCGAAACCCATCTGGATTACGCCCATGATGGCCTTTGGCTGCCCAATCTGTTGCAACCGCGCACCGTGCGCATCAAAAGCAGCAGCACCGGCCTGCCATGGTCCGAAACCAAGCCGATCCTTGAAAAGGGCTTTAACGACATGATGACCGGGCTTGCCCCGCGTGCCGCACGTCGCCAGATCGCCAACGAGCTGTGGCGCAAGGCCGCGGGTGCCGGCGCACCGGTCAAAATTGACGAAATCTATGTCGAAGGTCGCGGGCTCGAAGCCCTTGGCAAGGGCGAATTCATCGCCCAGCAAACCGCGCGCTATGGCTTTGCCGGGCAGCTTGATTTTGACCTTCTGGGCCGTGAACGATTACAAGATTTGATCGGCACACCGCAAAGCCCGACCCTGCTTGGCGCACTTGTTCCCTTTGCCGTCGATGGCCTTGCCGCGGGCAAACCCGGAACTCAGGGCACCACCAAATATGATATGGAATTACTGCCCGATGGCCGCATCGTCGTGAATGGCATGACCGTTTATACCGCCATGAACGACCGTTGATAACACCGGAAACGATCATGCCGACAAGCTGCAACCGCATCCTTATCTATACCGCCAAGATGGACGAAATGATCCATTTCTATGGGGAATTTTTCGTCTATCAACCTGTACGGCGCGATGGTGATCGCATTGTCGAACTGCACCCGGCAATGGGCGGGCTCACGATCCTTCTTCATCCCGCCGCCAAAGGACAAAAACAAGGTCAATCCGCCGTAAAACTGGTGTTTGACGTCAAAAACGTCGAAGCCTTCCAACAGCAGTTTATAAAACGCGGCATAAAAATCGGCCCGATCCATCAAGCCGACGGCTATCAATTTGCCAATCTGAAAGACCCATCAGGCAATTCAATATCCATTTCCAGCCGGGCGTTTGCGCTTCGCGATTAACGCTCTCTCCCCATCTCATCTCGCGAAAGACCGACCAAAAAGAACATTCCCTTTGATCGGTCTTATTTTCAAAACACAGCACAGCTCTGATCAGGTCAAATCACCTGACCGCCGGAAACCTCGATCCGCTGGGCATTGACCCAACGGTTATCTTCGCTCAGAAGCGATGCAATCATCGGTCCGATATCATCGGGAAGCCCTACCCGGCCAAGCGCCGTCATTTCGGCAAAGACCTTGTTCAAATCGGGCATATCGCGCACCGCACCGCCCAGAAAATCGGTTTCAATTGCGCCCGGTGCCACGGTATTAACCGCAATGCCGCGTGCACCAAGTTCCTTGGCCAGATAGATACCAAGAACTTCGACCGCGCCCTTGACCGCGGAATAGGCCGCAAACCCCGGATAGGAAATCCGCGTCAGCCCCGATGACAGATTTACAATCCGGCCACCATCCACAATCAGCGGCAATAACGCCTGTGTCAGAAAAAAGACACCCTTGAAATGCACATCCACAAGCTTGTCGAACTGTGCTTCGGTGGTTTCGGCAATCATCGCCATGTCACCATGCCCGGCATTGTTCACCAGATAATCAAATGTCTCGCTCTGCCAGCCCTCCCAAAGGGCGGCTTTCAAACTTTCGGCAAACGCCGAAAAGGTCGAAATATCGGCAATATCAAGCTGAAAGGCTACCGCCTTACCGCCCATTGCCTTAATCTCCGACACCACAGCCTGTGCATCTTCTTTGCGACTTTGATAGGTAAGGACAACATCAACACCGCGTCGGGCAATATTCAATGCCGTGTTTCGGCCAAGGCCACGACTGGCACCGGTTACAATTGCAATTTTGCTCATCGGACAACTCCTTGTTTGGTTGGGGTTGCCTTTTATATCGCCGGGCGGGGCTGCCCGTCGTTGCCCGAACCTCGTTTTACTTAGCCTAATCCTCCAAACCATATTTACGCATGCCGATCAAATCGGTTACGGTCGGGCATGACAGATACCCTTCTTACGAACGTCCGGTCCTGGCTTGATGCCCATGCCAATGATGCCGGACTGGCGCAAACGCCGATCCCCGGCCTGACGACCATCCGCTCAGCAACGCCGGGCGGGCTGGATTATGCCATCTCGCGTCCGCTGGTATGTCTGATCCTTCAAGGCCGCAAACAGGTCACGATGGGAACACAAACCTTTGCGCTTTGCCCCGGCGATACCCTTTTGATCACAGCCGACGTCCCGACAGTCAGCCAGATCACACAGGCCAGCCCCGATGCACCTTATATGTCGCTTGTGCTTGATCTTGATCCGTCGGTGATTGCCGACCTGACACTTGAAATGCAAACAGCACCGGAACCCGATACCAATGCGGTTCTGGTCGCCCCGACCGATGCCGAAGTCGCCGATACAGCCCTTCGCCTGATGCGACTGTTAAAACGCCCCGCTGCTGTACCGATGTTGCATCAAAACCTGATCCGGGAATTGCATTACTGGCTTTTGACCAGCCCGCACAGCACCGGCATTCGCCAGCTTGGCCTTCCTGAAAGCCATACCCGGCGGATCGCAAACGCAATCGCCATCCTGCGCACAGAATATAACCACCCCCTGCCGGTTGATCGCCTTGCCGCCGCCGCCGGGATGAGCCCGTCATCATTTTATCAGCATTTCAAAACCGTAACCTCTCTATCCCCCCGGCAATTCCAAAAGCAACTGCGCCTGATCGAGGCACGCCGCATGATCATGTACCAACGCATGACCGCCAGCAGTGTTGCCTTTGCTGTCGGCTATGAAAGCGCATCGCAATTCACCCGTGAATATCGCCGCATGTTCGGTATGCCACCGGCAACAGATCGCGACAGCACCAAATATCCAAAAGATACAGCGGCCTGAAAGGCTTCTGACGACGATTTGAATGCCATCAACATGCTGCCCTGTTCCCTGCCCGGTCATTTGGGGAAAATATGGATCATGCGTCCTTGATGAACCACATCTCAAATACATATTATTGACGTTGTTCGTGGAACTTCGCATGATCCTGCCCTGCATGGTTGGCAAGCTTTGCGCCGACCCAATAAATCAGGGAGTTTCGATCAATGAAATTTTTCAAATCCAGCACTTTGTCTGGCCTGTTCATCGCGGGCGCGATGGTTGCCGCAATCGGCACCGCATCCGCAGACCCGATCAAGGTCGGCATTGCTAATTTCGGTGAACATCCACAGCTTAACGCCGCGATTGCGGGCTTTAAAGAAGCCATGGCTGCCAATGGTTTCACCGATGGCACCGATGTTGTCTATTCCGAAAGCCACACCAATTTCGATGCGTCGCTGGTTCCCCAGATGATCGCCAAATTGCAGGCTGAAAATCCCAAACTGATTTATACCGTCACCACCCCGGTTTCCCAGATTGCCAAAAAGGCCTTGGCGGGTTCAGGCATTCCGATTGTGTTTTCCGCCGTCACCGATCCGGTTGCGGCCAAGCTGGTTCCATCCTGGGATAAGGGCGATGATGGCATGACCGGCGCATCGGATTTGCAAGACATCGCGGCGGTTTTGGAATTCACCCATAAATTCCTGCCCGATGCCAAACGTCTGGCCGTTCCCTATAACCCCGGCGAGGCCAATGACGTGGCCCTGCTTGAAAAGGTTCAGGAACTTGCCCCGGCTGCCGGTTTCACCGTCGTTCCGGTTGGCATTGATAACGTCAATGATATCTTGCAGCGCGTCACCTCGGTCGCGGGCAAGGCCGATGTGATCTATACCCCGGCATCAAACCTGATCCAGCCCGCCATTGCCGCCGTTTCCGCCGCCGCCCGCCAGATCGGCATTCCCATCGTCAATTCCGATAGCTCGGCCGTTGCCAATGGCACCGTTCCCGCCAGCTTCTCGGTCGATTATGGTCAGGTTGGCCGCAATGCTGGCAAAATTGCCGCTGAAATCCTTAACGGCAAAGACCCGGCAAGCATTGCACCATCGGCACCGTCTTACGCAGACCATGCCCCCTTGATTTCGAAAAAGGCCTCTGCGGCCTTTGGTATCGAAATCCCCGCCGAATTCAACGATTGTGGTTGCATCGTCGAATAAATTCCGACCTCACTTTATGTTGGCGCCCTTATTTCCGGGTTCTGATTTTTCAGAAATCCGGGGGGGCGCCAATATTTCTTTACGGAGGATGCGGATGCTTGAAATCCGATCTGCACGAAAAACGTTTTACAAAGGTCAAGCCGACGAAAAAGTCGCGCTTGATGACCTTGACCTGACCCTGCAAACCGGCGAATTCGGCGTTGTTATCGGATCGAACGGGGCGGGTAAAAGCACGATGTTAAATGCCATTTCCGGCGCCATGCCGCTTGATAGCGGGCAAATCCTGATCAATGGCGATGATGTGACCAATACGCCCGTGCATACCCGTGCCATGCGCATTGCACGGGTATTTCAGGATCCGATGCTGGGCACCGCTGCCAGTATGACCGTCGCCGAAAACATGCTTTTGGCTGAACTGCGCAGCAAAAGCCGCACCTTCGCGCGCGGCCTCAATGCCAAACGGCTATCGGATTACAAAGAACGCCTGTCGATGCTGGGGCTGGGGCTTGAAGACCGGCTTGATACCCGCGTTGAACTGCTTTCCGGCGGACAGCGCCAATCTTTGTCGCTGATCATGGCGGTTGGCGGATCGCCCGATTTGCTGTTGCTCGATGAACATACCGCGGCCCTTGATCCGCGCACCGCCGATCTTGTCCTGAATGCCACGATCCGCGCCGTTGACGCCCTGAAACTGACCACGCTCATGGTAACCCATAACATGCAGCACGCGGTCGATTACGGTAATCGGGTGATCATGCTCGATGCTGGCAAGGTCAAGCTTGAGATCGGCGGCGATGAAAAGGCCAATATCACGGTGGCAACCCTTGTTGATCATTTCTCGGTCAAGTCTGATGCCATGTTGCTGGGAGCCTGACCGATGATGGAGTTTATCTCTTCGACCTTCACAAGCTATGTGGCGTTATTCCCGGTCACACTGGCCCAAAGCCTGATTTTGGCCTTTGTCGTCATGGGCATCATGATCCCGTTCCGCACCCTGCATTTCCCTGATTTGACCAGTGAAGGCGCTTATCCGCTGGGCGGTTGCGTCTGCGGTATGCTGATTGCCGCAGGGGTCAATCCGGCATTGGCCATTATTGCCGCTTTGCTCTGCGGCTTTGCGGCCGGTTGCTGCACGGCTTTCATTCACCTGCGGTTCCGCATTCATACGCTGTTGGCCGGTATCTTGATGATGACGATGCTTTACAGCATCAATCTGCGCATCATGGGCAAATCCAACCTGTCGATCTTTGGCACCGGTTCGGTCTTTGACTGGGCACCTTTTGTCACACCGGGCTTCCCGGCCAGCAAAATCATCATTGCCGGGATCATCGGGGCGGTCGTCTTCCTTGCGCTGAACTGGTTCTTTAAAACCGAACGCGGCACCGCCATGCGCGCCGTTGGTGCCAACCCGGCCATGGCCGAGGCACAGGGCATTTCGGTCTGGGTTTCAACCATCGGCGGGGTCGGCCTTGCCAGTGCCTTTTCGGCGACCAGCGGCGCGTTGATGGTCCAGTCACAGGGCTTTGCCGATGTGAATATGGGCCTTGGCATCCTGATCAACGGCTTGGCGGCGCTCATGATCGGCGAAGCCATTGTCGGCAAACACAGCGTATTCCGCCAACTCCTCGCGCCCTTTGTCGGCGCAATCATCTATTACCAACTGGTGTCGCTGTGCCTTGCCGCGGGCATGCCACCGCCCGACCTGAAACTGGCGACCGGCCTGTTTGTTTTGGCGATGCTGGCCCTGCCCAGCCTCAAACGCAGGCGTGGTGGTGCCCCTGCCCGCGAAAAGTTCCGCGAATAGCCCCCAAAACTTGGATCAAAGGGGGCGGGAAATTCTCGCCCCTTGCACCAAAACCCTATATTTTTCTTTCCAAACCCGTCTTTCTCAAAAGGTTGTAATCTCTGCAAGCAAAGAGTGTCACCATGCCTTCTGTGACGTCCGTCCTTTCTGATCGCAACTATCGCAGGTTATTCCTTGCACAGATTTCGTCCCTGCTTGGCACCGGGCTTGCGACGATCGGATTGTCACTTCTCGCTTTCGATCTGGCTGGTCCAGATGCGGGGATGGTGCTTGGAACTGCCTTTGCCATCAAAATGATCGCCTATGTCGGGGTTTCCCCGTTTGCGGCGGCATTTCTCAGCGCGCATGCGCGAAAACCTGCTTTGATTGGACTTGATCTTTTTCGGGTGATCATTGCCGCGATGCTGCCCTTGGTAACCGAAATCTGGCAGATATATGTTCTGATATTCGTACTGCAAAGCGCATCCGCCGCCTTTACCCCTACATTTCAGGCGACCATTCCCGACATCCTGAAAGACGAGGAACGCTATACCAAGGCGCTATCACTCTCTCGCTTGGCTTACGACCTTGAAAACCTGATAAGTCCCTTGATCGCAACGCTTTTGCTTTCGGTAATGTCATTTAATGTGCTTTTTGCCGGAACATCCGTCGGCTTTGCCCTTTCGGCTGCCCTGATCATGGGCGTTACCCTTCCCGCTCCGGCATTGGCGATGGTCGATAATTTCGGCAAACGCCTGTTCCGCGGCACCCGCATTTTCTTTCAAACCCCGCGTCTGCGTGGCCTAATGGCGCTTAATCTTGCTGTTGCGGCACTTGGCGCTCCGGTGTTGGTAAATACGATCATCATCGTTCGCGAAACACTATCCCTTGGCGAAAGTGCCGTCGCCGTAACGCTCGGTGCATTTGGCGGCGGGTCTATGTTGGCGGCGTTTATTCTCCCTTCGCTTTTAAGGCATGTCACAGAACGCACCATCATGTTTGCAGGCGCTGTGATCGGCGCAACCGCGTTTATTGGGTTGATCTTCTTTTTGCAATTTAGCGACCTGAATTGGCCCATGCTGCTCATGATCTGGTTCATCACCGGCTTTGGCTATTCTGCAACCCAAACGCCATCGGGCCGCTTGCTGCGAAAATCCGCCCATGAACAAAGTCGCCCGTCAATTTTTGCAGCACAATTCTCGTTGTCTCATGCCTGTTGGTTGTTTACCTATCCGCTGGCAGGTTGGTTTATCTCACAATCAGGATTTCAGGCTGGACTTGCGCTTTTTGCAGGCATCGCACTGATCGCAATCGTGGCGGGATATGTTCTTTGGCCATCGGGCGCGGATGACGAAATCGAACACCGGCACGATAATCTGCCCGCCGATCACCCCCATTTAAACGGCTCTCCAAGCCACCGCCACGTTTATATGATTGATGAAATTCACGCCAAATGGCCCTAGAATCAACTTAGATATTTATTGAACCACGCGATGGTACGACCCCAGGCAAGTTCAGCCTGTTCTTCATCATAGCGGGGCGTTGAATCATTATGAAATCCGTGGTTTGCACCCGGATAGATATGGGCCTCATAAACCTTGTTATGGGCTTTAAGTGCCGCCTCGTATTCCGGCCAGCCTGCATTGATGCGTTCATCAAGTTCGCCATACTGCAAAAGCAACGGCGCCTGAATGCGCGGCACATCGGCGGCATCCGCCTGACGGCCATAAAACGGCACGGCGGCGCCCAATTCGGGATAGGCCACCGCCGCGGCATTGGCGACACCCCCACCATAGCAAAACCCGGTAATGCCGATCTTGTCGGTGGTGGCTTCATGCGCGGTCAAAAATTCAATGGCGGCAAAGAAATCATTCATCAGCTTGGTCGGATCGACCTGTTTTTGTAAATCCCGGCCCTTATCATCATTGCCGGGATATCCCCCGACCGAGGTCAAGCCATCCGGGGCCAGCGCAATGAACCCGGCCTTGGCAACCCGGCGCGCCACATCTTCGATATAGGGGTTAAGCCCGCGGTTCTCATGCACAACCACCACACCGGGCAACTTGCCAGTGGTATTGGCCGGTTTCACAAAATACCCCCGCACCTCGCCATGGCCGTTCGGCGACGGATAGGTGATATATTCGGCCACAATATCGGGATCGGTAAATTCCACCTGCGTTGCCATGGCGTAATCCGGGCTAAGGGATGCCAGAACCGACACCGCCGTCACACCGCCCACGGTATATTTCCCGGCACGGTCAAGGAATTCCCGCCGGGAAATAATCCCATGCGCATAGAAATCATAAAGTTCAAGCAGTTTCGGCGAGAAATCTTTGGCCGTTAAACGTGTCATGACATGCTCCCTGTTTCGGATTGTCCGGGGCGAAAAAGCTGTGGCTATGGCAACGCGAACGAAAAGCTTTCCGCAATCCCCGCCAACTGGCAAATCACAAACCCGCGACAGGCTATTGGATTTTGCACATCCCCCCGCCCAATCCCAAAACAAAACGGCCGCGCCCCAAAGGACACGGCCGTCAAAATCAAGACAATCAGACGAAAATGCCCGTCACCAAGCGTATTTCAACGTAGCCAGAACGGTCCGGCCATCGCCATAAAAGCGGCTGCCAAAAGTATTGGACGATACATACTCCCGATCGAACAAATTGGTGGCATTGACTGCGAGGCTAACATTGTCAGTCACCATGTAATTCACCATGGCATCCACCACCGTGTTCGATCCAAGCAAATCAGCATTGGCATCATTGTTGTAACGCGACCCAACAAATCGCACCCCACCCCCAAAGGTCAGATCACCAAACACACCATGTTCGGGAATGGTATAATCCATCCATGCCGATGCAGTGTGTTCGGGGACCATTGCCGGACGATTGCCGATATTGGCCGTAATGACTTCTTCTTTGATTTCCGCATCAAGATAGGTATAGGCCAGCGTCAGATTGGTGCGTTCATCAAGCGACATCTTGCCCTCAAACTCGACCCCGCGCGAATTGATCTCGCCAATCTGACGGTGGGTCGTATAATTTTCGTCCCACTGCGATACGTTTTCTTGCGTCAGATCAAAGAGGGCAACGGTGAACAATGCGTCAAAATCGGTTGGTTGATATTTCAGGCCAACCTCATATTGCGTGCCTTCCTGTGGTTTGGCACCGCCCGGAAGGGAAGAGGTACTGGAATAGACCGGCTGGAAGGATTCCGAATAATTTCCGTAAACAGAAATCTCATCCGTCGCTTTATAGGTCAGGCCTAAACGCGACGTGAATTTATGGTCGTCGCGTTCCTCAACTGTGCCGCTGCTAATCGTATCTGTATCGCTCTGAACATAGTCAAAACGCCCGCCAACCGTCGCGATCCAGTCCTCGGCAATTGTTAATTGCTCCTGCCCATAAAGCCCATAAACCGCCTGCGTGATTTCCGTGTCCGTCACAGAACCAAGGCTTACGCAAGATCGACCGCAATAAACCGGATGGTAGGGATCAATCGGAGATGCCGTCCCGCTAGCACTTTGTTCACGGTTCTGGTCACGGTTAAAATCCATCCCCACCAGCGTCTTGCTGTCGAGATTCTCATTCAACGAGGTATCGTATTGCATCTGATTGTCGATAGCAAAGCGGTCAAGCTCGCCATAAAGCGCATATGCCGTACGGTTTCCAAGCGGCGTCGTATTGTTCAGATAGACCGTCTCGTAATCCAGATCGACATGGGTGTAGCGCGCATTCTGCCGGAATTCGAGCTTGTCGGTAATCTTGTGGGAAAACTCGTACCCAAGATTGACTTCTTCGGTATCGAAATTGTTGAAATCCGGTTCACCGAAAAAGGCATCGCGGCTGGTTTCAATTCCAGCCGGGAAACCGTAACCCAAATTGCTTTCACGGTTGCTATAGCTGGTCAGGATCGTCAGTTCCGTTCCGGCCTTTGGCTTATAGGTAAAGGCAGGCGCAACATAAATGCGATCATCCTGCGAATAGTCCTGAATACGCTCCGCATCCTGCCAAAGCCCGGTCAAGCGATAGGTCCAATTGCTGTCTTTCGCAACCGGTCCGGTCACATCGCCGCCGCCCCGCAGATAATTATCCCCAAAAGTGGTAAAAACCTCGCCACCAGCTTCATCCTGTGGGCGCTTGGTCACCAGATTCACCAAACCGCCCGGCCCGTTCAGGCCAAACAGGCTGGAAGTCGATCCTTTAAGGATATCGACCTGCTGAAGGCCATAAGGTTCCTGACGGGCCGTTGTGAAGTTATAGGTCCGTGACGATAACCCGTCGCGATATGTCGACAGTGAGGAATAAAATCCTCTGAGACGCACATAATCATACCGCACATCCGACCCGTATTCCCCTGCCTGCACACCTGCTGTATAGGCCACCGCCTGCTGCACATCCTGAACGTTGCGGGTTTCCATTTCCTTCTGGGTCACGACGGAAACTGCGGCTGAATCATCCAAGATCGGCGTATCGGTTTTCGAGGCGGTCCGAGAACGGCTGGCGACAAAGCTGTCGGTTGTCGGGCCAAGCGGGCCATAGGATTGTTCGACATTGCTTTCGACCCGGATTGGATCAAGCACATCACCATCCGTTGCCGCACCTTCAGCGATCTTTTCAACCACCACAGTGCCATCTTCGGAAATCGTATAGGTCAAACCGCTTCCGGCGAACAAACGGTCAAGTGCCTGCTGCCCGGTCAAGGTGCCGTTCACCCCGGGGGCTGCAATATCGCGAACAATCGCGCCATCCACCGTAATCTGAAGGTCCGATTGCTGACCAAACGCAACAAGCGCACTGGTCATGGATTGGGCCGAAATATTGAAATCATGTGTCGTGCCAAGGGCCCCGGCCCCGCTTTGCGCAACTTCGCGCATCGCCGCGTTTTCTGCTGTCTGTGCCTGACTTTGGGCCAACGCCGCCGTCGGATTGGCTATCAACATCGGCACCAGTGCCGTCGTCATCATCAACGCACCTGCAAAAACCGTCTTTTTGCTGCGGTTTTGCCGTGTCGCTGTCCCCCGGTTGGTCATTCAAACTCTCCGTTTTGGGTCATATGCCTGCTTACAAATGCGAATAAAAACGCTTCTCATTCGCGCATACTTCACAAAACGTTGCCCCGAAGGATTTTTTCAAAAAAAGTTTCGGATTTTTTCAAACCGCTATTTGAAAACGGTTTCAAGACGCCGAAACGACCAGAACCCAGGGGGTAATCTGGCGGACAACGCCATTCTGCGCGCGCGCAATGCCGCGCAATGCCGCAACCGGATCGGCAAGATTATAGACCCCGGTCACCGGGCGGGCCGCAAGACCACCATCCGTCACGATGATCGTCCCGCCGTAATACCGCCGCACCTGATCAACCACACTGCCAAGCGGCTGATCCTGTGCGATCAATTGCGCCTGTCGCCATACCGCCACCTGTCCAACCGGCACGTCGTTGCGTGTGACATTTCCCTGCCATGTCACACGGGCGGTTTGCCCGACTTCCAAAAGTTCGGATACCGGGGGCATCGCCCCGTCAAGATCAACCCGTACCAAGCCATGTTCGACCGTCACATCCGTTCCGCCCGGTTCGCGGCGCACGTCAAATCCGGTTCCCAAAACAGTGACGTCAACCGCATCACTTGAAACCCGGAACGGGCGTTCCCGATTGGGGGTAACATCAAAAAATGCTTCGCCTTCCAACAAATCGATATGGCGCATACCGGCATCAAACCGCACCCGAATGGCGCTTTCAGGCGCCAATGTCACGGTGCTGGCATCGGCAAGCGTGATGGTCCGGACCTCGGCGGTTGCGGTTGAATAATCGGCCTGTAACGTGGTGGCGATTTTCGGTGCCATGACGAATGCCAAAAGCGATGCCGCAATCGCCATGCCGCCAAACCCAACCAATTGCCGCCGTCCGATCCGCCGTGCAACCGGTGAACGCCGTGAAGGTGCCGTTGATGATCGAACAAAAGAAGAAGCAGGGCGGGCTTGGTTTTGGGTTTGATCCACAACATGATCAGCGCCCACCCGCTGCGCGCTGCCATCCGCAACACCATCGCCGTTTTTGGCGCGCATTCCGGCAACGGCGGGTTGCCAGCGATCGGCATAGATCGGCAAGACACCTGCCATCATATCAGCCGCCTTGACCGTCGCATCCCACGCCTGTGCATTTACCGGGTCGCGGTCACGCCATGTCGCAAATTGCGTCTGGATATCGCGATCATCGGGCGCGTCCTGTAACAGGATCAACCAATCGGTCGCTTCCTTTGATGCCTTGGCCCGGATCGGGTCAGTGGTGCCTGCCATGCGTCTCTCTTATCCCTGAACGGTGCCAAGCACAGATGGCGTGAAAATCCCGGTCAACGGGCATGACCTAGAACGCGCTACAATAACTAAACGCATTGGCCGGGTACTTTTCTATAAATTTTCCAAACCCGGTTCATGCCTGCCCCAGTCGCTGCTTGCAATGATCAATCCCGTCGGCCACCAGCTTATGCGCAAGTGGCACCGATATATCGAGGAACTCTGCGATCTCGCGAAGTTTCGCACCGCCAAAACGATGCATTTCGCATGCAACCCGGGTTCGTTCCGGAAGTTCGGCCAGCGCGGCCGCCACAATGGCGTATTGATCCTTGTAAAGGGCGACAGTTTCCGGGTTCGGCGCGGCATCGACCGAAACGCGAACTGCTTCGTCATAATCGCCTGCTGCCGTCACACGGCTTTCGCGCACCAGCCGTCGTTTGCTATCAAGGGCCAGATTGCGAACGATACGATACAGATACCCGGTGGCATCATCGATAAACCGGCCCCGTGATGCTTCGTCAAAGCGCAACCAGGCTTCCTGCACCAGATCTTCGGCCTGCACACGGCTACCAATGATGCTGCTGGCATAACTCACAAGTGCCGAACGTTGGCGCATAAACAGGGCCAATGTGGGGGAATTTCCAGGCAAGCAGATATTCCTTCAAAGACGACAACCGCAGCTCTTGATCCGCAGCGGCATGATATCTACCGTAAATGATACTGATTATCAATACCATTGACTGCGTCATATTTCTTGGTCCATGCCCAACAGACCAGCTTAGGAAATTCCGTCTCAATCATTGATTTTGTTCAGTGACATCACCGCACTCAATCCATGTTCTACGTCAAAGGTTCATACATTCCACCGCATCAGACACATCACCCCACGCAGCAAGCACAATTCCCATGACGGTATCGAACCAAACGTAGCGTCAAAGAACGCTTCGCCGCCGAGCAATTCTGCAAAGCCGGTTTTGTCGCCTTTCGGGGCCTACATAGGGTCAATTCTCATTAAATTGATTGTATTGGCTGTGATTTTCGCCGTTTTGGTAATTCCAGATCGGGAAAACAGTAAGACCTTTTAAACTGCTCTAGCTCTGGACCTAGCCAAACATAATTTTAGTATTCAGAGAGAGCATAATGACAAAAATCACCCAACCATAAGATTGAAATAACTGTTTATAAATTCATCATAATATATAATAATCTTTTCGAATATAAGATTATATTCAAAATGCACTATACTCCAGGTAGGAGAATTGGGGATGACGACCGAGATATCAGGATGCTTTTATGCTGTTGTGAAAAAAGCGTTCATTGAAAAAAGACGACAAAGTATTTTTGATTATCCTTCGAATAACACCCGCCGCACCAAAAACCCCGCGACCACAAAGACAATTCTGAAACGGTTTGCCCTTGCCGGGGCCCTGATGTTCGTTGCGCATTCTTCTGCACATGCATATGAAATCACCGGCGAGGGCGGTGCTGGTGCTGGTGCAACGCCAACCGTAACGATTACAAACGAAGCGACCAAGGACGTTCCCGCGAATCATCTATCCTTTAACCGGGCCTCAGACGGATCTGCCGCCTTTGCTGCCGGTGATACACTGGAAATTTCGCTTAGCGGCGGCGCGACCTTTGGCAACACGGCTATATCTCTCGAAGCAGTAGCCGGTGGCTCCGGTATCGGCGATTTTGACTATACCACTGCAAAGCCTGACCCGTCCGGACAATCAAGCGTTACCTTCACCTTACAAGAAGGAGGGGGCGGAACAACCCTTAATGCTCTTCAAGGGTTGATTGTCAGTGGCAGCGCAACTCCCGAACAGGTCACCACAATAAATCTACCGCAGATCGCAGGAGTAGACATCAACATCACCTTCACCTTAAAGGATTCCGGCGGCACGCTAAAGGGGACTGCAACGCTTAAGCTTTTTGACAATACGTTAACCCCGGTTGCAACCGCAGCAACCGAAGAACAGTCACAAACGGCCGTTAAAAATGTCCTGAGCACACATATTCGAAATATTACCGCTCAGAGTGTCGGGTTATCCGGGCTGATGACAGGCCGTGGGTTTGGAAGCGGCGGCGGAGGCCTGGGGGGCCTGTTTGGACAAAACGCCGCCATAGGCAATGCCTTGGCCGAGGCAACAGGCGTCACCCTTCCCGTTAAAGTCCAGCTCCTTGAAGGCAACGGAAGTTTTGCAGCCAACCTCAACAGTGTGCTTCGCTGGAGCGGTGAACTTGCTGCAAGCGAACAAAATACGGGCAGTATGCCACCAAACCAGCTCGCTGATTTTGACAGCCCGTTCAACATCTGGGCCAAGGGACGCTGGCAGGGTGCCAGTGATGATCGTGGCGGCACATCAGGCGAAAGCGATTTCGGACTGTTTATGACCGGTGCGGACTACCGCTTGAACACAAGCACGCTGATTGGCGTCCTCGCCCAGTTTGACATGTACAAGCAAACAAGCACCGGAGAAGCGAGTAAAGGCAAAGGCCAGGGATGGATGGTTGGCCCATATATCGTTTCCCGCCTTGACGAGAACCTGATTTGGGACGGCCGGGTTGCATGGGGCCAATCAAAAAACAAGGTTAACCCGCAAGACCTTGGCTGGGAAAAATTCGATGGCGAACGCATGCAGATCGAAACCAATATGACCGGTGACCTTCGCTACGAAGAATGGGAAATCTATCCCCAGATTGGTCTGAACTATTTCCGTGAAGAGCAAAAATCTTACACCAATTCCGGCGGCACTCGGATTGCATCCCAAAGTGTTGAATTTGGCAGCATGACCTTTGGTCCGGAAGTTGCCCGTGCATGGCAGCAAGATAACGGCATGATCCTTCGTCCGTTTGTTTCGCTAAAAGGCACCTGGGACTTCAAGGCGCCCGAGATCACCCATACCAATGGCAGTAACATCAATACGGAAAAGGTTCGCGCCCGGGCCGAATTGGGGGGCGATATTACCTTTGAGGGCGGCGGATCCATCTATGCCAAATATGCATATGACGGTATCGGGTTGTCTGGCTATGAAGCCCACAGCCTCGAACTGGTTGGTAGCACGCCAGTAACATTCGGATTTTTGCCCGATGGCAGCAACCTTTCAAGCACGTTTGGACAAACCGTCAGCACATCAAACTCTGCTAAAGCAAGCCTAAACCTGTCCGTGCCTCTGAATTAAGTTAGATTGCCCATCAGATACAAAGGGCGGGGGAAAACTCCGCCCTTTTTTAATGTTTCCATGCTGGCTCGATCCACTGGTTTCCCTATTGTCGCAACAAGACCAAGACATGCCTGAAACGAATATCTTAGGAAAGGTTACAGAGCTTAGGAAATTCCTTACCAACCTTTGGTATTGTTTTCAGGGTCTGAACCCATTTCAAGCATTCAATTGGGTTCAGTCCCTACAAACAAACAACCGCCCTTGGGGGACCACCATGCAGAAAACCAGCCTTGTCATTCTTCTAAGTGGCATTGTGGCCGCAGGAATGTGGGGGATTGGGGATTACATGTCGCGCAAGGGCGAAGTGTATGGTGATGTCACACGCGGGCAATCAATTGCCGAACAAACCTGTTTGCGCTGTCATACGAAATTCGACGGCGACCCACACCCAAACCCCGATATCACAGAGGCCCCCGCCCTTGCCAGTTTCGGGCAACGCTGGCCGCTGGAAAATCTGGAAGAGGCCCTGGCCGAAGGCATCACAGTTTCCCATGATCAACTGACCATGCCGGAATTTTCATTTACCCCGGAAACCATCGCCGATCTTCTGGCCTATCTGGGTGATCTGACCAAACGCGCGGATAAGCAATAAACCGGCCTGACAACGCCCAAAACCCGGATCACCGATCTGGCAGCCCCGATAGTCCCGATAGTCCCGATAGTCCCAAGTCGATAGCCCCCATGATGAACCAGCACCAAACCCGGCTTTATAAAATCAGGCTCAGGGCCCAGGCCGGGTTGCCTTCTCACGTTCATGTGATCTTCCGTGATTAAATCGCGCACGATTAGTTATTGCGATAGTCAATCTCCAAGCCTACAACCATTTCATCGCAACACCGTTTTGCCGATCACCGGCGAAACCGGGAAAAGGGAAGATGAAATGCTCAACGTGAAAAATCTGCTGGCGGCCACCGCCGTTGCATTCGGCCTGATGGCGGCACAATCACCGGCTTTTGCCACCGGCACGGCAAAACCAACCATCGTTCTGGTTCATGGCGCCTTTGCCGCATCCGACAGTTGGGACGGCGTTGCCACGATCCTGCAATCTGATGGCTACCCGGTAATCAGCATCGCCAACCCGCTGCGCAGTGTATCTGGCGATGCCAGCTATACCCGTTCGCTGATCGACAATATTGTCGGTGATATTGTTCTGGTCGGCCATTCCTATGGCGGGCCGGTCATCACCAACGCCGCAAAGGGTGCTGCCAATGTCAAATCGCTGGTCTATGTCGCGTCTTTCGCCCCGGAAAAGGGCGAAACCATCGCCGAACTGGCGGCAAAATTCCCCGGCGGCACATTGGGCGAAGCACTGGCAACTCCCATCCCGCTCGGCAATGGTGTTAACGACCTTTACATCGAACCGTCCAAATTCCATGCCCAGTTCGCCGCCGATCTCCCCGCTGACAAAGCCCGCCTGATGGCAACGGCCCAGCGCCCGGTCACCGACTTTGCCCTGAACGAGCCATCCGGCGATGCCGCATGGAAAGACCTGCCGTCATTTCACATCTTTGGCACCGCCGATAAAAACATCCCGCCCGCTGCCATGACATTCATGGCCGAACGCGCCAATTCACGCAAAACCGTCACCATCGACGGCGCATCCCACGTGGTTATGGTTTCAAACCCTGACGCAGTTGCCGACCTGGTCATCGAAGCCGCCACCGCAAAATAAGTATCCCCGCCGCCCTCAACAATTGCCTGTCTTGCGCACCGCATTCCCCATGCGGTGCGCATTCTGCTTATCACCGGTCAGATCGCTTTCTTTGCCTGCCCCTCTGTAAATCTGTGATTGATCATCCATATGATCATGACAGATTAAGGAACAGAGGATCCCATGGCAGCTTGCGGCAGAATTACGTTGGTTATTCTATTAATGGTACTTGCACCAACGCTTGTGCATGCGCAAAAGCCACTGATCATCGCAACAAACATCTATCCGCCCTACGTCAATGAAGACGTCAAGAAAAGCTTCCTGCCCGCTCTGTTTGATGAAATCGGCACTGAAATGGGGATCGAGTTCAAGATTGTTCTGATGCCCTGGCTGCGCTGCGAACAGGAAGTCACCAACCTGAATATTTGGGGGGCAATCCCCTATACCCGAAACGCTGAACGTGATCAGTTATATCTGTTTTCCGACCAGATCTATACTTCCGACTCACATTTTTTTGCCTATCGGACGCCAGACAAGGCACCGGATAAAACAGTGCCTCTTGAATATGATGAACTAACGGATCTGCGCAAATGGCGCATCGGCGGCATTCAAGGTTACTACTACGAACCGCTTTTTGACAAAGCATCAATGGATGTCGACTATGCCCTTTCCGAAAACCAGAATTTCCGGCGCCTCAAACTGGGGCGGATTGACCTTGTTCCTGCGGCAACCACAGTGGGCTGGCACCTGATCAAACAGCTTTTCCCGCCTGATATCGCAAAAAATTTCTATACGCTGGATAAACCACTGGTCGACGGTGGCACTCTTCATCTGATGACATCGAAAAACTATCCCGAAACCCAGATCCTGTTAAAGCGTTTCAACCAAGCCCTGACAAAAGTCAAACAAAACGGTACTTTCGCCCGGCTGGTCGAAGAATACGGCTTGGTAATGCGCTATTGATCCCATCGATTTTACCAAGGCACAGGATTAAGGCGGAACGACACAAAACCGCCGGCACTGTCATGCATGCCAGTGCCGATTCCCGATCGTTTTCTGGCGTAACTCCCGAAAATTTTTCAAAACACCGAAAAAATGCAGCATAAGATGATCCGCGCCGAATAGCCCCAAACCCCTGTCTATTAACGGGTTTTGGCCCATTCGCAGGTGCAAAACATCATCCGTGTTTTCTTTTCCGCTTGACTTGAACCGATTCAATTCCAAAATTGGTCTGACGTCTGATGACCGACCAAATAAATGAGTCATAAACAGGCGGATTGAAATCAGATAAAGGTGTGATGTGTCGCAAGCAGCGGGTGCTACTATTCGACCAATCGAAACGTCGGGGCGTCGCGATGCGATTTTGCAATCCCTGACGCAATTCATCGTGCAATCGGATTTGAAACCCGGCGACCAACTCCCCCCCGAACGCGAATTGATGACAGGCCTTAAAGTCGGCCGGTCCAGCATCCGCGAGGCGATTGGCCATATGCAGGCATTGGGCATTGTCGAAATCAAACGCGGGTCCGGCACATACCTTAAACGCCCGGTCAGCGAACAAACCCTGTTCATGCCGCTTTCCATCGCGACCCAGCGCGACGGGTTGTTACAAACCCTAGAAGTCCGGCGCGGGTTAGAAGTCGAAGCCAGCATGCTGGCCGCCAAGCGCGCAACCCAAGAAGACATCGCGCATATGCGCACCGCCCTTGACGCGATGGAGGCCGAACATCTTGAATTTGGCACCGCCGGTCAGGCCGACCTCGTTTATCACCTGTCGATCTACAAGGCGTCGGGCAATCCCTTATTCGAACAGCTTTTGGGTCAGATGCGCGAAACCTTCGAAAGCTTCTTTGCCAAACCATTCAACCGGTCGGATTTCGCCCGGGATTCCTTTGAATTTCACCGCATGCTGTTTGACGCCATTGTTGCGCGCGATCCTGAATCCGCCCGTCAACACACGCTTGCCATCCTTGAAATTGTCGAAAACGACATCGTCAGAATGTCCAATGAACAACAATAATTCAGATAAGCCCGCAAACAGCAGAACACCGCACGCTCCCCTCGCGCAATCCACCCAACTTGCCTATGACGAAAGCCATTTCGCCAATGCCGTGGTGCCGCCAATTTTTCAGAACTCGCTTTTCGTGTTCGAAAACTTCGCCGAAATGGTCGAAACCTATGCCGGGCGCAAAAACCGGCCGGTTTATTCCCGTGGCCTGAACCCGACGGTGCGCGCGTTCGAGGAAAAGATCGCCGCCCTTGAAAAAACCGACGACGCCCTTGGCCTTGCCAGTGGCATGGCCGCCATTTCATCCGCCGTCTTGTCGGTGGTCCGGCCCGGGGATCGTATTGTCGCGGTCGAACATCTTTATCCCGATGCCTTTCGATTTTTCGAAATGTTCCTGCGCGATATGAATGTCACGGTCGATTATGTCGATGGCCGCGATCCGGCCGCGGTCGAGGCCGCCATTCCGGGGGCGAAAATCCTCTATCTTGAAAGCCCGACAAGCTGGACTTTCCACACCCATGATATTGCCACCCTTTGCGATATCGCACGCCGTCACGGCGCGGTATCGATGATCGACAATAGCTGGGCCTCGCCAATCTTTTGCCAGCCCGCCACATTGGGCTGTGACGTGGTGATCCATTCCGCCTCAAAATATCTTGGCGGGCATAGCGACGTTGTCGCCGGTGTGATTGCCGGATCGGCAGCATTTATCGGCAATGTCCGATCCACCATCCTGCCTTATCTGGGCGCCAAACTTTCGGCCTTTGACGGCTGGCTGTTGCTGCGCGGGCTTCGCACCCTTTCGGCCCGTATGCGCGAACATGAAAGATCGGGATTGATCATTGCCCAAAATCTGGCGGATCACCCGGAAATCATCGCGGTTCACCATCCGCGTCTGGGTGGGCAAACGCCCCCCGGCCTGACCGGATCATCCGGTCTGTTTTCGTTCGAGTTTTCCCCGAATATCGACATTCCGACCTTTGTTGATGCATTGCGCATCTTCAAGATCGGCGTGTCATGGGGCGGACACGAAAGCCTGATTGTGCCCGCACTGGTGACGCGCGCACAAGTCGGCGGACCCAATTCGGCATTGCGGTTTGGCGTGCCCGAAAATCTGGTCCGCCTGCATATCGGCCTCGAAAGCCCGGACGACCTTTGGTCCGACCTGACACAGGCAATCGGGGCGAGCCTGAAGTAAGAATACTCTTTAAAAACAGGGAACTTCACAATGAATTGGAAAACAACACTTCTGGCAGGTGTGACATCACTCGCACTGACGAGCCAGGCCTATGCCGATACCACGCTTAAGCTGGTTGAAGTGATCACAAGCCCGGAACGCACCGAAACCCTTAAGGGGCTGGTGGCCGAATACGAAGCCGCCCATCCCGGTGTGAATGTGGAAATCACCTCCCTGCCATGGGGTCAGGCGTTTGAAAAATTCGCCACCATGGTATCCGCGGGCCAGACGCCCGATCTGGTGGAAATGCCCGATACCTGGCTGACCCTTTATGCCAACAACCATATGCTTGAAAGTCTGGAGCCGTATCTTAAGGATTGGGACGGCGCCAAAACCTTGAATGATCGGGCGATTGAATTTGCCCGCTCTGCCGATGATACCGCCTATATGATGCCCTATGGCTTCTATCTGCGCGCGATGTTCTATAACAAAAAGCTGTTCAAGGAAGCCGGTGTTACCGAAGTTCCCAAAACGCTTGAAGACTTCCGTGCCGCAGCGGAAAAAGTTTCCGCCCTTCCGGGTAAAAGCGGCTATTGCATGCGCGGCGGCCCCGGCGGCCTCAATGGCTGGGTGATGTTTGGCGCGGCCGCGGCCGGATCAAACGACTTCTTCACCAAAGACGGCGACAGCACCTTTAACTCCGAAGGTTGGACCACGGGCCTAGAATATCTTGTCGATATTTACAAAGACGGTCTCGCCCCGAAAGACAGCCTGAACTGGGGCTTTAACGAAATCGTCGCCGGTTTCTATTCCGGCACCTGTGCAATGCTTGATCAGGATCCCGATGCCCTGATCGCGATTGCCAGCCGCATGAAAGAAGAAGATTTCGGCGTGACCACCATGCCAAAAGGCCCGTCGGGCAAAGCGTTTCCGACCATCGGTTATGCTGGCTGGTCAATGTTTGCCGATAGCGAACATAAGGACGAGGCATGGGAGCTTCTGTCCCATCTGTCCTCCAAAGACAGCAACCTTGCCTGGAACAAACGCATCGGTGCACTTCCGATCCATAACGGTGCTGAAAGCGATCCGTTCTTTGCCAGCCCGCAATTCAAAGGCTGGTTCAAGGAACTATCCGATCCGGATGTCCATCCGACCGTCATGCCAACCCATCTTGAAGAATTCGCCTTCTTCAAGGACAGCATCGTCATCCGCACCAGTCAGGAAGCCATGCTGGGCCGGATCACGGCCAAGGAATTGGCAACCCAGTGGGCTGAATACCTGACCCCGGCACAGAAAAACTGGATGGCGGCAAATCAGTGAGCACTGCAATGCAGGCCGGAAAACTCCCCGTCGCAAGGCGGGGAGTAATCTCAAGAAGACTGTCCGGCATTCTCGAACCATATCTTTATGTCTCCCCCGCATTGGTCCTGATCATTGCGGTGATGTTGATGCCCCTTGTTCTGGGGCTAAGCTATGCCTTCCGCGATATTCGGATTCTCAATCCGTTTAGCGGCGGCTTTGTCGGCATGGCCCATTTCCAAACTCTGCTGACCGATGATGCATTTTTCGGCGCATTGGCCAATACCGCGTGGTGGACTTTCGGCTCCCTGTTATTCCAGTTCACGCTTGGCCTTATCCTTGCCCTGTTACTTAACCGGGAATTCCCAGGACGTCGGCTCATTCAGGCTTTGGTCTTTCTTCCCTGGGCTGTGCCGACCTTTTTATCCGGGCTTAACTGGGCCTGGATGTTCAACCCTGTGGTTGGACCGTTGCCGCATTGGTTTACCGCCCTTGGCCTGATGGATGAACCATTCAACATCCTGTCCGATCCGGACCTTGCGATGTGGGGGCCGATTGTCGCCAATATCTGGTTTGGCATTCCGTTTTTTGCCATCACACTTTTGGCCGCCTTGCAATCCATCCCCAAGGAATTATACGAGGCCGCATCAATTGATGGCGCCACCACGCGTCAAAAATTCATCAGCATCACCTTGCCGTTCCTCGCACCGACCATTGCGATCACCTTGATGTTGCGCACCATCTGGATTGCCAATTTTGCCGATCTGATTGTCGTCATGACCAATGGCGGCCCGGCCGATTCAACCCAGATCGTTGCTTCCTATATCTTCACCCAAGCCTTCCGCCGCCTTGATTTCGGCTATGCCTCGGCGATTGCCGCTGTGCTGCTAGTCTTGTTGCTGGCCTATGCGCTGGGTGTGATTGCGCTGCGTCGCGCCATGACGCATGCCGATAGTTAGGATCAGGAACAGATAACATGAACCTTTCCGGAAATTCACCGACCCAAAAGGCGATCTATTGGGGCAGTCATTACCTGATGATTGCCGCCTTTGTCGTCTTTGCGCTGTTTCCACTGTATTGGCTGCTTAAGGTTTCCGTGACACCAAATGACATCCTGTATACCGAAGGGGTGCGGATGTGGCCGTCACGGACAACGTGGGAAAATTACACCTTCGTCCTGACCCAAAGCAACTTTCCGCATTACTTCATGAACTCGGTCATCGTTGCGGGTACCACGGCGATTGTGACCACCATGGTCGCTGCCGTCACCGGCTATTCGTTTTCGCGCTTTGCCTTTCGCGGCAAGGTGATCATCGTCGCCCTGATGCTGATCACGCAGATGTTCCCGCTGGTCATGCTGATCGCGCCGATCTTTAAAATTCTGGCCCCGCTTGGCCTGACCGACAGCCTGACCGGTTTGATCATCGTCTATACGGCCTTCAATGTACCCTTCGCGACCTTCCTGATGCAGTCGTTCTTTGACGGCATTCCCAAGGACCTCGAAGAAGCCGCGATGATCGATGGCAACACGCGGTTCCAAGCCTTCCGGCGCATCATTTTGCCGCTCACCCTTCCGGGGGTCGCGGCAACGCTTGGCTTTGTCTTTACCGCCGCCTGGAGCGAGCTTCTCTTCGCCCTCATGCTGGTCAGCAGTGACGCGGCATCGACCTTCCCGGTCGGGTTGCTGTCATTCGTTTCAAAATTCAGTGTCGATTTCGGTCAGATGATGGCAGCCGGTGTGCTGGCCCTGATCCCGGCCTGCGCGTTCTTCCTGTTGATCCAGCGTTATCTGGTACAGGGACTGACGGCTGGCGCGGTAAAAGGATAAGAGGACCAAAATGGCTTCTATAGAAATTGCAAATGCCGTCAAAAGCTATGGCGCGGTCGATGTCCTGCACGGGATCGACCTTGATATCCAGGATGGTGAATTCATCGTTCTGGTTGGCCCGTCGGGCTGTGGCAAATCAACGCTTTTGCGCATGATTGCCGGGCTTGAAGACATCACATCGGGCGATATTTCAATTGGCGGCACAATCGTCAATGAATTACAGCCCAAAGACCGCGACATCGCGATGGTTTTCCAATCCTATGCGCTCTATCCGCATATGTCGGTCGCCGAAAATATGAGCTACGCGCTTACATTGCGCAAAACCGCCAAGGAAAAGATCACGGATGCGATCACCAATGTCGCCGATATCCTTGGCCTAAGCGCGCTTTTGGAACGTCGGCCCAAAGCCCTTTCGGGCGGGCAGCGCCAGCGCGTGGCGATGGGACGCGCAATTGTCCGCAAACCACAGGCGTTTTTGTTTGATGAACCGCTATCAAACCTTGATGCGCGGCTTCGCGAACAGATGCGATCCGAAATCCGCAAATTGCATCGTCGCCTTGGCGCAACTTCGGTCTATGTCACCCATGACCAGATCGAAGCCATGACCATGGCGGATCGGATTGTCGCCATGCATGACGGCATCATCCAACAGGTCGGAACCCCGATTGAAATCTATGATCGTCCGGCGAATATCTTTGTCGCCAGCTTCATCGGATCACCGGCAATGACCTTCCTTGAAGGGGCCTATGAAATCGCGGCCAATGGCAATGCCGGGGTGCGCATTGCCGATGGTGCCCTGATCCCGGTGCTGCCTGCACAGGGGGCAACCGCCAATCAGGCGGTGACACTGGGTGCCCGGCCCGAACATATCGGCATTGTCAGCGATGACAAAGGCGGCATTCCCGCCCGTGTTGAGCTGATCGAACCGATGGGCCTGTCAACCCTTGTTCATGTGTCGCTGGCGGGTAACCCGGTCAAGATTTTCACCCTTGATCGCCCGGATTTTGCCGCTGACAGCATCATCCACATCACGTTTGACATGGAAAAAATCCACGTCTTTGACACCAAAACCCAATTGCGCCTGCCACCGCAAAGCGAACCGCACGCGGCCAAAACAGCATAACCGGACGGTATCAACAGCCCCACCGAAACCTTCCGCGCCGTTTGCACCTTAATATCTACCCGGCGCATCAAACCCAAAGGCCGCAAGTCACATGCTTGCGGCCTTTGGCGTATCCCCTGCCCCAAAAGGCTCCTACACGCGCGAAGGTCACATGCCCCTTCTTCGTTATTTGCTGCTTCTTGGCATGGTTTGTTTTGGGATCACATCCGCATCAGCTACCCCGCATTTTAAACCCTATCGAATTTTATGCGACAAAACCCCCAAAAAACCGGCCATCACAACAACACATCCGGTTATTACCCCCTGACCAAAGCAACATTTCACCTTTTAGGCGCAACAACCAAAGCGCGACGCGACAAAAGGGGCATAGCTGTGCTATCGAATTGTCATACAGTTTAACGGCTCCAATGCGCGAATGCGATTACCCTCGCACCGCCGATCCGTTTCCAACCTCGACAGCTCGACAGGAAGATGACATGCGTACTGTTTATGTGAACGGCCAGTATGTGCCGGAAAATGAAGCCACGATTTCGATTTTCGACCGTTCCTTCCTGTTTGCCGATGGCGTCTATGAAGTCACCTCGGTTCTGGATGGCAAACTGATCGATTTTAACGGCCATATGACCCGTCTTGCCCGCTCGCTTTCGGAACTGGGCTTTACCTATGTTCCCGATATTGATGAACTGCTTGCGGTTCACCGCGAACTGGTCAAACGCAACAATGTGACCGAGGGTCTGGTTTATCTTCAGGTCTCGCGCGGCTCGGCCGGGGATCGTGATTTCGCGATCAACAAGGATACCCCGGCAACGCTGGTTCTGTTCACACAGTCCAAATCACTGATCAAATCCGCCCTTGCCGAGCGCGGCCAGAAAATCCTGACCTACCCGGATGTGCGCTGGCGCCGGTCTGACATCAAAACCGTTCAGCTTCTCTATGCGTCGCTTCTCAAAACCGAAGCCGCCGCCAAAGGGGCCGATGATGCATGGATGGTACTTGATGGTTACATCACCGAAGGCTCGTCAAATAACGCCTATATCGTGACCAAGGACAACGTCATCGTCACCCGCCAGCTTTCCAACGACATCCTGCACGGCATCACCCGCAAGGCGGTTTTGAAATGCGCCGAGGAATTGCAGCTTAAAGTCGAAGAACGCCTGTTCACGGTCGATGAAGTCTTAAACGCCAAAGAAGCCTTCTCAACCTCGGCCTCGGCCTTTGTCTGCCCAGTCGCCGAAGTCGACGGCACCAAAATCGGCGATGGCAAACCCGGCCCGATCGCCAAACGCCTGCGCGAGATTTACATCGAAGCCAACCGCGCCACCGCGATCTAATCGCCCAAAGCCTTACGTCCCAAAACACAAAACGCCGCCGGATCATTCGGGCGGCGTTTTTGTTTGGAACAACCATATCATCGAGGCCCCCTGCAATCCCCACTGAACTGCTTACCTGAGGCCACACGTCTTTTTTCCGGCGTCATCATTGGAAAAAATTCAACAATTCCGGCCGCCCGAACCCAACTAAAAAGTGTAGTTTTTACATAAAATTACACTTTAAATTTAAATTACAACAATTTTTAACTTGACCCCCGCATACGGCTATATCAACTTAAAGGAATATAAAGTTTCCGATATACACGTAAAAATTAAAGCCGTTGTGGAGAGGCCCAATGAAATCGAAATACGAAATCTTTCCGAAGGTTGGCGTAGCCCGACTGGGAAACAGCCCAACAGACTTTTATCTGTCCCCTGCTGCAACAGGCGGTTTACCGATTGAATGTGATGCTCAGGGAAATGCCTCCTACAACAAAAACAAGACTGTACCTGTTAGCGCATTCAAAGACTCAGTCGGTCGCATCAAGCGTCAGGCAACCAAATTTCAGATCGTTGCAACTGACGGTGCGTCCCCAAAACCAATCAATCTCGACAGCGACGATATCGCTTCGATTGAATGGACCGTGCACATCGCCAACAAAAAACCGATTTGGTACACCTTTGCCGAGTTGCAAGGAGATTTGGAATTCGGGCCGGAAAACAGTTACGAGAACCAACATATTCCGGTTAACAATCCAGATACGCTAGACTCAACCGATCGTCAGAATCTGATCATTGACCCTGGCCCTCGTTCGATTTCCGGCAAAGAACAGAGCATACAGTTTTCACGCTACAATATACCTGACGACTACCCAAAAGGCTCGTTCCCGCCTGTCGATGCTGGCGGCGAACAAATTGATGTCCTTGGCGAACTTAAAACAGATTCCGACGGCAACCTTATTGCTCTTGGTGGCTTTGGCAAGGTAACGGGTGGCGGCAGCATTACCTCATTCCGCGGCGCCCCCGGATATTGGGATGATGTTTCGGATGGATTTGTTTGTGCGGAAATCACGCTCAAAGATGGTACAAAAATTTCCCCGGAACCCGCTTGGCTTGTTGTCGGAAGCCCAAAATATGTGCCCGAAGTTGTAAATATAATCACACTGGCCGACACCATGTATGACACTGCTGTGCGAAACCTCGATGCACAGCCATCTTTGTTCGACCCGGCAAAGCACACCGCCAAAAACAGCAAAAAATACTTCGCTGACATTGGCAGCTACTGCCCTCTTTACGGCTTCAATCCAGAATACGAAATTAACTTCGAAGCGCATATTCAACCCATTCTAGATGCCTTTGCACGCTACAAATGGGTCGCAAATATCCCGACAATGGATGAATTTGCGCACCCATCTTTTGATATGCGCGACAAAAGCAAAGAAAACGAAGCCCGCCGCTTGGCCTATTTCAAATATTTCCGCGTCCCGCTTCTCCCCAAAGACTATGACGCGTGCTATTCACAAATGGAACATGGCCCGGCGCAACTTGAACGTAACGGGCAGCCCATGATGCCGCTGAACTCGGGCGATAACTCAGTAACAAATAGCGGACCAATATATAAATTCCTGACACTTACGCCGACCCAGTACTTTTTCCTCTATCAATGGGCAAAAGGTCATTTCAAGTCCACATCAAAGCACCCGCGCAAGTCTGGATCCGCGTGTCATCAGTATTACCATCACCATCATCACGCACCGGATCAACCACTTGTGTCGCCACTCGCTCTCGCGGATTCAAGCAATTGCGTCGGCGGGCCTTTTTCACCAGGGATCGAAGTAACCTGGAGCGTAAGAAGCCCAAATATTTACGATAAACCGTTTCATATCATGTTGGCATATTCGCATCTCAGTCAGGCAAAGATGCAGGGACACTATCGCAAACAGGGATTATCTATTCAAACCCGCAACGAAACGGCACTCGATGACAATGGACGCAAAATTGGATGTGAACCGGGCGACCTGACAAAGCGGATGGCCATTCCATGGATGGCCGATTTTCAGGAATGCACGGTCCAGACCCCCAACATTTCCAATATCAACGTTAACCAGTTTGCGGACGGCTCCGGTATTGAAGTTCCGCCAACATATTATGTCTATTGGTGGCCCCCGCAGAGCCCGTTCAACATCACAACTGGCGCAATAGCCCCCCAAGATCAGGTGCTTGATGCCTATGTCAGTCAGGTTGATGGGCAACCTGTTGTCCCCGCGGGACAAAATGTCGAATTCCAACGAGGCATCCTCTCGCCAGCAGACATGATCAGCAACTGGTTCATGCTTGGCTTCGTTGTCAATCAAGGTAGCGAGGAAATACCCTATATTGTCGAAACAGAGCGAAACTTTGGACAACTTGCACAGTTCAAAATGAACAATGCCTATAACCTCGAGCTTGCGGCTAAAGGCAAATAAAACATGAGCAACACCATCGATGATACCGTTCCGTGCGTCGATGTCGCTATCATAGGGGGCGGCCCGGCAGGCACTTCGGCCGCCCTTACCCTCCTCAAACGCACAGATATTTCCGTTCTGGTCGCAGAATCTGGCGACTACAACCGGCTGAAAGCTGGTGAGTCTCTGTCTCCGGGTGTGCGGAACCTGCTTGATTATTTAACCATATGGGAAAGTTTTTCCAACTTGGGCCCGGTCGAGACATGGGGAAATCAAGCAGCTTGGGGAAGCAGCGAACTGGCCTCTTTCGATTTCATTTTTAACGTTCATGGCCACGGATGGGCAATTGATCGAAATAGATTTGAACGGATGATGGCCGAACTCGTTGAAGCGCGTGGCGGTGAACTCCTTCGAAACACACGCTGCCACTCCATCAACAAAACAGACGACGGCTATCTACTCACCCTCCGGCAACCAAATGGAACCGATCGTCACTTGAATGCACGCGTGGTGATTGATGCTGGGGGGCGAACATCGCGGTGGAATGATTCTTTACATCATCGTCATGATGATCTGGTCGGTGCAAGTACTCTGCTCCCGGCCGTATCACATCAACCAACCGCAGCAGTCACGACGGTCGAAACATGCGCCGATGGATGGTGGTACGCCGCTCCGGTACCACATGGACGCGTTGCTATCTCTTTCATGAGCGACTCAGACATCATTCACCAGCGGAAACTTTCCGAACCCGATAAGTGGTTTGCCCGACTCAAACAGACCCACCATATTTCCAGGCTTATCAACCTGCCAAATGCAGTGGCTGAAATACGTGTTGATCCGGCGTTTTCCGCCTGCCTCGTTCCCGCATCCGGCACCGGGATCATTGCGACTGGCGACGCTGCGGCCTCATTCGATCCATTGTCATCTGGTGGAATTCCACATGCTCTTGCAACAGGCATACAGGCTGCGCGTGTCGCATCCGACCGTCTTCACGGCGAAGGCCATCTTTTCCAAGCATACGAAACAGCAATCGCTCGTGATTTTCGCCAATACCTGCGTACACGCTGGCAAATTTACAGCATGGAAAACCGTTTTGCGAAAGCTCCGTTCTGGCAACGACGCCAAACCCCTGTCTCTCTTCCCCCGGAAAGCATGTTGATGGCGATACACCAAGAACGCAGTCAGACTGTGTTCATTCCCCGACAGGTGGTTGATCAAATCATTGATCTGGCACATCACCCGATTTCCGCGTCAGAGCTTGTCGGGCGCGTGCAGTCTACTTATCCAACACTCCCCGCAGAGCGTGTGATCCTCGGCGTTCAAGACATGATTGGAAACGGATTGACCCAATGCACCCCGGATTGATTATCTGCATCAATCCACGCCATCAGCCCCTCACAGGCCATATGTCACCAACAAAAATCCCCAACCGCATAGGTAATCTGCCGCCCTGTCACGCGCAGCAGATCATCCAGCTTCCGACGATCGGGCAAGGTCCCGCGCGGTGCGCCCAGTTCCTCGGCATGGATACCACCGGTGACAAAGGCGATATCAAGCCCGGCATTGTTTGATCCGGCCACATCGGTCGAAAGGCTATCGCCCACCACCAAAAGCTTTGCATCCGGTCCTTTATCAAACATCTGCAAACAGAAATCATAGGCACTTGCCAGTGGCTTGCCTTCCCAGCGGACATCGCCGCCCAATTCTTCGTACCGTCCGGCAATCGCCCCGGCGCAAATAATGCGATCCCCGCCACGGATCACTTCCCGATCCGGATTTGGGCAGAGCATCGGCAAATTGTGTGCCTTGGCGGCATGCAGCAAATCTTCGTAAACCGATACCGCGTCATAATCATCATTTGGCCCGGTCACCAAAAGCCAATCCGCATCGTCAACTGCGTCAACGATTTCAACATCCTGGCCTTCAAACATCGACATATCGCGCACCGGCCCAACACTCATCACCTTGCGGCCAAGTTTGGCGTACCACGGGTCACTGCGTGCCAAAAGCTGGGTATAGGCGATTTCGCCGGTGGCCACCGCCGGACCATAAAGATCCCGCGCAATGCCCATATCCCCCATCCGTCCGACCACAACGCTGGACCGGCGCGGCGCATTGGATAAAAGCGCAACCGGCACCCCCGCCTTTTTAAGCGCCTGCATCGCGGCGATTGAATTGGGATAGGCCGTCACCCCGTCATGCACGACGCCCCAAAGATCAAGGATCACGGCATCATAATTTTTGATCACTTCCGACAGGCCGCTGATCATCTGATAGTTGGTGCTGACAGACATTTATGCTTTCCACTTCGTTATAAAATCGTCGTCATCGCGGCTTCGGCCAAATGGTTTCCCGCCTGCACGGGAATGACGGGAAGGCACAAAGCCATCCCCCCCATTCGTCGCTCCTGCTAAGGCCGGAGTCCGCCGAAGCCGTCGCGCCGCAACTCAAAAAAAGGCGCGGCAAGCCCAAAACCTTATTCCGTCGCCCCGCCCTCGGACCCGGCTTTGCTTTTTGGCGCCGCCCGTTTGGATGCTGCCGTCGTTTTTGATGGCGTCTTGGCGGTTGGCTTTTTAGGGGTCGGTTTTGCCGCTTCGGCTTCGGCTTTGGCCGGTTTGGCTGCTGCCTTTACCGCTGCCTTGGCTTCGCGGGCTTCATCCGCCGGGGCGCGCCGCCCGGAAATCTCGGGGAATGCCGCACCCACCGCATCGGAAACATGGGTAAAGCCATCCTTGCGCAACCGACGGGCCAAGTCTTCCTTGATCTCGGTCACCAGCTCAAGCCCATGATAAACCAAGGCGGAATAAAGCTGCACCAGCGACGCACCGTTCAGGATTTTCTCATAGGCATCCTTGCCCGATGTAATCCCGCCAACCCCGATCAGGGGCACCTTGCCCTCGGTCAAACGGTAAAAATCCGCCAGAACCTGGGTCGAAGGTTCCATCAAAGGCGGACCGGAAAGACCGCCCTTTTCATCTTGATCATAGCTATTCAAACCGACCGGTCGGTCTATTGTGGTGTTCGAGACGATCATGCCGTCGATCTTAACCTTAAGCACCACCGCCGCAATGTCGGCTTTGTCTTCCTCGGTCAAATCCGGCGCGACCTTAAGCAACACCGGAACACCTTTGGCAAAGTCATTGCGTGCTTTCAAAACCGCGTTCAGCAATTTTTCAAGCGGGGCCCGCCCCTGTAACGCGCGCAAGCCCGGCGTATTGGGTGAAGATACATTAACCACCAGATAATCGGCATAGGGGCCAAGCGCCTTAACGCCCTTGACATAATCCTCGGCCGCATCGGCCGAATATTTGTTTTTGCCAAGGTTGGCACCCAAAATGCCCCGGCGCGCGCGTTTGCGCAGGCGATCGGCAACAACTTGCGCCCCGTCATTGTTAAAGCCCATGCGGTTAATCACCGCCCGGTCAGAATACAAACGGAAAAGCCGGGGTTTGGGATTGCCCGGTTGGGGTTCTGGCGTCACCGATCCGATTTCAACAAAACCAAACCCGTGTGACAGCGCCTGATTGGGCACTTCGGCGTTTTTGTCAAATCCGGCGGCAAGCCCGACCGGATTGGCAAATTTGCGCCCAAAGACTTCGGTTTCAAGAACCGGCGTCGCATCCATCGCGTCATCGTCACGCGGCACCAGATTTTGTTTCAACGCGCAAAGTGCCAAACCATGTGCCGTCTCGGCATCGATCCAGCGCACAACCGGCAAAACCAGCGATTTATACCACCCCATCCGACAGGCTCCGTACTTGTAAACACCTGCCCTGTTCTTACGCGTGGTGATGCAGCAGAGCAAGTTTCAATCTCCCGCTCTGCTGCTCCCCGCCACCTTTGGGTATCATCGCTATTGGTGAAAACAGCTTTCCGGGGTCATAACTCCAACATCAATTTTCCGGCCAGCACCGCCTCTTGCCGGTCTTGCACCACCTTCATCGGAAAATTAAACAGTCTTCCCGATATTGTCGCGATGCGGTTTGTCAGCAAATTCCGCAGCCCTTCATCGCGGGTGATATAAATATAGCCTTTGCAATAGGTATTTAACGCCGTGCGATGCTGTTTTATCCAGACATTGGATGCTTTTTCATCCTCATGTGGCTCATCATCATGATCATGGCTGGCCGGAAGCCAGACAGCGACAAAAGGCACCTTTTGATCCAAAAGCCGTTCCAACCCGCCCAGAACACCTTCCAGACGGTTATCATCGTCAAGTTCGGGAAACCGGACAAACGCAATCGGCCAACTGCCCAGATCAAAGAAAACCGGGCTTGGTACAGGCCCTAAAAAGCCCGCCGGCAAATTGTTATCAGCTAACATTAATCGTTTCTTCCAATGAGAGTAAGCAGAAGGAACACCATGGCAAACAGCGCCGCCGCCCCCGCCGCATAAAACAGCCCCCAATTAACAAGCGGCACGACCTGTGCCGCCGCCACCGTCATCAGGGTGCTGCCAAAACGGCTGATACCGTAATAAGCAGCATAGTCGGTGGCGGGCTGTGTTCCGGCGGACCAACCGATGATTTTTGTCGCAAGGATGACGTAAATCCCGCTCACCCCCGCGCCAATCGCCACCGCCCCGACAATGGCAACCAAATGGTTTTCAAACGAAAACCCATAGGCCATGGCCAAAAGGGCGACAAAGGCAAGTGCCGCAAAGACCAACATACTGCGGACAAGCCCCATATAGCGCATCAAGGGGATGGAAACCGCCGATGTCACCAACATGGACAAAGGGCCAAGCGTGCCAACAATCCATCCGATTTCCCCGATTGGCACCCCAATATCAACCAGCATCAGTCGATTAAGCCCGACAAGGGGGAACATGATGCAACAGGCCACGGTCAACAAAAACAGCCGCATCCGCAACACAGGTGTCCGCAGCAACCGCATAAGGCTGGCGCCGCCGCTATTTTCTGAAGCGACACGGGGATTAAAGCGCGGATCATCCAATCCCCTAAGGGCAAGCACAGGACACAGCAACAAACCCAGCAACCCTGCCAGAATCAGGAAGGTTGTCTGCCATCCCAAAACGCCGGAAAGGGCGACAAAGACGCCGCCCCCCAGCATGGTTCCAACCGACAATGCGGCAAGTTTTGTCGCCGAAGCCACCGATCGCCAATCGGGGGAAACGACCTGTACCGCCAAGGCATCAAGGGCAATGTCCATGGTTGCAATCGCAACCACGATACCAAAGCCAAAAACGAACAGCGCCAATGGACTTGCCCCTTCGTTGAAGGCAACAACGGCAATGCCAAGAACGGCGATCCCCTGCATTGTCACGATCCAGCCAAGCCTGCGTGACAGGAATGGCAGGCGGATACGGTCAATCACAGGCGCCCACAAAAACGTCAGCCCAAAGGGCAAATACAACAGATAAATCCAGCCAGCCGTGGCAATATCTATCCCTTGGGCCCGCATGACCGTTGGCATACCGCCATTGACCACACCCATCACCACCCCAAATCCGACATAAAGCGCATTGAGCCCGAACAAAATCATGCTGTTCTGGCGCAATGCAGGATTATGGCGCATCGCGGCAAGCAAGCCTTCGCGTTGCATCGACGTCTTACCAAGCATATTTCAAAGAAACATAGATGGTTCGGCCATTGCCATAGTTACAAAAGTTGTTGCTAAGGCACGTGACATAGGTTTCATCGGCAAGGTTGGTGACATTCATCTGGGCCGTGACCTTTTCCAGACGGCTGTCAAGCGCCCCAAGGTCATAGCGCATCATGGCATCAAACAGCGTGTAGTCCGGCACATCCAGGCGCGTGGCACCGGCGGTAAAGGCATTGGGGCTGTATCCGCCAACGGATTCACCGACATAACGCACCCCGCCGCCAACGGTAAGGCCATCCATCAAACCACGATCAAAGCTGTGATCAAGCCAAAGTGACGCCGTAACATCGGGAATGGCAATCGGTGCATCACCAACGTCATAGCCGACACTTTCCGTGACCTCTGCATCGGTAAAGGTCACATTCCCGATAACATTGGTCTGCGCGGTCAACGCAACCTTTGCTTCAAATTCGACACCTTTGGAATGAACTTCGCCCGTTTGATATTTCTGAGTGGGCGATTTGGTCGCAACGACATCTTTCTGGACGATATCGAAATAGGCCATTGTAAACAGCGCATCAAACGATTGCGGTTCATATTTGACGCCAAGCTCGTACTGTTTGGCCGTGGTCGGATCCAAGGCATTGCTCAGATAATCCGTACCACTTACCGGAAGATAGGACGTTGCATAACTGGCATAAGGTGCAACACCATTGTCAAAGTTATAAACGGTGCCTGCTTTCCAGCTAAAGGCAGTGTCATTCTGGGTCTGGCGGGTATTTGTCCGGTTATTATCGGTGACCGTGCGAACATGATCAACGCGCCCGCCAAGCAGGAAGTTCCAATTGTCGATATCAAGCTGATCCTGAACATACAGCCCGGACTGGCTGATGGTCTGGTCCTGATCAATAAAGGGCGACAGCGATACCGCTGTGGCAACCCCATAAACCGGGTTCAGATAATCAATCGACGGCGCAGAGGCACCGTAAAGACGAACCTGCGAGGAATCCGAATATTTATAATCGAACCCCATAAGCGCGGTATGGGCGACTGACCCGGTATCAAAATCGGCCTGTGCCTGCAAATCCGATGTCACCCCCGATGTCTGTTCGTCGGTCGTCAAGGCATATCGGTTGATCGTGTGATTGTCCGCGGCAAGACTTGACGTTGCAATATCCTTGGTCATCACATCCACGCTAAGATAGCGAAGATTGTGACGCATCGTCCAAGTATCGCTGATCTGATGTTCCAACTCGTACCCAACCGAGAATTGTTCCCGGTCAAAGTCGGAAAAAGCCGGATCACCATCATTGAAATCACGTGCAATCTGCCCGGCCGGACTGGTCAACAATGACCCAACCGTCGGCAGAATACCGTAATAACCGCCTTCCGGGTCGCGCTGATAATGGGTCAGGATCGTCAGCGACGTATCGTCGGTCGGCTTCCAGGTTACCGATGGTGCGACATAAATACGCTGTTCCTCGGTGTTAACGACCTGGGTTTCACTATCGCGCCCCAAGCCAACAAAACGATAAAGAACCGAACCGTCATCCGTCACCGGGCCAGATACATCAACCGCGGCCTGATACCGGTCATGGCTGCCGACAAGGAACTCGACCTCGCCGCGTGCGTCCTCGGTCGGGCGTTTGGTCACGGAATTAACCAGCCCCCCCGGCATCGCCGACCCATAAGTGGTTGAAGACGGCCCTTTCAGAACTTCAATCCGTTCCACACCATATGTGTCGCTTTGGGCAATGGCATATCCCGGCCCGCGCAACATGCTTAATCCATCCTGATATTGGATCGGATCGCTTGGTGCCCCAAAACCACGGATATAGGGAATATCATAGCGCGATGCCGAACCACGGATTTCTGCGGCAACACCGGATGTATAACGCAGGGACTGGGTAATGCTTTGCGCTTGTTGGATTTCGACCTGATCACGCGTAACAACCGAAATCGATTGCGGCGTTTCGATCAATGGCGTGTCGGTTTTGGTTCCCGTCGCACTGCGCGTTGCAACATACCCGTCAACCGGGCCTGTCGCGGTTTGGATCCGCCCCTCGACCATAACCGGGTCAAGCAATGTCGCTCCATCCTTGCCATCGACAATCCGTTCAATCGCAACGGTTGACCGCGAAACCGCATAAAAAAGACCACTTCCTGACAAAAGACGGCGCAGCGCCTCTTCTGTCACCATTTCCCCCTGAACGGCAGGTGCTGAAATACCCTGGGCAACATCCCCGTCAACAGTAACCTGAATACCCGATTGCTGACCAAACGCGACCAGCGCATCTGTCAGGGCCTGTGCCGGAATATTGAAATTCTGTACCGCTTGGAATTTTTCGGAAAAATCGGCCGGTAACGATGCTTCCTGTGCCCGGACCTGCCCGACCGGATACACCGAACAAAGCGCCGTTGTTACCGCCAAAATCCCTGCAAATGCGACATGTCGATTGACCACCCCAAAACGAATTCTTTCCCCCTTGATCACGTCAAGTTCCACCTTCTGTTGTATGTTGACATCCGGCCACATCGCAAATGCGATTGCATCGCAATGTCGTCCTATAGAGGGAACGTCACGTAAAAGAGATTTTCTCTAAAAAGTTATATTTTTTGAAAAATTGTTGTTTCTCAAAAGGTTAACTCTTGGAAACAATGACCAGCCAGGGCGACACCTGCCAAAGGACTGCGTTCTGTGCCCGGGCAATACCGTACAGGGCTTCCAGCGGATCAGCCAGATTGTAAACACCGGTGACGGGTTTGGCGGCCAGTTCGTCACCAAGCACGATAATCTTCCCCGCATAATGGCGTCGAAGCTGGTCAACAACGGCGCCAAACGGTTCATAACGGGCAACAATCTGGTTTTGCCGCCAGGCTGCAACGTGATTTGCCGGGCGTTTCCCACGTTCATAGGCCCCCGACCAATCAATGCGAAGCGATTGCCCCGCGCCGAGTGTCTCTGCGACAAGGGGAAGACCATCATTGATATAATCAACACGCACTTTCCCGTGCTCGACCGAAACATCAACACCGTCATCGTTTCGCAGCACGTCAAAGGCAGTGCCAAGCACGGTCGTGTTAACGCCTTTGGCCGCGACCCGAAATGGGCGTTCCGGATTGGGGGAAACCTCGAAAAAGGCTTCGCCATCCAAAAGCCGGACATTTCGCACATCGGCATTATAGGTAACCGTAATCGCGCTTTCAGGTGCCAACGTCACGCTACTGCCGTCATCAAGCGTGATGGTCCGCGTTTGCGCCGTGCCCGTCATGTAATCCGATTGCAGATCCCGCAAAATATTTGGCCCGACAATTGCCGCCACAAGACAGGCCGCAACGCCAAGCCCGGCAAAACCGAATGTTGTGCGACGCCCGAAACCGGCGGACCAAAATGGCTTGCGTGCAAGGCGGTCGGCCTGTTTTCGCCTAAACCGGAATGCGCGATCTCTGATGCTCTCCGCACGGTCGGCACGCCGCACGTTTTCAAGCAACGGCGTCCATTTATCGGCATGGACCGGCGTTGCCATATCCATTGCGTTTGACGCATGCTGCATGGCTTCCCATGCGGTTTGGTTTACCGGGCTGCTGTTAAGCCATTTCTCAAAATCGCCGCGCAGTTCTGCATCGTCGGGATCGTCCTGCAACAGAACAAGCCAACTCGTTGCGTCGCGTGATGCCGCTTTCTCGATATCTTGCGTGTTCGCAGTCATACGCTTCCTTCAGCCCCGACCAGAACGAACTGAAACGTTGGTGATCGACTGTTGCAATCCTAAAAGCCTTCTAATGACTAAACGCATATCACACGATTTTTTATACAAGTTTCCAGATTTCAGCAAGGTCACGGCCACCCCAGTTGCTCCTTGCAATGCTGCACCGCATCGGTCACCAATCTGTGTGCCAGCGGCAGGGAAATATCCAATGCCGCCGCAATTTCACGAAGCTTGGCTCCGCCGAAACGATGCATCTCAAAGGCAATTCGGGTACGGTCGGGCAATTGCGCCAATGCGTTCATGACCAAGGCGTATTCGTCCTTGTAAAGCGCCACGGTTTCCGGCGAAACCACGCGATCGGTACAGGCATTCGCCGCCGTGTCAAAGTCATCGTCGGTAATAATCTGGCTTTCACGTTTCATGCGCCGTCTGCCATCAAAGGCCAAATTACGAACAATACGAAAAAGATAACTTTTTGAATCTTCTAAAAGCCGTCCCTTTGACGCCTCATGGAAACGAAGCCACGCCTCTTGAACAACATCTTCTGCATGTGACCGGCTCCCGATGATGCTACTTGCATAATTCAGGAGCGCGCGTCGATGCGTCACAAAGATGTCCAGATTGCTTGGCTTCTGGCCCAATACTGTTCATTCCTCTTTCCCCGGCATGCGCATTGTCCCCACCGCTTAAGACAATAATCATCACGCATACCGCAACTTAGAATGCGGATCATTCTTATCAACGTCTAAAGATTTCCTGAAAACAGCGCAATAGTTATTCACGATGTCGGACGCAGGTAGCCCTCCAAGGGCACCAAACGCGGGCGCCCCCTGATCTGAAATCAATCACTCTGGTCGTGCTTAAAAATCGGCGAAATATCTGTTTTTGCCAAGGTTGATGCCCAAAACGTCGGTTTCCAGAACCAACGTCGCATCCATCACCTCATCGTCATCGTCACACCGCACAAAACTTTGCTTCACCGCGCAAACGGCCAAACCATGTCCCGCCTCGGCATGGATCAATAACCGCCGACACGGCGAATACCATCGGCGACAGCGCTGCTTTTTTTCACATTCCGTTGCGCCAAACGTCCTAGTAGCCGGAATGACTTCGCAACGTCCGACCAATCTTTCGGGCCGACACTGATCAACCCCATTTCCAACAGGAGAAGCAAGTGACGTCTACAGCAACGGTAACACTTCCGGCCGGGCATACTGTTTACATGCAAGGCGCGACAAACGCCTCATATCAGCAGAAAGCAACGGTCACTATTCCCGGCCAATCACCCATGGTTTTCACCGGCCAGGGGGAAGGCAACAAAAGCTTTATCAATCAAAACTTTACCACACCGGCCGATGGCTCCGGCTCTGTCAGTGTGACCGTCGAAATCCAAAATTCAAGTAATGGCGGGCGTAGCTGGAACCCTTCAAGTGTCTCTCAGGGGCAATATTCGCTGATGGGGTTCAACGCGCAATATATCGTTTCCGAAGACGGCGTTGATCACGATTACAACGATTGTGCGCTCAGCTTTGTCTGGTGGATGCTCTCGTAACACAAATGACCATAAACAGCATTCAAAAGCCCGCGTCATTTCCGTTTCGGCATGTTGTCATCGACAATTACCTAAACAGCAACACGCATGATGCGATCCGCCAGGATTTCAATAAACTTCTGGCGCATGGCATTACGCAATTGCCGGACCAAAACCGGCTGGCAAAAATGCCGGGCTATGATTGCTATAACTGGGTCTTTCCGCGCGACGTTACGGCCCCAATGGATCACTTTTACAGTGCAGAGTTTATGGCGTTTTGCCGCGAAACCCTGAACATCCCTTTCACTGCCGAAGTGAATGCCCAAATCAACCATCATCCTGCGGGTTGCCGAAGCGGTATCTGGCATACGGACTTCATCCACTGTTATCACACGCAAGACCCAACAAACCATTCCGGCATACGTCCTTGGTATTTCGGCTGTAATTATCAATCCGGAATGCCGGTTGCCGGTGGCTCCGACGCACGGATCCTTAAGCGCGTCAGGGCACTCACCTTCCTTTACTACATTGATGGCGATGACTGGACCCAGGGGGATGGCGGCGAAACGGCCTTCGGCTATGAAAGTCCTTTCGGCGATGAGGTCGCACCTTTCTCGGCGATTGCCCCTCTTCCCAACCGTCTCCTGATGTTCGAATGCAGTCCGCATTCTTTCCATCGAATGCTTGGCAACAATCGTCTGCCACGCAGCCTGATCATCGGCTGGCTGCACTGTACCCCCGAATATGCCGTTCAAAAACATGGCATGGTTCCAGATGACTGGAACAGTGAAGCTGCGCTTGGCCTCGTCACCTACAACGAGCCAGAACAGTAACCTCAAACCAAGGATACGTTTATGCCTTCGTCAAACACACTCAAAACCACTATATCCGGCAACATTGTCATCGGATCAGCTGCCTCACCAATCACCATTCCAGTCAGCACCGATTTGCCGCCAACAACCCCCGGTGATCTAAAGTTTTCTTATCAGTTGCCCACGGGAACCCCCCCATCGGCACATATCAGCGTCAGTGATCTTATCGGTTGGGCCTCTACGGCCCTGGGCAGCACCATCACCGCCTCAGACCTGCCCACCAGCCTGACCGCCCTGTCGGTTGCCGTTGACAACATCACCGTCGATACAACCGGCAAATTCGATCTCGGCATGCTGTTCGGTAGCGATAACAGCGGCACATGGGACCCAAGCTGGACCCCGATCACTGGCTTTCCGGTCAGCCTGTCCAACGTCCTGCTGCAATTCGACTACGGCACACAACCCTGATCCCATCCCGGAAACCCGTTATTTCCCAACCACATACAGGGGCCTTCGTGGCTCCTGTAAAGGGGGACCTTTATGTCCATGAAAACCCATTTGTCCGGCGAACTGATCCTTGCAGGTGCCACCTTCGATCTTGCAGCAGCCCTACCAGCACCTAATGATAAAATCAGTTTCTCTGGCTCGCTGGCAGATGGTTCAACCATTAGCCTGACCGGCCTGGTCAATGGCGTGGCAGGAAACAGTTTCTTAAAACTGCCCTCCGGCTTCCCCGACCTTGTCCTCAATCAGGCCGCGATCACTCTCGAACCTCAACAAAAAATCGCATTTTCGGCAGGTTCAAATCAAAAATGGTCCAACCCATTTGGCTTTCTTCAGGGCGTAACCATAAATACGTTTGACCTGTCCTTTTCATCGACAAAATCTGGCTCGAATCAAGTCAATACGGTCAGCTTCGATACAACCGCTGACTTCGGGTCCCTTAAAAATATTCAAGGTTATATCCTCTTTAACCAAGGCACTTTTGAAGTCGTCGGCCTTGCCATAAGTGACACGATTTCGATTTCATCTATTTTATCCACAATGGTTCCCGGCCTTGACTGGGGCAGCCTTCTGCCCGTTTCATTTGGCCCGGCGGCGGGTGCCACCGCCATGCGGCTGTATTACGCGCCAAATGACGGACAAACCGGTAATCCCCCCTTCATCAAGGGGATCAATCTGGATCAATGCCAGATCAGCATTTTTGATCATGTCGCCAATGTCAGTTTGAATATTGATAAAACGGCCGGAAACACCTCGTTATCGGTCACAGGGTCGCTGCCAGCACCAATCGATATTGCCGATATCCTGAAACTGACCAAACCGGGGTCAAGCCAACTTGGTCCGGGCGTTCAAATTGCTCGCAGTAGCGGGTCATCGTCATTCATACTCGAAGCCGGAATCACCTTTTTCAAAACCAGCTTTGGCTCGGCTCAGATTGGAATTGCGTCGATCCCCGGCACCAGCAAATATCAGATGGTCGGCACCCTTAAATATAGCGGGTCGATTGCGGGCATTCAAAACCCCGAACTTGCGTTCACCTGGAGCAAACCCAACGGATTCCGTGTTCAAAACTGGAACATGAACAATTTCCCGGCGCAGGCGCTCGACTTTCTCAGCCAGCTTAAGAATACAAGCAGCTCCGCGTGCGGTTCACTGCTAAACTTTGTCTTCAAAGATGTCATCACAACGAAATATAGCCTAAAGGTTGCCATGTCTGCGGGGGATGGTGGCCTCAACCTTGATCTGACGATCTCCTATACCCTCAGCATCCCCGGCAAGAGTGACTTTCTCGGCGCATCCCTGCCAAGCTTTGCGGTGCCAATCAGAAAACCCGAGAATCTGACCTTTGAAGACGTGATCAATCAACTGATCAGCAGCGTCAATGGCGCGGCGGCAAACCTGATCAACGCGATATTTAGCGATCCCGAAAAATCCGCGACTTTCTTTGCCACCGTTGTCGCCAAAAGCGTCCTTCAACAATTCGCCGGCACTTTACTGTGCAACGGTTGGAGCACCACGCCCCCGCCGCCGCCGCCGCCGCCGCCGCCACCACCACCACCGCCGCCACCGCCGCCACCGCCGCCTGGCCCCGGTCCGGGTCCCGGCCCGCAAAAACCCGGCACACCCGTCATTTCCACCGTGACTTACACAGATGGCAAAGTCACAATTGACTGGTCCCAGGCCACCAATGCCAGCAAGTATATTTGCGTCCTGACACAACAGGGACAACCCGCTATTGGCACCAATGAACTCAGCGCACCGGCACATACCACACAGATCAACTTCCCCGATAATGCGCCCAGCGGCGAATATCATGCGGCGGTCCGTGCCTATAACCAATCCATTCCTGGCGATTGGTCGGCAACCAAAACAATCACAAAACAAATCGCCACAAACACCCCGACATTTACCTTTGATACGGCAAATCTGACCTTAAGCTGGAACAACGTTTCCGGCGCAGAAAATTACGCCATTGCCTTTACACCGCCAAATGGCACAACGGCCACGACCCAACAATCAAATCCCCCGGCGATATTCCCGATTGGAACGACCGCGGGCAATGCGACGGCAAAAACACAGGTCTTGGGCGGCATTCCATCCGATTGGAGCCAAACAGCCAGCATCTCAATTCTGGCGGCACCGGCCCAACTCACCGCAACGCCTGCAAGCTCACAAGACAAGATCAATCTGTCTTGGCACGCAGTAAACGGTGCCACCGGTTATGCCGTGATCATAAAAAGCCAAACAGGCATACCACTTGCCCCGCAACCTGCCATTTCTATTACCGGCACAACCGCATCCGTAACAGCAACGACTTTGGTTTCCGGAACAACCTATCAGATAGAAGTCCGCGCAACCGGCAATGCCTCGGTTCCAACCTCTATTGATTACCTGTGGGCGCCAACACCCAATAAAGAATATGAACTAAGCCTGCTGTCTGAAACGGCCAGCATGTCGATCCCCTATATCGCCGATTATGATCTTGGGACCGATGCCTTTACCCTCTTGATCAACGTCACAGCACTCTTGCCAAACACACAGGGACTGCTGTTCTCTCATGCCTCACAAGTCCCCTCGTCTTTTGGCCCGAAACTGGCCGGGTTCTGGGTGTGGATCAATCAATCGGGTTCGCTTTGCTGCACGCTTAGCGATGGCAAAGGAAATACACGCGATTTCGTCACATCCGCCGCTGTCGATCTAAGCACACAGCCACATACGCTGGTCATCCGCCGGCAGAAAATAAAAAACCGGGCCGCCATTTCCGCATGGCTGGATGGACAACAAATTGACAGCTTCGATAATAAACGGTCGCCCGTGGACATCACAACAACCTCGGCCGCTTTGGTCATGGGAAGTGACACGGCCATACGTCCCCCATTGGCCCAACCAACCGATGTGTTAACCGGCACGATCCGGTTGATTAAACTGTGGAACACAGCCCTTTCATCGGACCAAATACCCGATGCACAACAAAACGCGACCGCGCGAAATAGTCTGATCGGGATGTGGAACTTCGCAGACGGCAAGGGCAACGACGCAACAGGTCGCAACCCGTCCCCGGCAACCCTTGGCGGCGGTGCCGCCATTATCGAAATCAAAGACCGCGATTTCGCACTCAGCCTGCCCCAAAACGACGCAGCCCTGACAATCCCGTTCATACCGGCATATGCATTTGCCAAAACCGGCTTTACCATTCTGCTTAAGCTGACCGCCAAGTCGCCCAACACCCGGGGTCTAATCTTCTCGCAAGTCTCAACAATAAAAACCACCTGGGGCAAAAAACTACAGGGCTTCTGGATATGGCTCGATAATTCCGGATTGATCCATTGCAGCCAATCGGACGGCCAAGGCAACATTCTTGATTTTACAACCACACAAAGCATCAAGATGGTCGGGCAACCGCACACCCTTGTCATTCGCAGGAACGTTGCAAACACCCAGGCAATAACAACAGCCTGGCTTGATCAGGAAAAACAATCTTCCTACGCGAACCCGCGCCCACCGATTGATATCACGACCCAGAATGCGGACCTGATTGCAGGCAACAACCCGCTTGTTCTTTCCGGGCGCTCCGCACCAAACAACATCATGACCGCCGACATAAACCTGATCAAAATCTGGTCCGATGCCCTGTCCGACACAGAAATTCAAATCGCCACACAGCCCAATGTGGCCCCGACATCCCTGATTGGAACCTGGGATTTTGCCGATGATCAAACAAAAGACATCACAGGCAAAAACCCGACTGCCGGGCAATTGACCGGCGGGGCAACCGTCGTCTCGACAAAGCCGCCATCATGATGAAATTGCATCTCGAAGGATTAAAAGTCGCCATTGCCGGGGGCACACGCGGGATTGGTCTGGCAATCGGGCATATGTTTGCCCGCGAAAATTGCCAACTGGCAATCTGCGGGCAAGACAGCCTGACGGTGTCTGTCGCATTATCCGAACTCAAACGCCACGGCAACAAGATACGCGGCGATACATTGGATATAAGCGATACAGAAAAATGCCGGGACTGGGTCAAATCTGCGGCCGAAGATTTGGGCGGATTAGACGTTTTTATCGGCAATGCCGCCGCCTTGTCAGAGGCCAACAACGCCCCCGGCTGGCGCAGGTCGGTTGATGTCGGTCTTCTGGGTGTCATTGCCGGTGCCGATGCAGCAATCGCGTTTCTTCGCAACAGCACGCGACCAACCATTATTTTTGTCGCCTCCACCGCGGGGATTGAATCCGGTGGCCAGGCTTTGCCTTATTCCGCCGTCAAAGCCGCCTTGATCGCACATGCCAAAGACCTTGCCATTGAACTGAGTAACACAGGGATCAGAGTCAACGCCATCTCGCCGGGAATGGTTTACGATAAATCCGGATGCTGGGGCCAGATGGAACAAACCAATCCAGACTATTTCAGCTATGTCAAAAACAGCAATCCGATGCGCCGCATGGCCGATTTAAACGATGTTACAAACGCCGTCGCCTTTCTCACCAGCACCGAGGGCAGCTTCATCAACGGGACCAATCTGGTCATTGATGGCGGCCGCAGCAGATCCTATTCCGGCTAGGATCAGGATTACCTTTCAAAACCGGGCCTGCCTCCCATCGGGGCAAGAACACAAAATCCCCGCTAATTTCATTTTTTGCGTCGCAACAAATTGACACTCGGCGATTTTGGCTTAATTGCAGGGGCATATATTTCCTTTTTCGGAGACACCCCGATATGACCTCGACCGATATCCTGTTTCAGCCCTTCAAGCTGAAAACCCTTGATCTGCCCAATCGCATTGTTATGGCCCCGATGACCCGCGTCATGGCTCCCGATGGCATTCCCGGCCCGGCCAATGCCGCCTATTACCGCAAACGCGCCGAAGGCGGGGTTGGGTTGATCCTGTCCGAGGGCACGGTGGTAGATCGCCCGGCATCACGCAATGAAAAGGACATTCCCGTCTTTCACGGCGATGCCGCCCTTAAAGGCTGGGCCGAGGTGATTAACGAAGTCCACGCGGCGGGCGGTAAAATGGCCCCGCAAATCTGGCATACCGGTTCGACCAAAAGCATGCAAAATGCCTGGGTGCCTGATGCCCCGGTCGAAAGCCCGTCGGGTCTTTTGGCACCCGATACCCCGCGCGGTGTCGCCATGAGCGACGAAGACATCGCCGATACCATTGCCGCCTTTGCCTCTGCCGCCAAATCGGCCAAGGACCTCGGCTTTGACAGCCTTGAAATCCACGGCGCACATGGTTATCTGATTGATGAATTTTTCTGGTCGGGCACCAATTTGCGCGATGATCGTTATGGCGGCAAAACCATTGCCGAACGATCGACCTTTGCCCGTGAAGTCGTGGCGGCCACCCGTGCTGCCGTTGGACCGGATTTCCCGATTATCCTGCGGCTTAGCCAATGGAAACAACAGGATTTGACCGCCCGTCTGGCCCCAACCCCCGATGAAATGACATCATGGCTGGCCCCGCTGGTCGAAGCCGGTGCTGATATCCTCCATTGCTCGCAACGTCGTTTCTGGGAACCGGAATTCCCCGAACTTGATGGCGAAAATGGTCTTAACTTTGCCGGTTGGGCCAAAAAACTCACCGGGGCAGCGACCATTTCGGTTGGCTCTGTCGGTCTTTCAAGCGATTTCTTTACTGCCTTTGGCGGTCAGGGTTCCAAACAGGCCGAACTTGATCAACTGATCAACCGCATGGAAAAAGGCGAATTTGATCTGATCGCCATTGGTCGTGTGCTTCTGACTGATCCCGATTGGGTCGCCAAAGTCCGCGATAACCGTATGGCAGAGCTTAAAGGCTTTGACCCGGCAAGCCTTGGCGAACTGGTCTAACCTTCAAGACCAGCACCACAAGGCAATCAATCCAAAGGGCGGCACCATTGCGGTGCCGTCCTTTTTTTGATCCCCATCATGGCACTCAAGGGGGCAAAATGTTCAAATGGGCAAAGATCGAAAAGGTCGGAGGCCACAATGGACACACATGAAATCACCCGCCTGCAAAACCGGATAGCATCCCATGATCCGGGCGAATTTCATTTCCGCGAAATCTTTGGCCCCGATTGGGACCGGCTTTATATCGGCGATAAAGTCCGGTTGGGTCGGGAATTCCTTAACGCGGTGCGCGCCGGATATTTCCCGGGAATAGAGGACACCGGCCAGAAAAAAGGCGGCGGGCGCGTCTATCGCCGGATCGGCTGATCAAGGCCAAAGGTTAACCGACCCGACCTGATCCGCCACCATGCCATGCATGGCCGCGGCTCAGCCCCCGCTAGCGCATATCTTCCGGCAGGATGTGAACCTCGTCATCATCAAGCGCCAAATCATCAACCCGCGCGACATGTTCAACCGACAGCACATCATAAAGATGCGGGAACAGCGTGCCCCCACGGGCCGGTTCCCATTTCAGCTTGTCAGCCACACTTTCAACCGGCACATGCAACAGGCGCAGCCCGCCACGCTTGGCGTAATGCAGGGCCAAGGTCGCCGCCAGCGTATCAATCGTCGAAAAATGGATAAAGCCATCCGCAATATCATGCGGCGCGCCCGCATACTGGCCGGTCGACAGGGCTTCCGCCCATTCGTCCGATCCCAATACGCGATAAATCGTGGTGTGAGTATGTGATGTTGTTGTCATACGGGGAAAATAGGCATTTCTACGCATTTCAGCAAGGCCACCCCAACAAGCCCTCCCCGAAAACAGCCCACCCCGGCTTGCCCCGGCAATTTTTGCTCTCGAAAAACATACATACGTATAGTATAACTTGAATTAAAGAGTAGCCTGAACTATCAATATAGCGGGATCATCCTTGGCGATACTTTTCCTGCATCGAAAAGAATCCGGGGAAAAATGCCCGCACCGCTCAAAATGATAAAGATGTGAAAATGCAAACATGAATGCTAAAATGCGCAAGACCGAAACCCCTGCGACCCGCCCCACAGTTGACCTTCCGGAAAACCGCCATCGTTGGGCCTCCAATGATGAAGTCGAAAAACCCCGCGTCATTCTGCGGGGCCCGAACATCCTTGAAGATGACCTAAGCGCGTATCTCAAAATCCCAAACAAAAGATACCTGCCCCAAATCGCGGCCTATGGCATCGCGGGTCTCACCCTTGCCTGCATCCTGATTTACATCAGCCTACTCTAAGATATCTTCTGACGTTGCAGCTTTGCGATGAACGACAGGGTCATTGGCTGGCTGAAACAAAGACAATACCAAAAAATAGATCTGTCCCCTTTTTCACTTGTTGTTAAAAAAATAAATCCGTCCCCTTTCTCTTCGCTTAGAGGGTGCCTATTAGCGGGCGAATACCAGTGGCGTAGTTACCAAATGCCATCAATTAAAAAGTTTTGAATTGATCATCCCAAAATTCGCTCTACGCCATCATAGTTGAGAGTTCTATATAAACGTACAAATGGATGGCGTCTTGCCTCTTCTGGCATTTCGGAAACACGCTCATTCAGCGGATTGCACTCGAGTAGCTTTATAGATTTGATTAAAGAGTACGATAACTCAGAATAACTCAAGATCGTATTGCGCAGAAACTCAACAAATTCGACGACAGGTAAAAGTCTAATCGGAGTCTCCTTATGCTCGACCTCGATAAGTGGCGGATTAACAGAACCATCTGGTTGCATCTGGAAATCGGTTACTACAAGTTGCTGTCCGGGTTTGGGATGTTCACTACAATTTCTTACGTTTCTTACCAAAGACAAAAACTTTTCTTGTTCATCCCAAGCGCCGAGACAAGTATCTGTCATTTCTGGAAGGTTAGCTAAAACCTTACGATACTCATGCAACATAGGCCTACGACTATGGTCCGCCAAAAAATGAATTCGATACAACTTCAAAATACAATCTTTCGTTTGATCCAGCTTCACCATAATACCGTGCAATTTTGTATTTAAGTCGGTAATAGATGGAATACGGAAAGATTTAACCTTCTGTTTCCCCGAGCAGAATTTCTCTTCTTCTGAAGATATCTCTTCGACTAAACTCGCAACCACCGACCTTAATTCGATGTTGTGCTTGGTTAACTCAACGGTAACCTCAAAAAGGTCGTCATGCAGTTGACTCGTTTGGGAATTGTTTTCATGGAAAAGCATCATCGCAGTCAGTAAAACTTTGCCGACAATCTCGTCGCCATAGCCTGCCGATATAACTTTTTGACTGAGGTTTGGAATATTCAGGTTGGTTCTCTCCGGATCAATATCGTCAGCTAGCTGAACAGAATAAACTGCCTGCTCAGTTAGCGTGTATAGACGATGGGAAGTCGAAATAAGCTCTTTGATCCCAGACTTGTCATCATCACCCCCCACCTCTAATGAGAAGGCTGCATCACGCTGCCGATCTATTTCGCGTTTTTCCCGCATCCTTACCGACCCTAAACATTTGCCGACCGACCAAACCGCACTCAGTCTAACGGTTATTTACCACGACGTTCAATGATATTGATCGGCACCGATGCCTTCCAAGCACTAACCAAAAAAGGCATCGCTAGATCACCTGACATGCTGTCTGAAGTTCTACAAAAACGGCAGCATCTTTACGATTTGATCAGCGAAGGCGTCGGTCGCAGGGGTCGGGTTGAGTTCGGATGCAAAAAAGGGGACCAAAAAAAGGGGACAGATTTATTTACACCTCGCACGAAACCTCACCAATACCCCTCATACTGCTTCATAAGCAGGGCCGTATTCAGCAACCCCTGACTTTCGGCAACATTAATAATCGCCTCTGTCGATAGGGCAGGATTTTGAAACCGCGCCCGCATCCTCTTTAAAGCAGCAAAAGCCGTATGCTCATGAAGGGTTATGGTATCGGCAATGAAGTCATCGGTTGATTTGGCCTCCATTCCGAATTTTCCAATCTCTGCCTTGGGGAAATCCTTTAAGTTATCCGTCACGACAACCTGGGCATGGGTACAGATGGCCGCCGCCACAACATGACGATCATTTGGATCGGGCAGATCAACAGACGAAATATAAACCTCAAAACCGCTGACACAGGCTTCTTCAAAGGCCGTCACCATCTGGTCTCGCTGTTTGGCCGTATCGGCTTCGCCCTTTGATATTTTGGCGATTGCGCGCTCCATTTCGTCAAGGATCAGCGCACTCCATCGCGGGCGAAACAGCTCCGCCTCGGCAAGGCTAAGCAGCAAGTTGCGTTTAAGCACACCGGCCAGAACACAGGCATCAAGCAAGGCTGTGAAATGATCTGACCGATATGTCATGCGCGCCTAGTATCCTTTCAGAACAAGATCGGCATCCGATTTTGCAAGATCGGACAACGCCTGATCACGTGTCGTATCGCGCGCCTGCTTATAGGCAAACAAATCCTCGGCCTTAATCCGACGATGGCGACCAACCGTGATGAATTTAATTTTGCCCGCTTCCAAAAGCTTGATCAGATAGGGCCGCGACACATTTAACAAATCTGCTGCCTGTTGCGTGGTCAGTTCTGCGGTCAGCGGGATCATCTGAAACCCTTGTCGGCCAGATACCAAACGCAACAAATCCATCAGGCTTGCCGTTAACGCCGGTGTCAGCGCAATTGTCTGCGGCTTGCCTTCGGGCAGTGTCACAGTCAGTTGAGTATCTTCGCCTTCCTTGGCCTGAGACGCAATAATCTGACGCAGTTGATCGGCTGTCGCGCTTTCAACCTGTGTCGGCAATCGCTCGCCAAAATCGTCTTTTCTCAATGCTGACATCTTGCGAACTCCGTTTCCCATTTCCCGGCACTCCCCCTCCTTTTCAAAAAGAATGAGAGCACGCCTATATGTATAAGACCATCCAGCCATAAACGCAATATTCGAAACAGACGCAACAAACGAAACTCTTGTGACAAGATCAAAATAGTGCGCACATGCAGGCTATCAATCACCATCCCCACCCGTCACCCCCGCAAAGGCGGGGGTCCATGCCACCACATGCCCCCCCCCCATGCCCGATTATCCCAGCTTCTTATCCGCACTTCGCTTCACCACACTCACGCCAAGCACGCCCAGCGCAATGCCCCAAATCGGGCTGGTATTGACCAAGGCGGCGATAATCGCCGGGGCCTGTAACGGGGTCAGGATGATCGCCGCCGCGATTGATCCCATGGTCATGATCCAGGTCAGGGCAACGGCATAGCCAAAGCTTGGTCGCCAGCGCCGGACAAACGCATCCTCGCTTTGCACCTCGGCGCGGATGGTGCGATTGACCGTTGCCAGCACTTTGGCATCGCGGGTTAATTCCAGTTCCGCCATGCGTTCGGTATGACGATTGGCTTCGGCGATTTGGGCCGGGGTGACCTCGCCCTTGGTCACGGCCTCCCCCATTTGTTTAAGGCCCTCGGCTGCTGTTTTAGCAATCGGATTGTCGATATGATCAAGCCCCGAACCCACCGCCTTCATCAAAAGCGGCAGGCCGATCTGGGCCAATAATGCGGCTATCATGTGATGCCTCCCCTGTTTGACTCAGCCGATATTCTTGTAAAATAAATGCCCGCCAATCTCGGCAACCGGCACATGGCCGCGTGCCCAATACGGATCAACCGCCGGGGTGTGATAATGGGTCGCCCCCTCGGTCTGATCGGCGATATCGCCCGCCATCGCCCGGCGTGCGACGCGCTTGCACAATCGATAAGCCGGATCGCGCGGGCTGAGTTTCAAAAGTTTTTCCCGGTTCGGGTCCTTGGCATTCCAGCACGAAAACTGCCCCGGTTTCAGGCAAACTTCGGCCATTGTATTACCCCACCAATACCGCCCGCGCGCCTTGGCAAACGCCACCCGATTCAGGATCACACAGGCCACCGCCTCGATCCCGGCAAGCTCCTCACCACGTGCCTCGCCATAAAGCGTGCGCGCAAGGATATCTATCACCGGCAAGTCATGCGGGTCGGTGACTATGGTTTCCGCACTCAAAACATCCGTCATCTATCGGCTCCTTTTGTGAATTACGGGGCTGTCGCACTGTGATCAAGCTTGGCCTCGATCCGGATCAAATGCGCTGTCAGGCGTTTTTCAATGTCTTTGAGATACGGGATCGAGACATAGTTGCGTGCGACATCAAGTTTGAAATCCGCCAACCCGTCCCGAAGGTCGGCCATATCGTGATTATGGCTGCTGCGTTGGGCGTCGATCCGGGTTGAAAGTTCGCCCCGCATCCGCCAGATCAGCCAAAAAAGGCTGGCCACCGCCGGAATTTCAACCGCGGTAATCCACCAGATCAAATCGACCGGTTGGCTCATCACATCCTCCTGCCGTTCGGTCATGAAAAAGGCCCGCATCAAAAATGCGGACCAAACGGGTTTGGGCTCGGGCTGTTCCCCCACAGGCAATCGCCCAAAAAAAGACCCGCAAGCCTAAAAGGCTGCGGGTCAGGTCAGGAGGTTACTCATCTGTTGCCAGATCAGCCGTCGTCTCAAACATAACCGGCTTGGCCGGTGTCAGTTTGAAGGGCCCCCGCTTTATTAAAAAGGGGTCACAGTCGGACACTCAGGCACCTGCAATGATCACCACCGTCGTAAAACGGTGCGCTTCATCATCAGGCCTGCGGGCCCTTCAAATGTGTTTCCAAATCCTGCCAGGCCTCGCCCGATGCCACAAGGCAACAGGGGCCGGAAGGATAGGTAAATAATATGGTCCAGGTCGCGCCATCTGGTGCCTTAAGCACCTCAATCACACCGCCATTGGCGGTGATGCCAATGGCAACCGGTTCTTCGGAATATTTCGCGCTCAGGCGATCAATCACCTTGGCACGATCTCCGCAAACCGGCGGTGCGGCCTTGGCCGCACTGGCAAACATAATTACCGAGAAAACCAATACGATCAGGCTCGGAATTTTCCACATGGTCAGGTCCTCCTTTGAGGAAAAAGGAGGACAGGCGCACCCGTTATCGGATGTCTTGTCGTATGACCTGTCCTGCCAAATTGACCAACACCGCCTAGCGGTAATCGTCTTGTGCCCAACCATCTCAGCAACTATACATAGGTATATAGAGATCGAAATATTATTATTCAAGCATATAATTTCATCGGACCCAGAAAATTTGCCGTATATGCGTTTTTCATCCTCTTTCTGACGCGCCAAACCAACCGTTGTGATCACAGCACCCCAGGGTCAGAGCCCAGGTCCTGACTCTAGGGCGAAAAGCGGCTATCGGCGGAAAATCCCCCATTTTGCC
>TARA_R110002167_G_scaffold6277_6_pt1 | contig 100849 bp, 91 predicted proteins | sample TARA_R110002167 | Tara Oceans TARA_R110002167 (sample SAMEA4398238) | marine metagenome | biome: Polar Biome; feature: [MES] marine water layer (ENVO:01000295) within the mesopelagic zone...; material: water (ENVO:00002006), including particulate matter (ENVO:01000060) such as......
GCTCACGTGCTCTGCGTTTTTAATTTTACAGATTAGGTTTGGATTTGATTCCAAACCTTTGGATTGTTATTACGTAAAGCTTCGCTAGAGCGTTGTTATCAGATCTTGTAGTTTCTGATGCCTTCACTTGTCCCCAAGATCAATAGATCTGCTGGCCGCGCCGCAAATAATCCATTAGTTACGACACCTGTTATCTGATTGAGCTGTGTTTCCAGCCCAACGGGATCCCTTATTTCCATATTATGGATATCGAGGATGTGGTTCCCATTGTCGGTAACAAAGCCTTCGCGATAAACAGGATCGCCGCCTAGCGTGACAATCGCTCGTGCCACATGGCTACGTGCCATTGGAATCACTTCCACTGGCAGTGGGAATTTTCCAAGTGTGGGCACGTACTTGCTCTCGTCTGCAATACATACAAATTCTCTGGCGACTGCCGCGATGATTTTCTCGCGCGTGAGTGCTCCCCCGCCACCTTTGATGAGGTGTAGGGATTCATTCGCTTCATCCGCGCCGTCCACATAGATAGAAACCTCATCGACGCTGTTCAGGTCGCGTACTTCTAATCCGAGTAGGCGCAGGCGTCGCTGAGTCTCTTCGGAGCTCGCAACGGTGCAAAGAATCTGGTCCTTAAAAGGGGCCAGGCATTCTATGAAAAGGTTGGCGGTGGAGCCCGTGCCTACCCCTAGAACCATCTTGTCGTGTAAACGTTCGCGCACAAACTGGGCTGCTGCCTCGGCAACGGCCTTTTTCAATTGGTTCTGATCCATGCTAATTTTCCCTGCGTGATAAACAACTTATCGCGGATTATAACCACGAAAGGTCTCCAATGGATAAATACGTAAAAGACATATTGTCAGCCAAGGTTTACGACGTTGCCGTAGAGACCCCAATCGAGCAGGCAGCAGTACTTTCCCAAAGGCTTCAGAACACTGTTTGGCTTAAGCGTGAAGACATGCAGCCTGTGCACAGCTTCAAGCTGCGTGGCGCTTACAACAAGATGGCAGGGCTCACCGCAGAGGCGGCTAAGAAAGGCGTGATTGCCGCATCCGCAGGCAACCATGCACAGGGGGTTGCGATGGCCGGCAGCCGCCTTAATATCCACACCACCATAGTGATGCCAGTGACGACGCCAATCATCAAGATCAATGCCGTTAAGGCCCTTGGTGGCAAGGTGATTCTGCATGGCGATACCTATGATGAAGCTTCCGCGCACGCCAAGACGCTAATCGATCAGAAAGGCTATACCTTTGTGCATGCCTTCGACGACCCCGCAGTCATTGCGGGTCAAGGGACTGTAGGTCTTGAGATCGTTCGCCAGCATAGTGGCAATCTCGATGCCATCTTCGTGCCTGTAGGGGGTGGCGGCCTGATGGCGGGCATCGCCGCCTATATCAAATATATACGTCCCGAGATAAAGCTAATCGCCGTAGAGGCAGAGGATTCGGCCTGCCTACAGGCGGCGCTAGCGGCCAAGCGTCGCGTTGTGTTGCCACAGGTTGGTTTGTTCGCCGATGGGGTGGCGGTGGCGCAGATTGGCAAAGAGCCATTTCGCGTGCTGCGCAATCTCGTCGACGAAGTGGTAACCGTTACAACTGACGAGATATGCGCGGCGGTTAAAGATGTCTTCGACGACACTCGAGCAATGGCAGAGCCTGCGGGAGCGCTCGCAATCGCGGGGCTCAAGAAGTACGTAAGGGAGCACTCATTAACCGGGAAAGACCTAATGGCAGTGGTTAGTGGGGCAAATGTTAACTTTGATCGTCTACGCCACATCTCCGAACGCACCGAGCTAGGCGAGAGCCGCGAAGCGATTCTTGCCGTGACTATCGATGAGCGCCCGGGCAGCTTCCGTCGCTTTTCAAAGGCGATTGGAAAGCGTTATATCACCGAGTTCAATTATCGCTTTGGAGATCCTAAGCGCGCCAAAATATTTGTAGGCGTGAGGCTCGCGGATTCCGAGTCTGGGCGTGAGAAGTTATTGGAGATGCTCCGCAAGAAGCGTGTCGACGTCGTAGACATGTCGGACAACGAGGCGGCTAAGCTGCATATTCGTTACATGGTCGGCGGCCGCAACCAGGCTATTCACAATGAGCGTGTCTATCGTTTCGAATTTCCGGAGCGTCCAGGTGCCTTCACCAAATTCCTCGATCTACTAGGCGGACGGTGGAACATCTCGATGTTCCATTACCGTAATCATGGGGCGGCCTATGGGCGAGTGCTATGTGGCATGCAGGTACCGCCCAACGAGGTTGCGCAGTTCGAAGAGTTTATGCGGCAGATCGGCTATCGATGTTGGGATGAAACTGAAAATGAAGCCTATAGGACTTTCATGGTGTACGAATAGCGGCGCCTAGAAGAGCTTATTGTTCTCGTCATAATGCGTCGGGATGCGATTAGTGGACGAGTGCATGCCTATCACCACCATCTTAAGGCCGGTTCGGAATCTGGACCACCAAGAGCGATTGGCTTGTTGGGATTCCGCTATGCACTCTTTCAGTGCGCTCTTTTGGTTTTCGTCTAAGTCTAAACCTTTACACATGCTGCCTCCTATTGAGGTTCTGTGAGAAAACGGTTTACTGGCTAAATACGCTGCGTGCTAGAATCGGCGGCCGTTTTTTCAATGAGTCCCCTTTCTAACAGAGATTGTCCCATGAGTAAATTTAACAATGTTACCGTCGTTAAAGCGGCGAATATCTATTTCGATGGCAAGGTCACTAGCCGCGTTGTCGAGTTTGAATCAGGTGAAGTAAAAACGCTGGGGATCATGCTGCCCGGAGAGTACCGCTTCTCGACCGCCAAGAAGGAGATCATGGAGATCCTTTCCGGCCGTGTAGAGATTCTTTTGCCGGGCTCAGACACTTGGGAAAACATCGTGGGCGGCCAGAGTTTTGAAGTGCCAGCTAACGCCGCTTTCGACATCAAGGTTCTAGAAGTCACAGACTACTGCTGCTCTTACCTAGACTAAGGGATACCTGCCCGGTGGGCTTGGGTCAGCTTGTTGGGGATTGAATAGACCCGATACGCTGGCCCATTCGCACCGCGTCTGACGCGGCTAAATCGGCTTGTAATTGCACCATGCCAGGGCCGAATACTGCTACAACGGTAGAACCAAGCTTGAAGCGCCCCATCTCCTCGCCCTTACCGATTTGAATGGGAGGTACTTGCCCTTCGTAGTTGACGTGAGTGCTGGATTCGCGGCCCGGACAAACCTGTCCAGCCCAGACCGTGTCAACGCTCGCCACTATCATGGCGCCTACTAGCACCAAGGCCATTGGGCCGCGCTCAGTGTCAAAAAAACACACTACGCGCTCATTGCGGGCAAACAAGCTATCCACGTTCTCACTGGTAAATTGATTGACCGAGAATAACTTGCCGGGCACATGAATCATGCGCGTTAAGGTGCCTGCAATCGGCATATGCACACGGTGGTAGTCCTTTGGTGACAAGTAGACTGTACAAAAACAGCCATCTTGAAACTCCTCGGCCAATTCTGGATCACCACCTAAAAGATTTACCAAGCTAAAATGCCGCCCTTTGGCCTGTAATAGTGTACCGTCAGCGATATTGCCTAGCTGATTGATAGCTCCATCGGCAGGGCTTACAACGGTCAACTCATCGCCATCTAAGGGACGCATTCCAGGCCGCAGTTCGCGCGTGAAGAAGTCGTTAAAGCTTTTAAATTGACTGGTGTCCGAACATTTCGCCTCGTCTAGATTTACCTCATAGCGCTTGGCAAACCAGCTGATAAAAGGCGCTTTCACGAAGCCCCAGCGACATGCGGCAAGCGCGCCGACCACTCTTGAGAGCGCGTGTTGAGGGACAAGGTGTTGAAATATTAGGAATAATTTGCCTTTCATATGATCCGAATCAATGTCGCGTAACGTAAAGGAGGCACAGCTTAATCAAGCCTAAGAAGTGAAACAAGTTATAAGGCAAAATGGTTATAATTGCGCGCACGGACTAATGATTTTCGCCTTTTGTCCGATCTATATAGAAGTAGAACCATTCTAGAAACGGGGTAATGTCGCCCGCGTTTCCATCTTGCTGCGCCGATAGGCGCGAAAACTGGTCACTAACAGCCGGTTTAAAGGAAACTATTCGATGCTTTTTATCATAGGTGTCATCGTAGTAATTGGTAGTGTGGCCGGCGGGTACATGCTCCATGGCGGTATTCTTATGCTGCTTTGGCAGCCAACAGAGGTCATTATCATCGTGGGCGCTGCCTTTGGTGCGTTCTTGATTGCCAACAGCATGCACTTGGTTAAGGACACGGGTAAGCAACTGCCGAGCGCCATCTTCGGGTCCAATAAGAACTCCGCCCTCTATCTTGATCTACTAGGCCTGCTCTACGATATTTTCAATAAGGCGCGCCGCGAAGGCATGATGGCCGTAGAGGCCGACATCGAATCGCCGACGGACAGTGGAATTTTTACGCGTTATCCGAAGCTGCTAAAGGACAAGCGCATGGTCGAGTTCATCGCCGATAACTTGCGCATTCTAACGACCAGCAATCTTGCGCCTCATGAGATTGAGGCAATGATGGACACGGAGATCGAGACACAATTGCACGAACTCTCTGAGCCCTCCCATGCAATTCATCGAATTGCTGACGGTTTGCCTGGCTTCGGAATTGTGGCAGCCGTATTGGGTATCGTAATCACCATGCAGAAGCTCGGTGGTCCCCCCGAGGCATTGGGGCAGAGTGTGGCGGCGGCGTTGGTGGGAACCTTCCTAGGTATTTTCTTGGCTTATGGCTTCGTGGGCCCGATGAGCACACGCATGCAATCAGTCGCCGAAGAAGACATCAAGATGTTCGAATGCGTTAAAGCCGCAATCGTAGCGACTTCCAACGGTCTTCCGCCGCAAATGGCGGTTGAGTTTGCCCGTAAGACGCTATTTTCTGCAGATCGACCTACCTTTTCCGAACTTGAGACTCATGTTAGAAGTCGATAGTGTCAATTTACATTTTTTAAACGCCTAACGCTTTGAGCGCATTGTGGAAAAAACCGAACAGAATATTGTCATCAAGCGAGTTAAGAAGGTTGCAGGCGGCGCCCATGGTGGTGCGTGGAAAATCGCTTTCGCCGACTTCGCCCTGGCCCTCATGGCCTTCTTCTTGGTGCTATGGCTGATCGAGTCCACTACCAATCTCGAGAAAATGGCCATCGCCGGTTATTTCTCTGACCCTACTAATCTCGGCGCTGTCGGCGACGGCGGTACTCCCTATGTGTTGGATTTGCAGGGGCGTCCCCTCAATGTGAATAATCAGGGCTTGAACCTCTCCTTGGTGCGTCAGGATGAAGATCCGCTGGTGGATTCTGATCAGGAGATGGATAACCCAGAGTTCGTTGAGCTAGCGCGCTTACGACAGATGGAGACACTGAACAGTCTGCGTGGCGACGTTGAAGCTGAGATTAATCTTAATCAGCAGTTCGATTGGTTTCGCGATAGCGTGTCCTTCGAGGTAACCGAAGAGGGGCTCATGGTGCAGATTATCGATCGCGAAGGACGACCATTGTTCGACAACGGGCAGTCTAGGCTGCGCCCATACGCCATGGAAATCCTGTGGGCGATGGGTCGTATCTTCGGCAATGTACCGAATAAGGTCAGCGTGTTCGGGCACACCGATGGCGCGCGGTTCAGTAGCGAGGATGACTATAGTAATTGGGAATTATCTTCCGACCGCGCGAACGCGGCGCGTCGTGCACTTGTCGATGGCGGATTACATCCAGACCAAGTTGCGCAGATAATAGGCATGGCTGATTCAGTGCCGCTAAACACGGACGACCCACTGGGGCCCATGAACAGGCGCATCGTTATCATGGTGTTGAATTCTGTGGCTCAATCCCGTGTGGATGCGCTATCCAACTCTGGTCTTGCAGCGCCTACGCCAGGGGAAGAGATTCTACCTCCTACGCCCACTGTGGAGATATTCTAGACTCCTATTTGGCCTCGAGTGTAGAGAGAAGGAAGAAGTAACTCGCTAGACGCTCCGGGCTAATCTTGCCCTCTTCCACCGCTTGCTTCAAAGCGCAATCCGGCTCCTGTTGATGTTTGCAGTCGCGAAAGCGGCAGGCACCGCGATATGGCGCGAACTCCACAAAACCATCGAAGAGCATCTGCGGGTCTAGATTCCAGAGCCCAAACTCTCGTATTCCCGGCGAGTCAATTAAGTCGCCGCTGCCAGGTAAGTGGTAGAGCCGAGCGGCAGTAGTGGTATGGGTGCCCTTGTCGCGGCTTTGGGACATGCCACCAACGATAGCGCTATGCTGTGCATCATCTTCGTCGCCACGTAACGCGTTCACTAGTGATGACTTACCAACCCCGGACTGTCCAACGAATACCACCGTTTCCTCTTTCAGTGCAGCCTTCAGTGCGTCCACCCCTACCCCTTGTTTACTGGATACCCTATGTATGTCATAGCCGATGCGCGCGTAATTGCTCAGCATCGCCTCCAGCTTTGCATCTCTTTCCGGGTCGAGAAGATCGGTTTTATTGAGCACTAAGATAGGCCGCAGCTTCAGAAATGAGGCCATGACTAGGTAGCGGTCGATAAGATTGGCAAAGGCTTCTGGAAGTGGCGCGATAGTGATTGCGACAACACTGACATTGGCAGCAATGGGACGCAGATTCGCCTGCTGATTGGGGCGTGCCATTAGTGAGCTGCGCTCTTTTAGGGCGACAACGACGCCGCTAGTCTCCCCGTCGGCTTGCCAAATCACCCGGTCCCCCGTGGCTAGTGCTGGGAGGTTAGTGCGCTGAAAGCATCGATATACCTTGCCCGCGCTCTCCTCGGAGGTGCACTCGATCTCCAGCTGCTGCCCGAAATGACAGATCACCAGGCCGGTAAGTTGGGGGCCTAACGCCTCGGTGTCCCTCTCTTCTACTGGCTTGCGTACGCCTCGCTCTCGCAAAGCTTGATTGCGGTCGATGCGCCCACGTTGTTGCTGGGTGAGCCTGCGTTTAGTCATATAAGTGTCGGTCCTTGGAGCCGGGGCTGTCCCAGGCGCTGTATGTCGCGCAGTGTACAGCAAAAGCCCTAGAGACGGGGACTGCCGCGAGTCTGCGGCTCTGATACAATCGCTTATTTACAGCATCGAGATCGCATCACCGATGCATGTACTCGCGCAAAGTCCTGGAGTAGCTCATGACAGAATTAGACAAAAAGAACACCCTCATATGGATCGATCTTGAAATGACAGGACTGGTGCCAGAAACCGATCGGATCATCGAGATTGCCACTCTGGTAACCGACGCTGACCTCAACTACATAGCGCAAGGCCCAGTGATCGCGGTCAAACAGTCCGATGATGCTTTGGCTGGCATGGATGAGTGGAATCAGCGCACCCACGGTAACTCTGGCTTGATTGAGCGTGTACGCAATAGCCTATTCGATGATAGGCAAGCGGAGTCCGCCACTCTTGAGTTCTTGCGCGAATACTCAGCGCAAGGCGCCTCGCCAATGTGTGGCAACAGCATCTGTCAGGATCGCCGCTTCCTCGCGCGTTATATGCCAGAGCTAGAGGCGTTCTTTCACTACCGTAATCTGGACGTAAGCACTCTGAAGGAGCTCGCAAAGCGCTGGTCTCCCGAAGTATTAAACTCATTGAAGAAACGCGCAACGCATCAGGCTATGGACGATATTAAGGATTCTATTGCGGAGTTGCAGCACTACCGCGAGCATTTCATCAAGGCCTAAAGAATATTTCTAAAAATTTGAGGCTTCTGCTGGGTACAGATCAATGCTCTGGTGGTAGGAGCCTGCCCTGCAGGCGATTAGCCAAAATCATCCACAGAGCTGCATGAATCGACCCCAATCGCTTGCAGGGCAAGCTCCTGCAGTCAGTAGATTTTTTATCTAAGTGGCATCTCTCTGCCGTTCCAGCGCCCACTCCACATGTTCGCGCACAAGCGGTGATGGGTGTGAGCGCCGATCATTCAGGGCAGCAACAATCGCATCACTGTTCGGGGCATTGCCAAGCGCTACAGCGAGGTTGCGCAGCCAGCATTCATAGCCGATGCGGCGAATCGCTGAGCCTTCGGTTAGGCGTAGGAACTCCTCTTCGTTCCATGCGAACAATTTCAGCAAGTCAGCATCGTCCAAGCCGTGTCTTGGTGCAAAATCTTCCTCAGTGCTTAGCCGTGTGAACTTATTCCAAGGGCAAATTATCTGGCAGTCATCGCAGCCGAATATCCTGTTGCCCATTAATGGGCGTAGTTCAACTGGGATTGAGGTGCGTAGCTCGATGGTCAGGTAAGAAATGCAACGGCGCGCGTCTAACACATTAGGCGCGACGAATGCTTTGGTGGGACAGATATCGATACAGGCATTGCAAGAGCCGCAATGCGCGCCAGTGGGGGCGTCTATGGGTAGTGGCAGATCCGTGAAGAGCTCAGCGAGGAAAAACCATGAGCCTGCCTTGCGATTGATCAGCATCGTGTTCTTGCCAATCCACCCCATGCCAGACTTCTCGGCGAGGGCGCGCTCTAATACCGGGGCACTATCGACAAAGGCTCGATAACCGAAAGGCCCTATCGCCTCGCTAACTCGGTCGGCGAGTCTCTGCAGTCGTTTACGAATGAGCTTGTGATAGTCCCGCCCGCGCGCATAACGAGAAATATAGGCTTTATCAGGGGTTTTCAATTCAGCCAAAGAATTGGTAGTAGTGAGCGCATAATCCATGCGCACGCAGATCGCCCGCAGGGTGTCGGGCACCAAGGCCTCCGGATCGAGACGCAATTGGGCGTGGCGCTGCATATACTCCATGTCGCCATGGTAGTGATTGTCTAGCCAGCTCTGCAGATGTGGGCCGTAGGCACTCATGTCGATATCGGCAATAGTGACTTGCGCAAAGCCTAGCTCTAAGCCCCAGGCTTTGATGTCCTGCGCTAAGGTCTCTAACTCGCTCTGCTTCATAGGGGGCTCGTTATAATGCACATAGAATCTGTGCGGCCGCTTCCAACGTAGCATCGTCCTTACAGAAGCAGAAACGAATTAATGTGCTATCGGGCGCCTTTTCGTAGAATGGGGAGAGGGGTATTGCGGCCACTCCTTTCTCCTGCGTCAGCAGTTTTACGAACTCCATGTCACTTGCACCGCTCAAGGCACTATAATCTGCTAGCTGAAAATAGGTGCCGCGAGACGGCTTAAGTACAAAGCGAGATTCCGCTAGCAGTCGGCAAAAAGTATCGCGCTTCTCTTGATAGAAGTGTGGCAGTTCGATGGCGTGCTGTGGACACTCGCGCATGAAATCCGCAATGGCATATTGAATAAAACTAGGCGAGGTGAAGGTGACGAATTGGTGTACCTTGCGAAACTCTCGGGTCAACGATGGGGGTGCGACGCAGTAAGCTAGCTTCCAACCCGTAGCGTGATAAGTCTTGCCGAAGGAGAACACGGCGAAGCTGCGTTGCCGCAACTCCTCGTGGCGCAATACACTCTCATGCACTCCGTCATCGAACACCATGTGCTCGTAGACTTCATCGGAGAGCACATAGATATCTGTATCGCGCGTAATCTGCGCAAGTGTCTCTATATCGGCCTTGCTTAGTACCGCGCCACTAGGATTGTGGGGGGTATTGATGACAATAAGCCGTGTACGAGAAGTGATGCAGGCACGCACGCGATCCCAGTCGATGCCGAAATCGGGCAATTGCAATGGTATATGAATCGCCTTTGCTCCCGCTAAGCTTATCGCGGGGTCGTAGGAGTCGTAGGCAGGGTCGAAGACGATCACTTCGTCGCCGCTGCTTACAGTCGCGTGGATCGCATCGAACAGCGCCTCTGTGGCTCCAGAGGTTACGGTCACTTCCTGATCCATGTCTGCGCTAAAGCCGTATAAGTTTTGAACTTTACGGGCGATCTGTTCGCGTAGAGCCGGAATGCCCACCATAGGCGGATACTGGTTCTTGCGATCATTTAAGTAATGGGCGACAAGTTCGCGCAAACGCTCCGGGCAATCGAAATCGGGGAAGCCTTGCGAGAGGTTGATGGCGCCATATTCCTGTGCCATCGTCGACATCACTGTGAAGATAGTGGTGCCAATATTAGGAAGCTTACTTCGCAAAATGTTGCCTCTTATAGGATGCGTGCTGAACAAACCGCACAGGGAGAGCGGGCTAGGCCTTAGGTCGGCCAGTTTACCCGAACCGAGGACCAACTCAACCCGCAGCAAGGGAGCATGGCGCTCTGGCATTAGGGTTTTTGTAACGAACAAGGGTCATAATAGTCTCTATCGGACCCAAACCAACACTCATCAATAGTGCGATGGATCTCATGAAGAAAATAATTAGTAAGAATAAGCGAAAAATTAGTGATGAAGCGGGTGCTCCAGTAATTCAGATGGCTCGCTTAGCTCCGAAGCCCACCTCTTCCTTGCGCTTACTCCAGCTGGACGCGGGTCGGCAGGCATTCCTGCACTATTTCGAGAACACTTGGGGCCTGACTGAGAGTCTATTCTCCGCGCTCACGAGTGAGGAGGCCTACTTCCTCCGACCCTATCACAAGACGCGACATCCGCTGATTTTCTATTATGCCCATCCGGTTACTTTCTACGTAAACAAGCTGCTCGTCGCGGGTTTGATAGACGCTCCTATCAATCAGCATTTCGAAGTGCTCTTTGAAACGGGTGTCGATGAAATGAGCTGGGATGATCTGCATGAGGGCGATCAAGTGATATGGCCGTCACTTGAGGAGGTGATCGACTATCGCAAGACTGTCTATGCACTGGTGCAAGACCTAATTAAGACGCACGCTGCATTCGATGCCCCAATCACCATGGATAGTCCGGCTTGGGCAATGGCGATGTGCTTCGAACATGAGCGAATTCATCTCGAGACATCCAGTGTGCTCATGCGCGAATTGCCCCCTCAGCATTTAAAGACCCCCGAGAACTGGCCGCGTGTACTGCTCAGCGAGAAGCCACAGCCAAATACAGCGCCAGTTCCCGATACGCATTATCCTGCCGAGAACCCAATGGTGTCGGTAAAAGACAAGTCCGTTCGGCTCGGCAAGCCGCGCGCATGGCCGAGCTTCGGCTGGGACAATGAGTATGGCGAGGACAATCGCCAAGTTGCCGCATTCAAGGCGAGTCAGCGCCTGATAAGCAATGGTGAATTCTATGAGTTCGTTTCTAGCGGCGGCTATCTCAACGATAGCTACTGGAGCGAAGACGGTTTAGCTTGGCGCCGTTTCCGCAATACCCGTTGGCCGACTTTCTGGGTTCAAGACGGCCCGGTAGGATCCCATCGATTCAAACTGCGTACGACCTTCAGTGTGGAGGAAATGCAGTGGGACTGGCCGGTAGTGGCCAACCACTATGAGGCTAAAGCCTATTGTGCGTGGCGCAGCGAGCGCGATGCTGTCAAGGTGCCCTACCGTTTACTGCACGAGAAGGAACACTTAGCTATCAGAGAACCAGCTCTGCACGAAGCGGCCCAATGGCAGGCAGATAAGCCCGAGCTAATCAAACTTGACCGCGTAATGGCTGACGAGGCGGAGTTGGCAAGTGCTTACGAGGTTAATAATAATCTGCATTTCGGCAGCGAAAGCCCAGTTGATCGCTTTGCGCCGAATAGTCTTGGTTTCAATGACGTGTTCGGGAATGTCTGGCAATGGTGTGAAGATACCTTCCACCCCCTGCCAGGTTTTGAGATTCACCCCTATTACGTCGATTTCAGCACCCCTTGCTTCGATGATCAGCACCATATGATCCTCGGAGGATCGTTTATCAGTACCGGTGACGAGGCCAGTATTTGGTCACGGTTCCACTTCCGTCCACACTTCTTCCAGCACGCCGGTTTCCGCATCGTACAGAGCGAAGAGACGCTGTTAGAGAAACAGGACCGTTACGAAACAGACGCCCTTTTGAATCAGTACATGCTTTTCCACTACGGCAGCGCACAAGAGAATCAGGATGGCGCGATAAGTAAGCGTGTTGGGCACCCGCAAGTGCAGGCGTTCATTCCAGCGACGGTTGAGCTAGTGAACCGCTTTGCATTGGGCAGAGGCAAGGTGCTCGATCTGGGCTGTGCAGTTGGCCGGGCGAGTTTCGACCTAAGTAAGACATTCAAGGAAGTCATCGGGCTAGATTACAGCCAGGCATTTGTTGACGCCGCAAAGCGTATGCAAGAACACGGTCGAGTCGACTATGTGCGCCATGAGAGCGGACGTTTTAGCAGCACACTAAGCGCAAGTCTTGAAGAGAGTGTTGACCCTAAGCGTGTGGCGTTCATTCGCGGTGACGCAGCCAAACTTCGCGCGACAGATCTTGCCGCCAATGGACAGATGAGCGGATTCGATGCAGCTCTTTTGAGCAATCTTCTCTGTCGCCTACCTGACCCCGCAGCTTGTCTGCGTCAGTTCGTAGAGGACGAGAGCTTATTGAACCCTGGCGGTGTATTAGTAATCGTTTCCCCCAATAGCTGGATGGCACAGTATACCGACGAGGAAAACTTCCTAGATGGCGAAAGCAGCGAGGTAGCTGTGGCAAAAATAGGCGCTATTCTCGAGGGCTTCGAGCTGCTCCACGAGGACGATCTGCCGTTCATGATTCGCGAGCATCGTCGCAAGTATGAATATGTAGTCAGTCAAGTATCGGTGTGGCGAAAGCGATAAGCTTTGCCACAAGGCCTTAGGCTACCGCTCAAACTGAAGTAGCCTTGCGTGACACGACAAATGCCAGCATCGTGCTGGCGTTTGTCTCGCAAGACAATAGCCCCTCCAAGCCCCCTCCCTATGTAGTGGCCACTATTCCTTGGCAGCAATGTACAGCGATAGCCCACCATCGATCCCCTAAAACTATGCTAATCTTGCGCTCCGCGAACGCAGTGTTAACGACCCTGTGTTTGGGACAACGAAAGCGCAATTGATGAGGCAGTATTAATGCAGATAAAGATTTTCACCACTGGTGGCACTATAGACAAGACCTATTTCGATAAAAATAGTGATTATCATGTTGGCGAGCCCCAGGCCGGCGGTATATTGGACAAATCGAATGTCGTATTTGACTATACGGTTCACTCCATTTTTAAGAAGGACAGTCTCGATATAGACGATGAAGATAGACAGCTCATTAGAGAGACTATCGCCTCGGATTCGGCCACGCACATCATCATTACCCACGGCACAGATTCTATGGTTAAAACCGCCGAGGCATTGGAAGGCATAACAGATAAGACGATAGTATTGACCGGTTCTATGTCGCCAGCTCCGTTTCGCGACAGCGACGCGGTTTTCAATATCGGTGGCTCGGTAATAGCGGTGCAACTATTGCCGACGGGTGTGTATATCGTAATAAACGGGAAAGTATTCGATCCAAAACATGCGAAGAAGAATGTCGCGATGAAACGCTATGAGGTAATTTAATCGCCATAGCTAGTTCAAGATATGCAACGTATATAAGGCGGAATCCTATATGGCAATCGAGAAAAGAATAGCGTTATTGATCGATTGCGATAATGTCAGCCACAACGCGATCGAAGGTGTGCTCGAGGAGTTAGCTAAATACGGCATGGTCAACGTGCGCCACGCGCACGGCGATTGGAAGAGCCCATCCCTGAGCGGCTGGGTCGATAGGTTGCATCCCAATGCAATTCGTCCGATGCAGCAGTTCGCGTATACAAAGGGGAAGAACGCGACGGACTCGGCGATGATAATCGATGCGATGGATCTGCTGTATAGCAAGTCAGTAGATGCCTTTGCATTGATGACGAGTGACAGCGATTTTACGCCATTGGTGTTGCGTTTATTGGAGAGCGGTTTTCAAGTGTTTGGTTTCGGTGAAAGTAAGACACCGCAGCCCTTTGTAGACGCTTGCTCGCCTTTCATCTATACCGAAAACCTAATCGAAGGCAAGCAAGAGCGCGACGATGTCGATAGCAAGGCTGTTAAAAAGAGTCGCGCGGAACTTCGTCAGGATGCAGGGCTAGTGCGCTTGTTGCGTACGGCGGTGGAGCAAACATCTGAAGACGATGGCTGGGCTCATCTCGGTAGTGTTGGTAGCTATGTCTCAAACAATAGCTCATTCTCACCAATTAATTATGGTTATAAGAAATTAAGCGATCTAATTCGCGAGAGCGCACTATTTCTTGTGGAAATGCGCAATGACGGCTCTGCCATGTATATCCGTGACACCCGTAAGCGCGCCGACTAGTTGCGCTCTAATTTAAAGCTCATAGTATTGACGAGGCGTATTGAGTGAGCAAAGTTGATGTGGACTCTATGATCTTGCCGCGTTGTTCTTCACGGGTTTGCCTGCGTCGCTTGACCGGCGACGATCTCGAGGATTTTCAAGCTTACCGCATTGAGATAGTCTATGAATTGTATAAGTAAGTAGTAAGCCTATTGAGCGGTCCAAGAATGGACTTGGACATGTTCTCTACAAGGATTGAATGGATGCAACTTTTCACAACACGATCTATACGGCAGTTAACCATTCTAGGTTTCGTCGCTGTCGCCGCATTGCTGATCTCTGCACTAGTGGTTACGGCGCGTCAACTCGATAGTCTAAGCGAGCAGAGCCAAGTCACTGTTGCCGCCGCTGCTAGTGCCATGAGCGCGAGCAGGCAGCTGATTGAGCAAAGTATTGCGATGGAGCGTAATGCTCGTCAGTTTGCCGTATTAGGGGAGGAGACATTACGCCAGCTATATCGAGATCGGCGCGCTGAGTTTCTTGCGCTTATGACGCAGATCGAGGCACTAGATGTTGGCACAGAGGCCTTGCAAACTACTCAGGAGATGCGAGCACGCGAAGCTACTATCTACGCGAGCTTGGATTCGGCAACCGCGACGCGAGCCAACAACTTAGAGATTCCAGAGTTAGCAAACCATGCATATCGAATTGCGGACGCTATCGGCCAGTGGATCGACCAGCAGCAAAGCGACCTTCTTCGGCGCAGCGAGCAAACTAAACAAACCCTAACTTTCCAAGCGCTATTGTTTATAGGTGCTGCCGCTGCATTGGCAGTGCTATTCGTTTGGTTGATCACGCGGCCATTGCAGCAGATTAATCGGGCTATTAATAATATTGGCAGTGGTGCCTACGATCAACATATTAGAATCGCTGGGCCGCAGGATTTGCAGGCGCTGGGGAAGCGGTTGGATTGGCTACGTGGACGCTTGCAAGAGCTTGAGCAACACCGCAGTTCTTTCTTGCGCCATGTCTCTCACGAGCTGAAAACTCCACTAGCCTCTATGCAAGAAGGAGCCGCGTTACTCAACGAAGGTTTAGTTGGCTCTCTAAGTGATCAGCAGCGAGAGATTAGCCAAATCATTGCAAACAACTGCGCGCGCTTACAGACCTTAATCGAAGATCTATTGCGCCATAACTCACAGAATTTCGAAGTGCTAGATATCATGCCTAAGGCGATACGCCTCGATGAACTGGTTCTTGGCGTTGTAGAGGCGCATCAGCTTGCGATTAGCAATGGCAAGGTACAAATACGCAACAGTTTAGAGAAGTGTGTCGTTACTGCGGATCCGGAGCGACTACGTGTCATAGTCGATAATTTGTTTACCAATGCGTTGAAATTCTCGCCCAGTGGCGGCGAGATCGAATTACGCCTGTTTAATACCAAAGCGAACGCGGTGTTTGAGATTCAGGATCAAGGCCCTGGTGTAAGTGACAACGATAAAGAAAAGATCTTCGATGCTTTTTTTCAAGGTGAGCAGCAATCCTCTAAGCCCTATAGTGGCAGTGGCTTAGGATTGGCGATTGCGAGAGATTACGCTATAGCAGGCGGCGGTGAGCTTACACTTGTAAACGCGACACCGGGCGCTTGTTTCCGCTTGAATTTTCCCTTTGTGCCAGAATAGTAATCAATCGCGCATGACACGTTCAGTGCGGTGAATTTAAGGAGTTTGTGTGAACAGTATCAAGATATGGATGTTGGGGGTTGGCCTTTTAGGGCTTTGCGCTTGTACAACTAGCCCATTGCTTATGGGGCGGCCGCAGGGCGCGGCGCCTCTAGATTTTTATCAATGGGTGCTCGAGGCGACACCGCAAGAGCGATTGGCGTTGCAACAAAGCTTAGAGCAGCAACTGGAACAGCGCTGTGCGTTGCCAGTGATTGTGCAACTTGCCGTTCTTAAGAGTGCGCTTGCTACAAGTGCGCAGGAAGATGAGAGTGCGCTAGCAACGTTAAAAGAGATAGATTCCTGTCCTTCGGCCAGTGCCGATACAGGCGAATACCGCGTCTTCGCTACTTTGTGGACGCAGCAGCTAGCACAGCGTCAAACGCTAAGACTCAATGGCCGGCAGATACAAGCCCTTGAGGAGCAGCGTAGCGCATTGCGTGAACAGATCGATGCCCTTACGAACATTGAAGAGCAACTCAACCGACGTGAGGCAGACTTGTAATTAACTCGTGCACGATGCCCGATAAGACAAAGGTTTAAGAGCACATGGCTATAAAGAATCGAATACTCTTGATCGATGATGATGCAGATCTACTGCACTTGATCGGTGTGCGACTTAAGGCGAATGGCTTCGAAGTGCTAGCCCTCGATAGTGCAGAGAAGGCTCTTACACAGCTTTCTATTTTCCGTCCCCACGTCGTGGTGACGGATTTGCGGATGCCGGGTATGGATGGCATGGAGCTTTTCGAACGCATTCAAGAGCGTGACCTGCGCCTACCGGTGATAATGCTGACTGCACATGGCACCATCCCCGAGGCGGTTGCCGCCACTCAGAAGGGGGTATTCAGCTATCTCGTCAAGCCCTTCGATGCTCAGCTGCTTCTCGCTCATATCGAGAAGGCCTTAGTGCAAACTGGTGCTCGTGAGACGAACGAGGAACCGGGGCAGGATGACGCATGGCGAGCGCAGATCATCAGCTGTAGCCAAGTGATGGAAAACCTCTTGCAGCAAACTAAGGCGGCTGCCATTACAGATGTGAGTGTCTTGATCCAGAGCGAGACAGGAACCGGAAAAGAGATCTTAGCCGATGCCATCCATAAGGCTAGCGCGCGCAATGCCAAGCCATTCATGGCACTTAATTGCGCTGCGCTACCGGAGGCCTTGCTCGAGTCTGAATTGTTTGGGCATGTCGCGGGCTCCTTCACAGGCGCGAGTAAGGCCCACACTGGCCTGTTTCTAGCCGCCAACGAAGGCACGGTGTTCCTCGACGAGATTGGCGACATGCCCTTATCCGCGCAGGCGAAATTACTGCGTGTCTTGGAGCAGAGAGAGGTACGCCCGGTAGGGTCTACGAAGTCCTCTCCTGTGAACGTAAGAATCATTGCGGCCACACACCAGGATCTTACGGAGAAAGTGGCACAGGGCACGTTCAGGGAGGATCTGTTCTATAGGCTAAACGTGATCACACTCGAGCTACCACCGCTGGCGCAGCGCCGCGATGACATCGCACTGCTCGCCAAACACTTCTGTAGTATGGTTTCTAAGCGGCACGGTAAAGACACCCTGCACTTCTCGCCGGAGGCGATGGAGTGTCTGATCGGCGCGCCTTGGCCGGGAAATGTACGGCAGCTGCTCAATATCGTGGAGCAATGCGTTGTCCTTACCTCGACTCCCATGATCTCGCGGGCATTGGTCGAGCGAGCGCTGCGGTTTAAGTCGAACCGATTGCTAGGCCTTAACGAGGCGAAGGATCAGTTTGAGCGAGAATATCTGCTCAGATTGCTGAATATGACCGAAGGCAATATCGCCCTGGCAGCACGTCTATCGGAGCGAAATCGTAGCGAGTTCTACAACCTATTGAAGCGGCATAGCCTAGATCCTAGCCAGTTTCGTAAAGTGTCTGAGTAGTGCCCGAAACAGCCCTGTCGTGTATACCCAACACCTAATACCTCTAATATCAATAACTTAGCGTAAAGCCTCGCATTGTGTTGCTCTTGCCCGACACATGAGGCCTCACCGTGTTTTATAAAAAATCATAAGGCATTGATATTTAAGCAAAATGCCATATTGGTACGAAGCTTGCTCTCTACTATTTAACTGACGCTATCGAGGGTTTCGGTAGCAGAAATTCAATATTAGGGAGAATAACAATGAAGAATGCTCAGCTAGCTAACGCAACAATCGCCTCTTTCGAAATGGGTATTGAGACTTCGGATAACATTCCTCGTCTCCCCATGAGCTCTTCTAATGGAGGCAATGCCTCGGAAAGAGAGTTTCTGCTTCACGCCTTTTACAAATTATGTCGCAAGCGCGGACGTCGAAGTGCTCGATGCGCTTTCGCTAAGAAGCGGTAAGAGAGATATCTCCCGCTAAAGCTAGGTCAATGGACTGACCGCGACATACCCCTTTTACTACCGCATAGGCATGGCACCCCAGAGCGGATCTTGTGTCCATAATTCGCTCCGCCTTTTTGACCCCGAACCAGGGGTCTTTTTTTGCCTGAAATTCAGCAAATCTTAGCGTGTCCTGCTAGCCCTACAGTGAAGCCCAATGAAAACAGAGGCTTATGAAATGAGCGAATAATCTGTCGTGGCAACGCAACACTCTACTACTCGCCTGATTCGTTGAATAAGTATAACTAGTTGAAAACTAAACAATAATCAAGGTTGGCACAGCCATTGCAATTCCCTAAGTGCAAGACAATATTTCACAATGGGAAAAAGGAGAATAAGCATGAAAAATACACTAGTAGCAGTATCAAGCGTTCTTATCGCCATCTCTTCTGCCGCATTTGCGCAGAGCGAGACTCCAAGCTTCACAGAAGTCGATACCAATGCGGACGGCATCTTGAATAAACAGGAAGCCGACCAAGCGCTTCCAGCGCTTGGCTTGAGCGACTCAAACCAAGACGGCGTCATTAGCAAGGGTGACGTTAAGAAAGTCTTGCCAGATATTGAATTCGAAGGCGATGACGAAAGTGCAATCGGTTCCGCCGAGTATCAACAGATTGTACAAGTGATGGAACAGCTGATGGATCGTGCTGGGTAAACACTTAGTAGGAAAACTCTGGTAGCGAAATCCAGATAGCCAAGGATGGCAAGGCGGGGCAATCGACAGGGAGTTGATTGCCCCGTTTTTCTGTCGACAGTTTTCTCCTTCTGTTTGATACTCTCAATATCAACAGCGTGTTTGTGTTTCCCTAAGGAGCAAAACGATGTCTGACCAAGCCGAAAGAATGCATGCCCCTCGCAGTTTCTGGGTCGTCGCTAGCGTTTCCCTTATATGGAATCTCATTGGTGTGATGAATTATCTGTTTACTGTGACAGTAAGCAGCCAGACATTGGCCACTATGTCGGAGGCCGAGCGCAGTCTATATACCGATGTGCCGGTGTTCGTGACCTCGTGCTTCGCGATCGCTGTGTTTAGCGGTGTCCTCGGTTCTGTTCTCTTGCTCCTTCGCAAAGCCTTGAGCGTTAGCCTGTTTCTAGTCTCGCTTGTTGCGATTATTCTACAAATGAGTCTGGGTATGTTCTTAACTCCGATGTTGACAGCCCAAGGTCCTGCGGCGCTCGCCCTGCCTATTCTGTTAATAGTCTGCGCTGCATTTTTCTTCTGGTACTCACGGAAAGTGACGGCGCAGGGATTGCTGCACTAGTCACGACGGCGCATGGATTCGGTCAGCATCGCAATCGTGTACAGAACCAACGCCTCGCCATCTTCAGCCTGGCGGTCTTCACTGTAGCGTGTGCGTGTGGCCATGATCACGCCATGCAGCGCCCCTTGCAGGAAGTAAGCTGTCTGCAAACTGTCAGTTAGATGATCTGCATTTAGAGAGCCATCTTGTACGCCATTTTCTAAGGCCAGCACCATGGTGGCGGTTATGCGTTCTTTACAATCGAAAATCTCCCCGGCCTGCGAGTTGTCAGCTTCGTTATCTGGGAATGTATTGAGCTGCGTTAGCACGTTGAAATAATTCGTCTGTTCTTTAGAAAATGCATAGTATGCATGGCCAATGCCATCTATCTGCTGTCCACCATTCGCGCCGGCTTGCAGGGCTCGATTGAAATATTCTTCTAGTGTCTGTGCAGCCCTCAGCATGACGCCGCGCATGATGTCCGCCTTGTCCTTAAAATAGACATAGAGCAGTGCACGGCTTAACTGTGCTTGTTTAGCGATCTCCTCCATAGAGCTTTTGGCGAAGCCTTTGCTGAAAAATATGGACTCTGCAGCATCCAGAATAGCTTCTCGTCGAATTTGCTTCTCTTTGTCTCTTCTTGCAGAGATTTCCATCTATTCGCTTCCTATCAGTCAATGAGTTCTGCGCACCTCTAAACGTATTGACATAATGTCAATTGCTGACACAATGTCAATACATTGTTAAGGAGTTAGTCATGTCGAACCCAATTTCCCGTCACGCTCGTGTCGCCATTGCTGCTCTTTTGCCTGTATTCCTGTTGGCTTGTACGGATTCTAGCAGCACCCCTGCCGCGGATGAATCGGCGCTACCTAGCCAAGCGGTAACGGTGCGTACTACTACTGTACAAGGGGAGCAGGGCGAGCAATGGCTGTATTTCGCAGGTGTAGCACGCGCGCGTGAGCGGGCTAATTTGAGTTTTCAGGTCGGTGGCATCATTGCGAAGCGCAGTGCCCAGATCGGCCAAGTGGTTAAGGCTAACGAAGTACTCGCCACGCTCTACAATCCACAGCTGGGGCCCGCCGAACAAGGCGCACAGGCGCGCTTGCTGCAGTTGCAGGCCGACGTTGAGCAGTCCGAACGGGACTTAACTCGACTCACGCAATTATCCGAGCGTGGCTTGCTCGCCGATCAGCGTCTGGAACAACAGCGCAGCCTGATCGCTGGGCAACGCGCCGCAATCGAAAGCGCCAGCGCCGCACTCGACCAATCGCGCCAGCTTAACCAAGAGAGTGCATTGCGTGCGCCCTTCGCAGGTCGAATCGAATCAGTCCTATTGGAGGCGGGCGAGTATGCTCAACCCGGGCAGGTCGTGCTGCAGATGACCGGTGCGGGCGAAACAGAGGTGGAAGTGAGCGTGCCACCGCATCTGCTCACTGCCCTTGAGATCGGTCAAAACGTTCCAGTGCGGCATAGCTTGAGCGATCGGGAGAGCGTCGGGGTGATTACCGAAACCGGCGAGGCAAGCTCTGGTGCTAAAGCGCTCTATCCCCTCGTGGTGCGCCTGAGCGATCCCACTGTGCGGGGTGGCGAGGCCTTGGAGGTCGGTATACTAAGAGCGGTCGAGAATTCGCTAAGCGTGCCACTGAATGCAGTTATGCGCTCCGCTGCGGGTCTCACGGTATTTCGTATAGAGGGAAACCGGGCTAGGCGCGTCGCAGTCGAGATCGATCAGGTATTTGGGCAGCAAGCCGTGTTGAAAGGCGACACGCTGAGCCTAGGCGATCAAATCGTCTACGCGGGTCTATCGCGACTAGCCGATGGCGACATCGTGGCAGTATTGCCATGAACGGCGCCAATGTCTTTCTGAAGATAGTGGCACTGCCACGCCTAGTCTTATTGGTCGTCATAATGTTGGCCCTAGCGGGCCTTGCTTCTTTTGGCTCTATGGCGCGGCAGGAAGACCCCTTCTTCCCGGCACGCACAGGTTTGATCACTGTTCTCTATCCTGGAGCGCCGGCGGAGACTATGGAGCGCCTCGTACTAGAGCCTCTTCAAGACGAAATTTCTCAGGTCGAAGAAGTATTAGAGTTCTCCGCTACAGCGCGAACAGGGGTAGCGCTAGTAACGGTAGGATTGCTGGACTCAATCTATGACACCGACGCTGCATGGGATCGCGTGCGTATCGCCATGAACCGTGCGCGCACGGAGTTCCCCGATGGCGTCCAAGACTTAACCCTCGAAGACCGTTTGACAGGCCTTCCAGCGGTTGTCTTAGCCGTGGCAGGTGACTCCTCTATAGTCACCTTGAGCCAGGCAGCAGAGCAGATCAAGCGGCAACTGATGAACTTGCCTGGCGTCTCTAGAATCGAGCTAGAGGGCGACAGCAAGGAGCAAATTAATATAGCGCTACGCGACGCAGAGATGGCAAGGCTCGGTATCAGCCCCGGCGCACTCGCGAATTTGATTGGTCAACGCAATCAGGTAGCGCCAGGTGGCTTTCTAGTAGTAGGTGACACGCGGGTCAATCTGCTTAGCAATAACGAATTCACGAGCATCGAATCTTTGCGTAACACGCAGATACCCATACCCAGTGGTGGCAGCGTGCCCCTCTCTGCTATTGCCGAAGTTTGGCGTTCGGCCACAGAGCCTCCGGCGCCGAGCACATGGCAAGACGGCGAACAGGTTGTCGCACTCGGTATTTTTGCAAAGAACAATCAAGTCGATGCGATCGCTTTCGGTGAGAATGTCCGTGAGCGTGTTGCACAGATAAAAGAAGACTTCGCGCCCTTGAGTATTCAAGAGATGTTCTACCAGCCGGAGCAAGTTGACAAGCGCTTGAGCGATCTACAAGGCAATCTCCTCGTTAGTATGGGGATCATCACCTTGATCCTGTTCTATGGTATGGGTTGGCGTATGGGTATCCTAGTGGCGAGTATGCTGCCGCTAGTCACGTTGATTAGTCTCGGCGTTTACGACTTCGCAGGAGGTGTCCTTCATCAGATTGCCGTTATTGGCCTAGTCATATCCCTCGGCATCTTGATCGACAATGCCATCGTGATGGTGGAGAACATTCAGCATAGGCTCAATGATGGCGAGAGTCGGACAGACGCCCTGCGTTCGGCCGTCGTGGAGTTAGCTGGGCCACTTGGCGCCTCAACCGCTACTACGTTGGCGGCGTTTACGCCACTACTGCTCTCTAAGGGAGGCACCGCAGACTTCACCCGGGGTATTCCTGTAATGATTATGCTGACCCTTAGCATCAGCTATTTGTTGGCGGTGAGTATCGCGCCATTGCTTGCGGCGCGTTATTTGAAGCCGAATACCTCCACTCGCACTGCGTGGATCGAGAACCTTGGCAATAGCCTAGCAAGATTTAGTCGCCGCTTTCCGAAATCTATAGTGCTGGGAGGCTTATCACTGCCAGTGTTGAGTTTCCTTTTAGTGCCTCTGTTGAGTTTTCAATTTTTCCCGAACGCAGACAGGCCGCAGGTAGTAATTGAGATGTTCTTGCCAGAGGGCACCGATATCTCGCGAACCAATACCATGGCAGAAACTCTCGAACGAGAGCTGCGCGCGCGCGATGGTGTCGTCAGCATTCACCGCTTCGTCGGCGACACGGGGCCAGGCTTCTATTACAACCTCCCCTTCGCATCGCAGTCGCCTAACCGTGCGAGACTAGTGGTGAATACTCAAAGATTGGAGCAGACCGCTGGCATTATCGAGTGGGTGCGGGAACGCGCAGCGTCGAACTATCCCGAATTAGAAATTGTCGCGGGTACCCTCGCACAGGGGCCGCCTCGCGTCGCGCCAGTCGAGGTCCGGGTCTATCACAGTAATGACGAGTCTCGACTCCTTGCTGCAGAGAAACTATTCGCTTTATTAAAGGGAATCCCCGGTGCAGTAGACGTGCGCACAGATATCGACAACGGCACCCCGGTGCTGCGTATTGCAGTAGATGACGCGAGCGCGCAGCGCTATGGATTAGGCCGCGTGGACATCGCACAAACGCTATTCGCACGCAGCCTTGGCCTTCCCATTGAGCAATACCGACAAGAGTTAGACCCGATCCCTATAGTATTGCGATCGAACGAAGGTACTCGCTTAAGTGTGTCAGAGGTCATGTCGAGCTATATATTCAATCAGGCGAATGAACCCATTCCAATAAGCCTGATCGGCCGTACAGAGGCGGATTGGAATGTGGCGAGTATCCACCACCGCAATGGCGTGCGCGTGTTGACGATCACTAGTGGCTTAGCGGAAGGCTATAGCTTCAGCAATATCGTCGATGAGCTCAATGAAGGTTTGCTCTCCGATCCCTTGCCGGATGGCACCCGCATCGAGTATGGCGGAGACCTAGAGAGTTCGGGTGAGGCGAATCAGGCGATCTTCGCAGTAGCCCCTATTGGCATACTCTTGTTGTTGTTCTTCCTGCTTTTACAGTTCAACTCATACAAGCGTGTGGGTATCGTATTATTGACGGTTCCGCTTGCGGCTGCGGGCATCTTCCCCGGCTTGATTCTTAGTGACTCTCCATTCGGTTTTCAGCCGCTACTGGGTGTCATCGCGTTGGTTGGTATCGTGGTAAACAATGCGATAGTCCTGATCGACTATATCGATCAGCAATTGCGTGCTGGTGGAGACCTTACTAGCGCAGTCGATGACGCGGTAGCGCGACGTACGCGCCCCATTTTGTTGACGACGGCCACTACAGTCACCGGCTTATTGCCATTGGCCCTTTCTTCCTCGACACTATGGCCTCCGATGGCTTGGGCCATTATTTCGGGGCTCATCGCGTCGACGATGTTAACGCTATTGGTAGTCCCTGCGGTTTGCCGACTGAGCTTGGGGCCACGTAAGCCGAAAGCAACTAGGTTGAAGTCTGCATTAGATGTGAATTAAGGATATGAGATGTTGAAAGCAAAAGAGTTCATGGAACGCGGCGCGGATAAACTTCCCGGTCTCCTCGATATAGTCGTCACCAAGATTAGCGCGGAACAAATTGTTGCGCAGATCGATGTAAAGGAAAAACACATGGCGCCAAATGGCTATATGCATGCCGGTGCCGTTGTCACACTTGCCGATACAACCACGGGCTATGGGTGTATTGCGAATCTTCCGGAGGGTGCTACGGGATTTACCACGGTAGAGCTAAAATCGAATCATTTAGGCACCGCAAGGTCAGGAATTGTCGAATCAGTAGCCACTCCCGTGCACCTTGGCCGATCTACTCAAGTCTGGGATGCAGTGGTGACCGAGAAAGCCACCGGCAAAACCTTAGCGTTGTTCCGCTGCACACAGATGATCCTCTATCCGCGACCCAATGTATAAAGCTTAAGGAACAGCGATGCCCATTATTAAAGTAGAGATTTTGGAAGGTCGATCCCGCGAACAGAAGCGTGAGTTAGCGCAGACCCTGACGAAGGAGACTGCGCGTATAATCAAGGTGAGTGAGGCGTCCATCTTCGTCGTAATCGACGAAGTTAAGAAAGAGAATTGGGCTATTGGCGGAGAGCTGTTCGTCGACAAATACCCCGATTAGACGAGGCTAAGGGTTTTACAAGTCGCGCAGCAGGGCATTAATTTGTCCCGTCAGCGCGGGATCACCTGAAGAATAACTCAGGGCTCGCCTTGCGAAGCCTTCCGCTTCGCTAGCCCTTCCTTGTTGTGCACGCACGCTCGCTAGTCGGTACCAGAACAGGGCATCCCGTGGGTTAATGCGCAGGGCTCTTTCGCTCAATGCCGCAGCTCTCTCTAAGTCTCCTTCGGCGATCGCGGCATCGACGCCAGCCAGCAGTGTAGAGGCGGCGCTTGCAGGAGCGGCAGGGGCTGGGGCTGGGGTCACTATTACGGGGCTGCGGGCTGGCGGGTTTTGCGTCGGTGGAAACTCATTGCGCTGAATAGGGGCGTTGTCAGGCAATTCCTCTCGGCTAGTATTCGCCTGTTGCTGCTCGATGGCGCCGGTGGAATCACGGGACTCTATTGGCGCGGGAATGCCGCGACCAGTGCTATAGGTGGCACAGCCAGCAAGAATACTGAAACTTAAAATCCAACTTATACGCAAAATCACCGGCCTAAACCTCGCACTCGATCGAAAATACTCTGAAGAATTGACTCGTCATCTTCGCAGCTCACTGCGCTATTGGGTAGGCGGCCAGGCATGAAGGGCAGAGACATCGGGGTGCGACAATCGCGGTCGCCGGCCCGTTGCACGGCTTGTGGCGCGATGTCTTGCCAAACGACCTTAGAGGGGGGCAAGGTCAGGCGCGGCTTAATATTGAGATCGCTCATCAGTTCGCTCCATACCCGCAAGGCGCCAGTTGCCCCGGTCAAACCCGTGTCGCGATTGTCGTCGTAGCCTAACCACACTACACCCACCAAGTCGTCTCCATAGCCGGCGAACCAACTATCGCGAAGGTCATTGGTGGTGCCGGTCTTTCCTGCGAGTGGGAGGCTGTCTTCCATGCGCCCAGTGACGCTCTTTGCCGTGCCGCGTTTGAAAACGCCTTGTAGTGCATACTCCAGAAGATACATCGACTCGGGGTCGCTAACCTGCACGGTTTCGATTCCGTAGCGTTCTAGGCGTTCGCCCTGCGCAGTGGTGACCGCCTCGACCGCGCGCAGGGGCGAACGGAAACCGTTGCTAGCCAGAGTTTGATAGAGCTGCGCAACCTCGATAGGGGACATGTCGATGGCGCCTAATAGCAGCGAGGGGTAGAGCGGGATATTGCCGTTGTAACCGAGTTTCTCCAACATTCGCGCAACCGAGTCGATGCCCAGTTGCATGCCGAGATCGACAGTAGCTAAGTTCATAGAGCGCTCTAGGGCATCGAACAGATAGACATCTCCATAGAGCTTGTCATCGTAATTCGTCGGCGACCATACCTGTGAGCCAGATAAGGGAATGCTGACGGGGCGATCGGCTAGTACCGATGCGAGGGAATACTGGCGCGACTCTAAAGCCGCAAGATAAATCGCTGGCTTTACCAATGAGCCTATCGGGCGCCGAGCATTGAGTGCGCGATTAAAACCGGCGTAGCCGCGTTGCCGGCCGCCCGCAAGGCCGCGCACCTCACCGGTGATGGCATCAGTAATTACAACGGCGGCCTCTAGATGCCCATCGGAGCCGTTTGCGGAGGCGCGCTCTACCGACTTCACTGAGGCTTCGAGATTCGTGTCGATCAAACCCTGGACGCGCAGGTCAAGGGTTGTGAAGATCCGGAGGCCTTCTGTCTGTAAGGCCTCTCTGTCGTAGTCCCGCGCTAGGTTATCCCGCACTAGCTCCATGAAGGCTGGGTAGGTTCGGCCGCGACTAGGGGCGCTGGAGGCCACTTTGAGTGGCTCGCGCGTGGCGGTGGTGTTCTGCTGGGCGGTGATATAGCCCTGGCTAAGCATGCGTCCCAACACGATATCGCGTCGCTGCGTAGCGCGCTCTGGGTAGCGTCTTGGGTTGTAATAGGAAGCGCCCCGCGGCAGACCCGCCAGCGTCGCGAGTTCCGCTAGAGTTAGCTCGCTCAGAGGGCGCGAGAAATAGTATTCGGAGGCGAGTGCGAAGCCGTGGATCGCCCGATTGCCTTGTTGGCCGAGGAAGACCTCGTTCATATAGGCCTCGAGTATCTCTTCCTTGCTGAAGTGCAGCTCCAGCGCGAGCGCCATGAGTGCCTCTTCGATCTTACGGCGCAATGTCTGCTGCCGGCTCAGGTATAGGTTCTTGACGAGCTGCTGGGTCAGTGTGCTGCCACCCTGTACGATGCTGCCGGCCTTCAAGTTCGCGACGAAGGCGCGGCCTATTCCGATTGGGTCCACTCCAAAATGGCTGAAGAAGCGCTGATCCTCCACGGCGATGACGGCGTCGACGAGTTCCTGTGGCACGTCACTTAGCCGCACCGGAACACGGTCCTCGCCGGTGTTTGGGTTGATCTGGGCAATCTCCGCAGGCTCTAGGCGCACCAGAGCGAGGTCGCCAGTATTATTGTCGCCCCAAAGCGCGCGGACCTTGCGCCCATCGAATTCAACATTTAAGGAGAGGCTAGGTTCGGCGCCATCCCAGAAGTCGAAGCCGCGTGACCATAGGCGTATCCGCGAAGGGCTGCGTTGGTACTCTCCAGGCCCTTCGACCTGCGTGGTCTCCCTATAACCAAGAGTATCGAGATAGTCGCTCAGCTGCGCTTGGCTAATAGTTGCGCCGGCATAGAGCTCCACGGGGCGTGCATACAGGCGCGCGGGCAGCGCCCATTGCAGAGCCTCGAAGTCACGCCTTACCTCGAAATCGATCCACACACACCACAGCACTACAACAGCGACAAAGGCTAGGCTAAGGCGCTTTATTAATGGCCACCAGCGCCGCTTCCGTGGGGCTTGTTGGCCGTGCTGATTTGTCTCGGGTTTACTTTTTTCCATAAGGGGGCATTATTGCATTTGCGCGGGCTCTACTGCTACGAGCTTGGCATCTAGTACGCGAGGATTGACGAATGGTTCACGGCTCTTGGACTGCAAAGTGTCACAGAAAGTTTGCCCACACTGCATTGCCAGGCTGTCCCGCCCTGACTTGGGTCTAGCTGGCATACTTCCTTCCCTGATAATTGACTAAGAAAAGCAAAGAGGTTCTAAGCGATGACGTGGCTGATTAGTAAGTATTTCCTCACTGCCGCAGTGATAGTTATAGTGTCCGAGGTCGCAAAGCGTAGCGATAAATTCGGTGCTCTCCTCGCCGCTTTGCCTATGGTGACGGTGCTTACCTTAATTTGGCTCTATGTGGAGAATCAGTCGCAAGAGAAGATCGCCAATCATGCGTGGTACACCTTCTGGTATGTGCTGCCCACGTTGCCGATGTTTCTCGTGTTTCCCTTTATTCTACCGAGGCTCGGTTTCTGGACTGCGCTGCTCGCCTGCGTGGGTCTGACGATGCTGTGTTTCGCCCTGTTTGCAGTCTTGGTGCGTCGCTTCGGCATTGAGCTGTTCTAATGATCGTCGGGACTTCTACGTTGCTCTAGGGATTGACTGCGTGAGGCATGAAGAATACTGTATATACAAACAGTATCTATGTGTGCCCCATGAATTCCCTGCCCCCCTATGCTGAGCTGCATTGTCTTAGCAATTACACCTTCCTGCATGGCGCCTCCTCACCGGAGGAGCTAGTGACACAGGCCTGTGCGCTTGCCTATGAGGCCTTGGCGATTACCGATGAATGCTCCTTGAGTGGAGTCGTGCGGGCCCATGTAGCCGCGCGTGGCACTTCTCTACATTTGCTGATTGGCAGTCGCTTCGTGTTAGACGATGGCCTGCGTTTCGTCCTCTTGGCGCGCTCTCGGCGCGGCTATGGGCAGTTGTCTCATCTCATCACTCTAGGGCGCCGGGCCGCCAAGAAGGGCCACTACGCGCTCGATAGGGCGCTGGTTGAGGCTCAAGACCTTGGGGAGTGCTTGGCACTGTGGTTGCCTGGGCAGGTTGCGCAGCAAGACCAAGCGCAATGGCTAGCAGCCCGTTGTCCTGAGCGCACGTGGATTGCCGTAGAGCTACTATTGCATGGGCACGACAAAAGGCGTCTGGCCAGCTTGCAGGCCTTGGGGGAGCGGCTGGGCCTGCCTCTGACGGCCAGCGGCGCAGTCGTGATGCATGAGCCACAGCGACGCATGCTAAGGGACACTCTGACGGCGATCCGCTTAGGCAAGACACTGGCGCAGCTGGGCCGAGATGCGGCCCCCAACAGCGAACAACACCTGCGCAGCAGGGAGCGGCTCGCTAAGCTCTATCCCCCCGCCTTGCTGGCTGAGTCCGCCAAGATCGCCTCTCTTTGCGATTTCTCTCTCGACGAGCTGCGCTACGAATACCCACACGAACTGGTTCCCGCCGGGCACAGCGCCGCCTCTTGGCTGCGGGAGCTTACGCAGCGCGGTATGCGCGAGCGGTGGCCGGAGGGTCCTTCGGCCCGTGTACTAACGCTAGTGGAGAAAGAGCTTAGTCTTGTGGCGGAGCTGCGCTATGAGCACTTCTTTCTCACCGTGCATGACATCGTGGTGTTTGCTCGTAGCCGCCATATTCTCTGTCAGGGCCGCGGCTCGGCCGCTAACTCAGTGATCTGTTATTGCCTAGGCATTACCGCAGTGGACCCCGCACGCATGCAATTGCTCTTCGAGCGTTTCCTATCCAAGGAACGCGACGAGCCGCCGGATATCGATGTCGATTTCGAGCACGAGAGGCGCGAAGAGGTCATTCAATACATCTACTCCAAGTACGGCCGACATCGCGCGGCATTGGCGGCCACGGTGATCTGCTATCGCGCCCGCAGCGCCATTAGGGATGTCGCCGGCGTCCTCGGCATCAGTGCGCAAGATACGGCGGTGCTTAGCAAGTCCGTGGACTGGTATGGGCGGGACTTCGACGAGACACGGGAGGTGCCGGGCTTGGAGATGACGCCCGAATGCTTCGCGCAGTTGCAAACCCTAGTGCGGACGCTGATGGGTTTTCCGCGGCATCTGTCGCAACACGTGGGCGGCTTCGTGATCAGTCAGGGGCCCCTGTCTGAATTGGTGCCGGTCGAGAATGCGGCGATGGCAGATAGAACCGTTATTCAATGGGAGAAGGATGACCTAGAGGCATTAGGCCTACTCAAGGTGGATGTGCTCGCCCTAGGTATGCTCACGACTATTCGCAAGGCCATCGATCTTGTCAATGATGCGCCCAAGGCGGCCGCCCCCCTCGCCCTGCACTCTATTCCGGTGGAAGACCCAAGTGTCTATGACATGATCTGTGCGGCGGATACGGTGGGTGTGTTTCAGATCGAGTCACGTGCGCAGATGAGCATGCTGCCACGGTTAAGACCGAGGAACTATTACGACCTTGTGATTCAGATCGCCATCGTGCGGCCGGGTCCGATTCAAGGCAATATGGTGCACCCCTATCTTGCTAGGCGCAGCGGCAAGGAAGAGGTGGTGTACCCGAGCGAGCAGATTCGCGAGGTCTTGGCGCGCACGCTCGGGGTGCCTATTTTCCAAGAGCAGGTAATGAAGATAGCGATCGTCGCGGCCGGCTTTAGTGGCGGCGAGGCGGATCAACTGCGCAGGGCCATGGCTGCTTGGAAGAAAAAGGGTGGTCTGGAACCTTTTCAGGAAAAATTAGCCAATGGCATGCGCGAGCGCGGTTATTCGGAACAGTTCTCCTCGCAGATCTATAGCCAGATAAAGGGCTTCGCGGACTATGGTTTTCCCGAATCGCACTCGGCTAGTTTTGCGCTTTTAGCCTATGTCTCTTCATGGTTGAAGTGCCACCACCCTGCCGCCTTCACTTGCGCCCTACTTAACAGTCAGCCTATGGGTTTTTATGCGCCTGCCCAGTTAGTTCAGGACGCCGTTCGCCATGGTGTTCTAGTGCTGCCGGTAGATGTGAACAGCAGTGATTGGGATTGTGCTCTGATATACGAGGCGGAGACTGCCCCGGCAATTCGTCTAGGCCTGCGTCAGGTAAAAGGTCTGTCCAGAGCCGGGGGGCAACAGCTTTGCGAGGCGCGGCAGGCCGGGCCGTATCGCAGCGTGCAATCTCTGGTGGAGCGTAGCGGCATCAATGCCCGCGATAGAGAGAGTCTGGCCGCAGCAGATGCGTTGCGACCTCTGTCTCAGGATCGTTATCGAGCATTCTGGGATGTTGCGGGCTATGAGGAGAAACTGCCACTGTTCGAGACCGGGCAGGATTGGCCGGAGACTGCGCAGCTGCCTATTATGCTGCCCAAGCCTTCGGAGGCGCAGAACATCATGGCCGACTATAACAGTACTGGCTTGACGCTGAGGCGCCATCCCATAGCGCTCCTGCGCGACCACCTGCGAGCCTATCATGTGCGGCCCGCGCAGGAGTTAGCGCAGCTCAGGGATGGGCTTGGCGTAAAGGTGGCAGGTGTGGTGACTTCTCGTCAAAGACCTCAAACAGCGTCGGGAGTCACTTTTATGACGCTAGAGGACGAAAGTGGATTCTTGAATGTCGTGGTATGGCCCTCTGTAGCGGCGCAGTCGCCTCTAGTCGTACGCGAGGCGAGTTTGCTTGGCGTCTCAGGTAGGGTGCAGATCAGTGAGGGAGTGGTGCACATCATCGCCCACACGCTTGTCGATCTTAGTCACTGGCTATCGGCCATGACCCTGCGCTCTCGCGATTTTCGCTAGTGCAGGATTGAGCAACTCTATTGTGCCTCTGCGAAGCTTTCTTAGGCGAAGATACCGTGCAGAAACCAACCGCGAGCCTGGTGCTGACTCGAGGCTTGGCGTTCGTGAAAAATCCATAGGCGCATACCCTGCCGATTGCGTGCAACATAATAGTCGCGCTGGATCTCCTGTGAGCTCCACCAGTGCGTCTCAATACGTTCTGGTCCACTAAGCAGGCGTAGGCTGCTGTAGTAAAACAGGCGTCCAGCCTCCTGCCGTAGAGGGATCGGTTTGGCCAGCAACCAACAAGGACGCTCCGCATCCTCATTCGCGCCGTTAGGCGGCACAATCACCGTCGGCATACGCTCACCGAAGGGGCGGTCTAGGCCTGCCTGTTCCGGACAATGCTCGTCTTGGCAGTGAATGCTGCGCACCGCTCGGTTGCCTAGCCGCGCCTGTAGTTGTTCTAGCAGAGGGAGTAAGTCGTTCAGACCGGCGTTGGGCTCCTGTGGAGCGGGCACGCCGCTCAGTGTTGCGTTATGGCTGGAGAATGGCGCGAACTGCGTTACTCGCAGTCGCATTGCAATGACCGGCGCAGGCAAGGCCACGGCATTGAGTCGTGTCTCCAAAAGCAACTGCAGATGGCCGTATGAGCGGCTCGGCTGGCGCAACATGATTTCGACTTCTGTGCGCCCTTGCTGCTCGTGCACTAAAGCTATGTGCAGATGCATCGCCGCGAGTTCGCGCTTGTGCAGGAACAGACATAAGCGCTCCAATAATGTCTCGACACCTGGCAATAGAGCCTGCTTGTTCTCAATGGCATAGGTGCAGTCTAGGTCGCTGCAGAAAGTGGGCGCGCTGTGGTAGACCTGCACTGGATTGGCAACATGGCCAAGGCTTTGCTCGAGTTGTTTTATGAAGGAATGGCCGAAGCGCTGCGCCACGGCGTGAGATGGAAGGCGCCATATATCTCTTAAAATATACAGCCCACTATTATGGAATTGACGTTTCTTGCGCTCAGGTAAAGACAGCGTGTGCAGGGGCAGGCGCCCGAGTGCGGCGCGCAGATTCTCTTTGCGATACACCAGTAGATTGCAGGCGGCTCTGGCCAGCAACAAGCTGGCAGCGGGAGTAGGGCTGGCGGCCTCGTGAAAGTAGCGCGGCAACGCCCACGAATGCAGCCAGGGTTCGAGCAATGCGTGTAGACGAGTGCGAATTTTCTCGATGCCACCGAAGTAGCGCAGTGTGCTGCCCACCTCGAACAGGAAGCTGTCAGGCGCCTCAATGCTGACGGTGGCGCTTAGGCTGCCGAGGCTGGCGGCGATCTGCTCTAAACGCGCCTGCTGCGAGCCGTCTATTGCTGGCTGCTGACTAAGCTGTGGCAGCCATAGGGCGTACCACAGGGGTGTTGGCCGACGCGCCTTTGTGCTCGGCGTTAGACTTCTTACTGGGCCACGGGGCTTGTCAGTGCGCACGGCGCGTAGTGGATGCAGGGCGAGGCTGCTTTGGAAGGGTTTGCTATTCATGGCAGTTCCAGGGCAGGCGAATGCGGTCGTGCCGATAACTGCCTCGGGCCTTTAGGACGGTGAGCGCCATCGCATCCTCCTCGGCCTGTGCGTGCAGGCGCAGGACTGAGGCGGAGTGACGAATGTTGCGATGGTGAAACAGAATGCCGAGGGTTTGGCCCGTCAGGGCGGCTAACTGTAAGCGCCGAATATGCTTGCCACTCAAGTGGCCCGGCCAGGCGAGCACTACGGCGCAAGCCTTGTCCTGTAGCGCCTTCTCGATCCCCCATAGGACCTCTGTGGCTGGAGGGGTGACGATGATCATGCGGGCGATGTCGACGCCCGCACTGGCCAGCGCAGGAGCATATGGGATGCAGGGCGGAGAGAACCACAGGGCGGACTTGCCAGTCATGCTGATGCGGCGCAGTAAGGGCAGTACGAGTTGCAACTCGCCGGTGCCCCACAGCGGCGTAATGATTTCGACCAAGGCGTTCGCGGGCCAACCCCGCCAGGGTAGGCTGGCATCCAGTGCGGCAAAGCCTGTGGGTAGGCCTGGAAAGTGACCACTGGTCTTTGTTGTTGCGGCCAAATAGTGTTCGCTGCCGCGCCAGAGATTAGGGCTGTCGAGGAGTGAGCGGAGGCGTTGGTTGGGGTCAGGAGTCGGCATAGTACTGTGCATATTAACAGTATCTGTGGCGTCAACAAGGCGGATTTTCCCTGCATCGCCTCAAGCAGGGTTCGAAACGAAAATGCGATCTGCCTCTAACTTACGGAAACTAATTAGATTTCTCTAATCTCGGAGATTGTCACAAAGCAAATATTGGTATAGTCTTCATGACCTTAGGTGGATAAGCTGACTAGGCTTATTAAAAAACAAGCACAATAGACTGGAACACCGAGTAATTGATGAAAAATAAACCAGACATGCTAATGGTGGTAGTGGTGCTCTTCGCATTAGGAGTCTTAGTAAGTGGAGTGGCACAAAGCGCATTGCTTTGAATCTGCACTCATAAGACTGCCCTACACCTACAAAGCGCATCAATTAGAATATCGACTATGGTTGGTAGGTTGCCCAGTCACTCACAATTTTATCCATCTGCACATCCCACGCCTGATTCTCTAGACTTTCAACACGCTGACACTCATGTGCTAGGCCGATCAACTTCGGGCTGCGCCTACCTGCACGCGTGCGAAAGCTAAAAGTTCTGTCATAGAAACCCTTGCCCATCCCAAGGCGACTACAAGCGCTATCGAAGCCCACTAAGGGCACGAAGGCGATATCTAGTGCCCGTGCATGCAATAAGGCGCCACGACGCAAGGCGGGCTGCCACATGCCCCAGCGATGCCGCAATAAGAGATCCCCTTGGCGATAGCGGAGGAATAACATGCGGTCGGGTCGAAAGGGATGAATCAAAGGCAGATAGCAGTGTTGGCCGCGAGCTTCGGCGGCTGCCAGCAGTAGGCTGGGATCGATTTCTCCATCGCTGGCGAGATAGAACGCAATGCGCTTGGCTTTGCGGAAATAGCGTTGGCCGCTGATGCTGTGATACAGCTGCATAGCCGCTTGAGCTTGCTGCGAGAGGGAGAGTTGGCGACGCGCTTGGCGAAGGGACTTGCGTAAGGACGAGCGAGACTGTGCATTCATGGCATGGGATAGTCGGAAATTAGAAGTTACCCAGAGCACCGCTATCAAAATAGTCCTGAACCCAAGGTTCAGGTGGTGCCTCCAGCGGTACATAAGGCTTTCCGTCTAGCGGACGTGCACAACAGCACCTGCAAGGAGGCTCCGGGTTTACAGATATCGGCTCAAGAACACTTTCAATTGGCCAATGCCCGAGGTAACTCGTAAACGAGTATATAGCACTTAGTCGGGGCTATCGAGCGAGGGGTGGAAAGTTTTTTGTCTCAATAAGCTCAGGTTATTTCAATCTGACGATTGATCTGTAAGCTGCGATCGATCTTCTCTTCTAAGAATTTCAGCTTCTGCGCCGTGTCGTGGCGGCTCTCGTTGAGCATCTGGCTCTTACCCAGCATGTCATGGGTAATATTGAGTGCGGCCATCACAGAAATCTTCTCGAGGCCATGAATATTGCCACGGGATTTTATCTTGCGCATGTTCTCGTCGAGATAACGGGCAGACTTGAGCAGGGCTTCTTGTTCGGAGGGCGGGCAGCTGACTTGATACTCTTTATCGAGGATCTTGACTACTACTGTACCGGGGGTGTTCTCATCTGAGTTCATGCGTCATCTCTACATTCAGTCGAAACAATAGGGTTGGGTGTCTGCCACATAGCTAGACGGCCCTTAGTTGGACTGGGACTGCTCCAAGGACTTGATGCGATTGAGCACTGTTTCAAGGCGGCTTTTAGCGAGTTTATTGTTCTCAAGCAGTTGCTGGCGTTCGGATAGCCAGTTATGCTCGTTCGCTCTTAAAAGCTGATTTTCACGCTTCATCGTAGCGCAAAGCTCGATAAGCGCATCAATCTTTTGATCCAGCGTGGTAAATTTTTCGTCTGTCATTATGATGGTCGCCAAATGCACTGACCCGAAGGCGAGATGCATAAACCCACTGGTAAATTTCCCGTTACTATAGAGGCGAGACCAAAGCCGGTCAATCGCCACTGAAGGAAATCTCATACGATGACGACTCTATACGAAGAAGCAGCGCGCAGACGCAAAGAATTAATGCAGCAAATGGAGCCTAACAGCATCGCCTTGTTATGCGCGGCTCCCCTCACCACTCGTAGCAACGATACCGAATACCTCTATCGCCAGAATAGCGACTTCTACTACATGACGGGATTTGTCGAGCACGATGCCGTGCTGGCGTTGATTCCCGGGCGTAAGCAGGGTGAAGTAGTGCTGTTCTGCCAAGAGAAGGACAAAACCCGCGAGTTGTGGACCGGCATCTTGATGGGGCCGGAACAAGCGATCAAGCAATTGAAGATCGACGATGCTTTTCCAATCGGCGACATCGACGATATTCTGCCAGGCCTTATAGAAGGCCGCGAGCGTGTCTACTCGTCTATGGGTAAAGATCAGCGCTTCGATCAGCGCGTCATGGACTGGGTGAAGGTAGTGCGAGGAAAAGCGCGTCAAGGCGCACAGCCGCCCGGCGAGTTCCTCGTACTTGATCAACTGTTGAACGAGATGCGCCTTATCAAGAGTGCCATGGAAATTAAACTCATGGAGAAAGCCGGCGCTATTTCTGCCGAAGCTCACAAGCGTGCTATGGCGATCTGTCGTCCAGGGCTAAACGAGTATCATCTGGAGGCCGAGATCGTGCACGAGTTCGTGCGTTCCGGCAGTCGAGCTGCCGCTTACAATAACATTGTAGCGGCAGGAAAGAACGCGTGTATCTTGCACTATATCGAGAATAATTCGCTCATTAAAGATGGTGACCTCATCCTGATCGACGCGGGCTGTGAGTACGAATATTACGCGGCCGATATTACGCGCACCTTCCCTGCTAACGGCAAGTTCAATAAAGAGCAGAAGGCGCTATACGAGATATGCCTGGATGCGCAGCTTGAAGCCATCAAGACGGTTAAGCCGGGAGCATCGTGGGATGCACCGCACAATGCTACGGTGCGAGTCATCACTGCGGGCCTGCTCAAGCTTGGTTTGCTAAAGGGCGAACTCAAGAAGCTGATCAAGAGCGAAGCCTACAAAGACTTTTACATGCACCGTGCCGGACATTGGCTTGGTATCGATGTGCATGATGTGGGCGACTACAAAATAGATGGCAAGTGGCGCCTTATGGAGCCTGGCATGGTCACGACTATCGAACCTGGTATCTACGTGGCGCCGGACAACAAGAAGGTCGATAAGAAATGGCGTGGCATAGGCATTCGCATAGAAGACGATGTATTGGTTACTCGGACTGGTCATCGAATCTTGAGCAATGGCGCGCCGAAGACGATTGCCGAGATCGAAAGCTTCATGGCGCAGGCCAACGCAAAGGCAGTGGCATAATCGCAACAGACGGAGTAAGTCGTTTTGAGAGTGACGGAAGTTCAAGAGCATTATGACATTGTGCTAATAGGCGGCGGCTTAGTTGGAGCCAGTTTTGCCTGTGGCCTGGCTCATGCGTTGGCGGGACAAGGTGTGCGCATTCTAGTCACTGAGGCGATAGAGTCCTTGCAGGCATCGCCTAGTTTCGACGCACGCTCCACTGCGCTGTCCTATGGCAGTCAGCAGATCTATGACGAACTTGGTTTATGGAATGAACTCTCCACTTATGCCACAGCGATCGAGAAGATTCATGTTTCCGATCGCGGGCATTTCGGCGCCGTACGTATCGATCGCGATGAGATGAATGTAGATGCGCTCGGCTATGTTGTCGAGAATCGACACCTAGGGCTAGTACTCAATGGGGCGCTCGAGCAGGCGCAGGACATCGACTATCTATGTCCTGCGCGAATCAGCACCCTGACCCCTACTGCCGAGGGTTACACAGTCCAGGTACTTGGACAGAACGATAGCGTCAGCACTATCCATGCGGACCTCGTGGTACTAGCCGATGGAGGCAAGTCTGCCCTTAGTCAGAATCTCGGCATCACGAGCGCTGTGACTCAATACGAGCAAAGCGCCATCATCGCTAATGTCGCGTTCGCTGACTCCCACTGTGGTGTCGCCTATGAGCGTTTTACCGATAGTGGTCCAGTGGCGGTACTACCCCTGAGTACACTTGCGGGGGACAATCGTGGGGCGCTGATTTGGACTGTGGCCGCCCAAGAGGCCGCCGAGATAGTGGCGCTGCCCGAAGACGAGTTCCTGAGTAGACTGCAAGAGCGCTTTGGACATCGACTTGGGGTCTTCACGAAATGTGGAGCCCGTGGCACCTATCCACTAATTTTAAGTGTGGCAAGGGAGCAGATCCGCCCGGGCTTAGTGTTGCTAGGAAATGTCGCTCACAGTTTGCATCCGGTGGCCGGTCAGGGATTGAATCTAGCGCTGCGAGATGCACAGGCGTTGTCGGCAAGCTTGGCCAACGCACAACAGCAGCGGCTGCCACTGGGGTCTATGGCAGTCTTGCAGGAGTATGTGCGGCGTCAAAAGAGCGACCAAGAGGCCACCATCGATTTCAGCCACTATATGACGCGGCTGTTCTCGACGAACCACCCTGCTTTGGTGTGGGCACGCAAATTCGGTCTATTCTCGATCGACCTCATTCCCGTGTTTAAACGTGGCTTCGCAAGGCAAGCTATGGGGCTTGCTCAGCGCGCAATTCAGCGCGCCTAAATCCTCACTCTAAGATGGGTCGGTGCCGGCAAGTGCTTGGCGTATGGCCTCGATTCGTTTCCGATTTACGCCAAGATCGCTTTTTCCTAAACGCGAGGCCGAGCGCACATGGGTGCGACCCGCTTGTTCGTAAAACTCGACGTCATCCACAAAACCCATTAGCCGTGTAGTGAATTCGGCATAGAGGTATTGGTCTTGCTCGCGAATGATCTGTGCGCCCGGCATTACTAGTACCTGTGCTCGCACTTGCGCTAGGCTGGCCTCTAGCGGCGCAATCTGATGACTCTCGCGCGCCTCGAAGCTCGAGACGCAATTAGGTGAATCCGGGCAAGTGCCAAGACGCCCATCTACGACACCGAGGCTAGCGGGACGCTCGCCGGCGCAGCCAAGTAGAGTAAGTAGTGCCACCATCAATAGGCTCCATTTTTTCATAGTAGAAACTCTCAAAGTATTAGCCAATTAGACTAGAGAAAACTGTCGGCGATCTAGATCGCCGCAGCCAAAATCAGCGCACTGACATGCCGAGCCACTCGGCTATCATTGCGGGCTTGGTCTCGCCCTCGATGTCGACCACCGCCTTATGCTTCAACAGAAAGGCGCCGGGAGACTTCTCTTCCACGCTCTCTAGAGTAAACCTTGCGCGAATTCGCGCGCCCACCTTCACGGGGTTCATGAAGCGCACTTTATCGAGGCCATAGTTAATTAGGACGCGGCAATCTTTAATCTTGATGGTGCTGCTCTGGGCGCTGAGAAGAGACAGTAAAGACAAAGTCAGAAAGCCGTGGGCGATGGGCCCGCCGAACGAGGTCTCGGCCTTGGCACGTTCTGGATCGACGTGGATAAACTGAAAATCACCCGACGCCTGCGCGAACTGATTGACACGCTCCTGAGTGATCTCTAGCCAGGGTGAAATACCAACCTCTTCTCCAATATGTTGTTTGGCTTCTTCTACGCTAAGGAACTGCTGTGCACTGGCGGTCTGCGATGAGGTGGCATTCATAATCTCTTTGACCTTTATCTAAGCCGGTCGTGACCGACGTTCTGAGAGTTGCTGTATGCATGGTAGAGGCATCCTGCCTTGTCCACGCAGCGGTGTAGTGGAATAGAGCAAGCGCTCAGTATCGGGTATTCGTGCGTTCGCTTCAATCGTCTTGTATGGCGCATTCGGGCTGTGTATTGGCAGTAGCTTCTGTCCGGGCAGGCTAGTTGCGGCTATACTCCTAGGTTCTGGCCGCCTCAAGGCGGCGCCCTTTACGAGTCTGAGATGTCTGAAAATATCGCGAAGAGCCTCGACTACGATGTACTTGTTGCTGGTGGCGGCATGGTTGGCGCAAGCTTCGCGCTTGCCCTTGCCGACTCGGGGCTGCGCATCGCAGTAGTAGATAGTCAGGACTTGAGTAAACTCGCCGGACAAGAGAGAGCGAAAGAGAGTTTCGATCCTCGAGTTAGTGCAATTACCCCATCCTCGCAAGCCTTCTTAGAATCCCTTGCTGTATGGCAGGGTGTGCGCAACAGGCGTTGTGCGCCTTACTCCGACATGCATGTGTGGGATGCCGATGGCACGGGCTCCATTCATTTCAATGCACAGGAGATACACGCCGCAGCGCTCGGTCATATAGTAGAGAATTCCGTCATTCTCGCTGCCCTCTATGAGCGTATCGCCGAGACTGCGAATATCGATGTGTTGGCACCAGTGGCGTTGCATGCATTAGAGGTCGGCAGTCACCATGAGCGGGTCAGCATCACGCTTGAAGACGGCCGTAGCATCAGCGCTGCGCTTCTGGTTGCCGCGGATGGGGCAAACTCTAAGGTGCGCGAACTGGCTGGCTTTCAGACCAAGGAGTGGGATTATGAGCATCAGGCTATAGTCTGCACTGTTAAAACGCAGCTGCCCCATGGCGCCACGGCCATCCAGCGCTTCATGGACGAAGGCACACTCGCCTTCCTGCCTCTGCAGCAAAACACCGAGCTTGTGGACACCCAGCAGCATTGTTCGATTGTCTGGTCGGTACTGCCGAACTATGCGCAGCGACTTATGGCGATGGATGACTCCGCCTTCGCGATACAGCTACAAGCGGCTATCGAGAACAAATTAGGCAAAATCGAACACCTTGATACGCGCTATAGCTTCCCCTTGCGTCAGCGTCATGCGGTGGACTACGTTCAGCCGGGTATTGCACTGATCGGAGACGCCGCCCATACGATTCATCCTCTAGCCGGACAAGGTGTAAATCTTGGCTTTCTCGATGCGCAAGCGTTGGCCGAAGAGGTACAACGCACCCATGCTAAGCACCTACCAATTGGAGACTTGCGCTTCCTGCGCCGCTATCAGCGTCGTCGTATTGGGCATAACTTAGGCATGATGTGGGTAATGGAGGGCTTCAAACGACTATTTGCAGATCAACCGTTGCCGCTACGTTGGCTTCGCAACGCGGGGATGTCGAGCATAGACCGCAGCGCCGTTATCAAGCATCAGCTCATGCGTTCCGCGATGGGCATGGAGCAAGGCTAGTTCAAGCTTTCCTCGTTTAGGCCGATGAATGGTTAATCCCCCCGCGTGCTGCAGGCGCCTCAGTCGAGCATGGGAAACGTTCAGGAGTCATCACCATGATGCTAAAAGACCCTTCTTGGCCATTCGATATGGACCTCAGTACACTCGATACTGGCTGTATTACCAATATTCTGCGCGACATTGAGAACCATCTTCCCAGCGTGGAATCTAGCATCGGCGTTAAGGAATTAATGCGTGTTAAGAAGATTTTTGAAAGCGAGTTGATGAGTGTCCATCGACTGCATTAAGGCCTTAGGCCTAGCCCGCTTAGCCCCTTCGCAACAAGCAATCACTCGCTATCGGTGTACTCCCACTATCGCTTGGTTTATGCTAAGTCGCCTACAATCCTTAGTATTCGCCTAGTGTCGCTAATCCGCAAACCCACGCAATGGTATGCGCCGAACTACGGTCTAGGTGTTGGTAGGAAATAGAACACGATGGGATTTTTTCGCACAACAATCATAAAAGGTTTGTCATTATGAAATCGTTACTCTCTTTAGTAGCTGCTACAGCAATGCTCGTTGGCGCCAATGCCATGGCAATCGATGCCGATAAATTGAATGCGGCACTCGCCTCACCTGATCGCAGTGATGCCGATAAAGCCTTGGACGCTGGCCGCAAGCCGGTTCAAGTGCTGGATTACCTCGGCCTTGAAGAAGGCATGACAGTGCTGGACGTAATGTCTGGTGGTGGTTGGTACACAGAGGTGCTGTCTTACGCGGTTGGCCCAGAAGGTACCGTGTATATGCAGAATAGCCCCGCATCTTTGGCTCGTGGCACTACCGAGGCCACTGTGACGGCGCGCGTGGATGGGCGTCTCAATAATGTTGAGCGCGTGAACAAGGACTTGAACGAGCTGGGCATAGCGCCAAACTCCGTGGACTTTGCGATCACTAACTTGAACTTCCATGATGTGTACAACGCCAACCCCGAAGCGGCTCAAGCGATGCTGCAGGCAGTTAAGGCTGTAATCAAGCCAGGTGGCACATTCGCAATTATCGACCACGCGGGCACTATGGGCGCGGATAATGCCTCATTGCACCGTGTGCCTAAGGAGCTGGTAGTAGAAGCGGCTCGTCAGGCTGGTCTAACCGTTGTCGATGCTGACAGTCAGGTTCTACGCGTACCTAGCGATGATCACACTCTGGCACCCTTCGCCGCTGATCTGGATCGCAACACTGATCGCTTCATCCTGAAGCTGACCAAGAGCATGTAAGACACGCATTATTCGCCCTCGCAGTGATCCATTGCGAGGGCGGCTGCGTTATACCCTGCATCAATCGCCTTACTAGCCGGACACATTCTTGAAGCAATCCGCCCCCGTCCAGTTAATCACTAAATTCTTTTCTGTCTTCAAATACAGCCGCGTGGCAATAGAGATAGTGTGGAGCACCAGCGCTGCACTTACTATAACAATGGCCGTGGCGACCTTGCTGGCCGGTGTGCTTCCCGCCGCTATCGCCTATGTCGGCCAATTGATCGTGGACGCCGTGGTTACGGCAATACAAGCCCCCAGCGAGAGCAAAGAGGCTGCAACAAGACTGACTATTTTCTATGTGCTGTGTGAGGCCGGTTTGGTGGTCTTCATCACAGGGGTGCAAAGAGTCAGTACGATCTGCCAGTCGATTCTACGGGTGTTATTGGGCAATAAGATCAATGTGATGATCTTGGAGAAATCCCTCACCTTAGAGCTGCAGCATTTCGAAGATTCTGAATATTATGACAAGCTAGTTCGTGCTCGCCGCGAGGCCTCTAGCAGGCCCTTGAGCCTTGTCGTACGCACCTTCGATCTAGTGCGCGAATCCATCTCTTTAGTGAGCTATGGTTTTCTGTTGTTTCAATTCTCACCATGGGCTGTGCTTCTACTCGGTTTCGCCGGCCTCCCCGCCTTTCTCGCGGAAGCGAAATTTTCCGGAGAGGCTTTCCGTAATCAGCGCTCCCGTTCCGCAGAGCGGCGGATGCAGATCTACCTCGAGATGGTGTTGACCCGCGAAGATGGTGTTAAGGAAGTTAAGCTTCTCAAGATAGGCAAACTCTTCCTGCAGCGCTATGTGGATATTTTCCTGAAGATCTATGAAGAGGATCGCAGCCTCGTATTGCGGCGTGGGCTGTGGGGTTATCTTCTCGGTCTCGTAGCGAGTGCCGCATTCTATTTCGCCTATGGTTGGGTGGTGTCCGCCGCCATCGCCACGACCATTACGATCGGCCAGATGACGATGTATATCGCTGTATTTCGCCAAGGCCAGAATTCGGTCACCAATAGTCTTACCGCCATCAATGGCATGTACGAGGACAATCTCTATCTCTCCAATCTTGTAGAGTTTCTTGATCACAAAGTGTCAGAGACAACTGGCACGCAAACCGAGGGTCCAGACCCGCAAGATGGGATTCGCTTCGAGGGCGTGAGCTTCTATTACCCTGAGAGCGCTCGGCCAGCGTTGAACAATGTGAATCTGCACATCAGGGCCGGCGAGAGTCTTGCCATAGTCGGAGAGAATGGCTCTGGCAAGACTACCCTGATTAAACTCCTGACTCGTTTGTATACGCCAACCCACGGACGCATTCTTCTGGAAGGCCTCGACTTGCAGGAGTGGGACATCGATGCGCTGCGCTATAAGATCGGCGTTATCTTCCAAGATTTCTCCCGCTATCAGTTGAAGGTTGGCGACAATATTGGAATAGGCGATGTCGAGAACATGGCAGAGCAAAGCCAGATAGAAACCGCCGCACAAGACGGCCTGGCTGCGGACTTTATCCAACACATGCCAGAGTCCTACGAGACGCAGCTAGGAACGTGGTTTAAGGGCGGGAAAGAATTGTCGGGCGGGCAATGGCAGAAGATAGCGTTGTCGCGAGCCTTCATGCGCAGCCATGCCGACGTGTTGATTCTCGATGAGCCGACTGCCGCGATTGATGCCAAGGCAGAGGCGGAGATATTCGCGCATTTTCGCGAGTTAACCGCGAATCGCATCTCCATCATTATCTCGCACCGCTTCTCTACTGTGCGCATCGCCGATCACATTATCGTGCTCGATGGCGGAGAGATAACAGAGGAAGGTAGTCACGCGAGCTTGCTAGCGTTGGAGGGGCAGTACGCGCGTCTCTTTAATTTGCAGGCGCAGGGTTATATGTAATTAACAGCGCGGCGGATTTTCTCCACCGCGCTGCGAGACTTGTTTACATATAGTCTTCCATCGGTGGACACGCACAATACAAGTTACGGTCGCCGTAGACGTTATCGATGCGATTGACGGACGGCCAGAATTTGCTTTCCTTCAATGCCGGTACTGGCCACGCCGCTTCCTGCTTGCTGTAGGGGCGCTCCCAACTATTGTCCATCACGTCTTCGAGAGTGTGTGGCGCATGCTTCAGCGGATTGTTTTCCGCATCCAACTCACCAGACTCTACACGGGCGATTTCTTTGCGAATGCTAATCATCGCCTCAATGAAGCGATCCAGTTCTTTCTTCGACTCGCTCTCTGTGGGCTCGATCATCAATGTGCCGGCCACTGGGAAAGACATAGTGGGCGCATGAAAGCCGTAGTCCATCAAGCGCTTCGCAACATCCTCTTCGGAGATGCCAGAGGCAGCCTTGAGAGGGCGCAGGTCGATGATGCACTCGTGTGCCACCATGTCGTTGCGGCCGGTATAGAGCACTGGGTAATGGGGTTCCAATTTGCGGGCAATATAGTTGGCATTGAGTATCGCCACCTGTGTTGCCTTCAATAAGCCTTCGGCGCCCATTAGAGCGATATAGGTCCAGGAGATAGGCAGAATGCCGGCGCTACCCCAGGGTGCTGCAGAGACCGCGGTGTTGCCGACATTAGGCCCATCGAGAGTAACGAGCGGGTGGTTGGCTACGAAGGGGATCAAATGCTTCTTGATGCCGATTGGCCCCATACCTGGTCCGCCGCCGCCGTGTGGAATGCAGAAGGTCTTGTGCAAGTTCACGTGAGAGACGTCTGCGCCGATATCGCCTGGGCGTGCCACACCTACTTGTGCGTTAAGATTCGCGCCGTCCATATACACCTGGCCGCCGAAGTCGTGCACGATCTTACAGATCTCCATCACGCCCTCTTCGTACACACCATGTGTGGACGGATAGGTAATCATCAATGCGGCGAGTGTGTCTTTATGAGCTGCAGCCTTGGCGCGCAGATCCTCGACATCGATATTGCCGTTATCATCGCAAGCGACGACAACAACCTTCATGCTGATCATGTGGGCGCTAGCTGGGTTAGTGCCGTGGGCCGAGCTTGGAATCAGACAAACATCGCGTTGGCTCTGACCGATGCTATTGAGGTAGTTGCGGATGGCCAATAGACCTGCGTACTCGCCCTGAGCGCCAGAGTTAGGTTGCATGCTCACGGCATCGAAGCCTGTGATTTCGGCGAGCATGTCTTCTAGTTCTTGAATCATGTTTCGATAACCAGGCGTCTGCGCAACTGGAACGAATGGATGAGGTTTGCTGAACTCCGGCCAAGTGATTGGAATCATCTCTGCAGTAGCATTCAACTTCATCGTGCACGAGCCCAGTGGAATCATCGCATGTGTGAGCGAAAGATCCTTGTTCTCTAGGCGCTTAAGGTAACGCAGCATGTCTGTCTCGCTATGGTAGCGATTAAAGAACGGGTGCGTTAAGAATGCGCTTTGGCGCTTCAAAGAATCCGGGATGCCAGCGATCTTGCCAGCGCCTGCGCAAATCTGTGCGTCTAGTTCGCCAACGGAGAGGCCCGCGGCCTTGTCGCCAAGAATGACCTTCCAGAGAGCCTCTATCTCGTCTGTGCTGGTGCACTCGTCGAGGCTGATGCCGATGCTATCGGCCAAGTCGATGCGCAAGTTGATACCGGCCTCGTCGGCGCGTGCGAGGATAGCGCTGCGTGTCTGCGCATCCGTTGCCAGAGTAACGGTGTCGAAGAAGCAGGCGTTCGATATGTTCACACCCTTCGCTTGCAGGCCCGCTACGAGAATCGTGGTGAGGCGGTGAATGCGCTCAGAGATCGTCTGTAGCCCCTCTGGGCCATGGTACATCGCATACATTGCGGCGATATTGGCGAGCAACACCTGCGCGGTGCAGATATTGCTATTGGCCTTCTCGCGGCGGATATGTTGTTCACGAGTTTGTAGAGACATGCGGAACGCCTGCTTGCCGCGGGCATCGATAGAGACGCCAATGATGCGACCTGGCACGGCACGTTTAAATTCATTCTTCGTCGCGAAATAGGCGGCATGGGGGCCACCATAGCCCATAGGCACGCCGAAGCGTTGGGTGCTGCCGAGTACGACATCCGCTCCCATCTCGCCGGGGGATTTTAATACTACGAGGCTCATAAGGTCTGCTGCGACTACGGCGATTGCGCCTTTGGCATGCAGTGCCTCGATGCTTGGGCCAAGATCGCTAAGCGCGCCCGATGCGGCTGGGTACTGATAGATCGCACCGAAGACATCGTGGCTGTCGAGAGTGGATAGATCGCCTATTATGAGGTCGTAGCCGAAATTACTCGCACGCGTCTTAAGCACATCGATGGTCTGTGGGAAGCATTGTTCGTCGACGAAAAATTGATTGCTCTTATTCTTGGCGACTCGCTTAGCCAAGGCCATTGCCTCGGCCGCTGCCGTTGCCTCGTCTAGTAGTGAGGCATTGGCTAAATCCATGCTGGTCAGGTCGAGAACCATTTGCTGATAGGCTAGCAGGCTCTCTAGGCGACCTTGAGAGATTTCGGGCTGATAAGGGGTGTAGGCTGTGTACCAACCTGGATTTTCCAGCACATTGCGTAGAATCACGTTGGGCGTAATCGTGTCGTAATAGCCAAGTCCTATGAAGGAGCGGCCGGGTTTGTCTTGCGCGACCATGGCTTTAAGGCGTGCTAACACCGCAGTTTCTGTGGCGGGTTTGTCTAGCGCGAGTAAGCGCTTAAGAGCAATTGAGCCTGGCACAGTTTTCTCTATTAACTGCTCTAAAGAATCTATTTGCAGTTCCTTAAGCATAGCTCCTATTTCCGATGCGTCGGGGCCGATATGACGGCCGATGAACTCATCGGAATTTTGCAGGCGTTCCAGTGTCTTGCTAGAAGGAGTTTGTAACGGTGACGCGATGCTGCCCATGAATTACCTCGGTAAAATACTCGGGGTCAGGGCGCGAAGCTGTGCCCTGGACCAATATTGGAGCGAAATTGAAAAAACGGTTCACATCGAGCCACGCGCATTGGCGTGGCCCAAGCCGAAATTGCGATTCCGGCATTGTTATTGTCACTCTCACAGGCTGGTTTGCTTTAGGTCTGTGCCTATTCGCAAATTTTCGCATACGCGTCTGCATCGAGCAGCGCATCTAGTTCCGCAGGATTGCTAGGCTTGATTCGGCAGAACCAGCCATCGCCATACGGTGATGTGTTGACGGTCTCGGGCGAGTCGAGCAAGGCCTGATTGACCTCGACGATAGTCCCGGAAACGGGTGCGTAGATGTCGGAGGCGGCCTTAACAGACTCAACCACGCTCATCTCAGCTTTCGCTGTGACATCCGCCCCTTCGCTTGGCAACTCGATAAAGACGATGTCGCCAAGTAATTCTTGTGCATGGTCCGAAATGCCCATGACGATGCTGCCATCTGCTTCGATTCGAACCCACTCGTGGGATGGGGCATATTTTAAATCTTCAGGAAAGCTGCTCAATTTACGATCCTCGTGCTTGATATGGATTAAATTATTCAAAAACCTTTTTGCCAAAGCGTACGAAATTAGGTCTAACTATTCGCACGGGAGTAAGCTTTCCGCGTATGTCTACTCGGCACAAGGTGCTGCCTGCGGGAATTCTAGCCAAGGCGATGGAATGCTTCAATGTCGGAGAGAAACTGCCGCTGGTGATAATGCCTTCGCGCTCTTGGCCATCGACCTCGCATACGACTCTTAGTCCTTCCCGCAACACGCCGCGCTCCTCAAGGACCAGTCCGGTCAGGATAGGCAGTTTGCCTGCGGCTTGCTCGATCTTGTGCTGCTCTACTGCAGCACGGCCGACGAACTGGCGATCGCTAGGCTCCCAACTAATCGTCTGCGCCATATTAGCCGCAAGCGGGGAGACCTCCTCGTCCATGTCGTGCCCGTATAGATTCATGCCGGCCTCTAGGCGCAATGTGTCGCGCGCGCCGAGTCCGATGGGCTTAACGCCACTGCCAAGCAGCGCATCCCAAAGTGCGGGAGCGTCTGCGTTAGGCACTATTAGTTCGAGTCCGCGCTCGCCGGTATAACCAGTTCTCGCGATGAACCAGTCTTCGGACTCTAGTGCTCGGAAATTGCCCAGAGCCTCAACCGCCGCGGCGCGCTCCGTGCTTAGCAGTGCGCAGACTTTGCTAATGGACTCCGGGCCGTGCACGGCGAGGATCGCTAATTCTGGTCGCTCAACGATGCTGACAGCAAAGCCTTTAGCCTTGGTCTGCATCCAGCGTAGGTCTTTCTCGCGAGTGCCGCAATTGACCACGAGCCTATAGCCTTCGCTCATAGTGTAGACAATGAGGTCGTCGACGACGCCGCCATTGTCGTTAAGCATGGCGCTGTAGAGCGCACGGCCTGGCTCGGTGAGCTTGTCGACATCATTGGCGAGCAGGTAGCGAAGCCAGTCTTTGGCCTGCGCACCGCTTATATCGACGACCGTCATATGGGATACATCGAAAACGCCTGCATGCTGCCGCACGGCGTGATGTTCTTCGATTAGGGATTGATATTGGATGGGCATGTCCCATCCGCCAAAATCGACGATTTTGGCACCGGCATTGAGATGTTGCTGATAGAGCGGAGTCCGCTGGCCCACTGGTTTTAATCCTAATAACTGGCGCGCAAAGGCCATGTGAGATGCAAGGCTTTGGCGCAAAAAGAAGCCGAACATTCTAACCGCAAGCGTAATGGTTTAACAGGGCGATATACGCCCCAGCGCCTCTTGGTGGGGGCTTGAGCTAATCTAAAACTATTGTAGTCCCGTCATGAAGCGATCCGCTCTGGGCAGATAGTTGCGCTCACTATCCAGAGAGAAAACGACAGAGCTGGAGCGACCAATAATCTGGTCACGTGGAATAAAGCTGTAGATTCGGCTATCCGCGCTATTGTCGCGATTATCGCCGAGTACGAAGAACTGATCCTCGGGCACTGTTTCGGGTCCAAAGCTGCGTGAGACACGGCTCGAAAAACTCTCTGAAAGCATGGCTTCATGGGAGTAATTGAGTAATTGTTCACGAATAATCATCGAGTCGGTGTCGCTAGAGATGACCTCGTAATCCGCGGGTTGGCCGTTGATTACTAAGGTGTTGTTGCGCATATAGATCGTGTCGCCTGGGAGGCCGACGATGCGCTTGACTAGGCGCTTGCCCGCGGCCTCTGAGTCGATAATGATGATGTCGCCCCTGTTCGGGTCTGCGCGGGAGGCAAGAAATATGTCGGTAAATGGAATGCGGATGTCATAAGCCAGTTTATTGACCCACACCTTATCGCCGTCGAGCAGCGTGGGCTGCATCGAGCGACCAGAGATCGAATTTAAGTCTGCAATGGCGCTTTTAAAGAAGACGATCGTCAGCAGCAAGAGCATGAACTTCTTGTTTTCTTTCCAAAAAGCGGACAGATACTTCTTCATGATGGCCTTGGGTTCCTTGATTCCAGCGAAGCCAATGGTTTTGGCTCGATGACTTTCGCAAGCAGTGTCATTAATAAGACGAGTCTTGGACAATAGGCGAATGTGCTCCTATGTGTCAATCCACAGTGATGGACTGTCTAGATGCCTGATCTTGGGGCGCTCACCTGCGCGCTCACCTGCGCGGTGGCCTGCGCGGTGGATAGTGCCCTTTATTCTTACACGCTTGCGGGATATTCTCTGTCTATCCCCTTGTCGATAAGCGATGCCTAGCATGCCATTGAGTAACTTCCATCCTGCAGCTAGCGCGTGGTTCTCCCAGCGCTATGGCGCCCCGACTGAAGCGCAGTCGCAGGCATGGCCGGCAATAAAGGCGGGTAAGAACACTCTGATCAGCGCGCCTACTGGCAGCGGTAAGACCTTAGCGGCGTTCTACGCCGTTATTGACCGCCTTCTGTGGCTTGCCCAGCAGGGCCCATTGCCGCAGACAACATTCGTCGTCTATGTCTCGCCTCTCAAGGCTCTTAGTAATGATATTCAGCGCAATCTTGAGCAGCCGCTTCAAGGCCTCGCGCAGCAGCTACAGCAAGACGCCTACGCACCTGCCGATATCACGGTGGCAGTGCGCACCGGCGACACCACCCCAACGCAGCGACAGCGCATGCTGCGCACGCCTCCCCATATATTGGTAACGACCCCCGAGTCGCTGTATTTGCTGTTGACAAGCGAGGGCGGCCGCCAGATGTTGCGCCATGTCGACACGCTCATCGTGGACGAGATCCATGCCCTGCTCGGCGACAAACGCGGCGCTCACCTTGCGCTGTCCATCGAGCGTCTCGAGCGGTTGGTGGACAAACCGCTGCAGCGCATCGGGCTCTCGGCCACTCAGCGACCGATAGACTTAGTCGCGCACTATTTGGCGGGTAATCATCCAGACAATGACTGTGTGGTAGTAGATACGGGTCATAGGCGCGCCCTGGATGTCAGCATCGAGGTGCCCGGCTCACCCCTCTCTGCTCTCATGAGCAACGAGGTGTGGGACGAGCTCTATCTGCGGCTTGTGCAACTGATAGAGGCCCACGACACAACGCTGGTTTTCGTAAACACGCGGCGACTCTCAGAGCGCCTGGCTCTAGCCCTTACAGATCGCCTAGGCGAGGGCTCGGTGAGCTCTCACCACGGGAGTATGAGTAAAGAGCATCGCCACAACGCGGAGCAGAAACTCAAGGACGGCAAACTCAAGGTATTGGTGGCGACCGCCTCTATGGAGTTGGGCATCGATGTGGGTTCGGTCGACCTAGTGGTGCAATTCTCCTCCCCCAAGAGTATCGCTAAGTTCTTGCAGCGGGTTGGGCGTAGTGGTCACTCGGTGCGCGGCACGCCTAAAGGAATTCTATTTCCTCTGACCCGCGACGATCTGGCCGAATGTACAGCCTTGCTCAACTGCATAGCACAGGGACAGCTCGATAGAATCCTCATGCCCGAGAAGCCCATGGATATCTTGGCTCAACAGATAGTCGCAGAGGTGTCGGCAAACAGTGTCGGCAGCGAAGGTGATGGCGAAGGTAGCTGTTGTCTCGATGCTCTGTTCGAACTCTTCCATGGCGCATACCCCTACCGAGACCTACTGCGCAGCGAATTTAATGAACTAGTGAAGATGCTGAGCAATGGCTATTCCACTCGGCTAGGCAGGAAGGGTGCCTATCTACATCTAGATGTCATCAATAATCGCGTCAGTGCTAGGCGCAATGCACGCCTGACCGCACTTACCAATGGCGGTGCGATTCCCGACATGTTCGACTATCAAGTGGTCTTAGACCCAGATGACATCGTGGTGGGTTCGCTCAACGAAGACTTCGCGTTAGAGACTCTGCCTGGAGACATCTTCACCTTGGGTAGTCACAGCTGGCAGTTGTTGCGGGTCGATGGTCTCAAGGTACGCGTGCGCGACGCCCAAGGCGCTCGGCCCACTATTCCATTTTGGTTCGGCGAAGGGCCTGGGCGGACCGAAGAACTCTCCCAAGCTTTGTGCGAACTGCGTGAGACGATCGATGACTATATTAGTGACGATGCCAGCGCTAATGCGGTGCAATGGCTAGTGACAAGCTTGCGTTTGCCGCCCTCTGGGGCGCAGCAGTTAGTTGACTACCTGCAGGCTGGGCGTAATGCGTTGGAGGTGATGCCGACGCAGAAGACCTTGGTTATGGAACGCTTCTTCGACGAAGTGGGTGATATGCATGTCGTGATTCACTCCCCTTTCGGAAGCCGGCTTAATCGCGCGTGGGGTTTAGCATTACGTAAGCGTTTCTGTCGCACCTTCAATTTCGAGTTGCAGGCCGCTGCCAATGAGGACAGCATCGTAATCTCTCTGGGTTCAGTGCATAGCTTTCCTCTACAAGAGGTCTATGCCTATTTGCAGAGTGCGAGTGTCGAAGATGTGCTAGTGCAAGCCCTGCTCGATGCGCCAATGTTCGAGGTGCGTTGGCGCTGGAATGCCACACGTTCCTTAGCGATTCAGCGCAATCGCAATGGCAAGCGTGTGCCGCCTCAGTTTCAGAGAATGGACGCGGAAGATCTTGTCGCGCATATTTTCCCAGACCAGATCGCCTGCTTCGAGAACATTCAAGGCAAAAGAGAGGTGCCAGATCACCCGCTTGTTCAACAGACAATCAACGATTGCCTGACAGAGGCGATGGACTACGAAGGTCTGCATGCACTATTGATAGCTATCGAAAGTGGAGAGCTCACCCTAATTGCACGAGACCTGCGCGAGCCATCGCCCTTCGCTCAAGAAATAATTAATGCGCGCCCCTATGCCTTCTTGGACGATGCGCCATTCGAGGAGCGGCGCACTAATGCGATTCGCAATCGAAGCTGGTTAGATCCCGCCGAGACCCAGTCCTACAGTGCGTTGGATGCTGCTGCTATCGCACAAGTGCGTGAAGAAGCGTGGCCATTGGTGCGCTCCAGCGAGGAGTTGCACGATGCCTTGTACTCGCTCGGTTTCATGACGGCCGAAGAAGTTGTGCAGAATCACTATGCGGACTTCTTAGAGAAATTGATCGAGCAAGGTCGTGCCTGCAGCATGAGCTGCACCACGGGTCGTTTGTACTTGGTGGCGGAACGACTGCCATGCCTTCAGGCCGTATATCCCGACAGTACATTTACGCCGTCATTGAATCTGCCCGAGGTATTGAAGGCGGAAGAGTGGGATGAGGATTCTGCGCTGCGAGAACTCATGCGTCGTAGGCTCGAAGGGTTGGGCCCCGTTACGGCGCAGCGTTTGGCGCAAGAGTCGGGCTTAAAACTTAGCCTTGTCGAGGTGGCACTCATCGGCCTTGAGACAGAGGGCTTCGTATTTCGAGGGAATTATACTCCGCAAGATGAGAAAACAACGGTGGGGCTAGAACAGGAATGGTGTGAAAGGCGACTATTACAGCGTATTCATCGCTATACCATCGAGTCTCACCGTCAGAGTATCAAGCCAGTATCGCTGCAATCCTATATGCGCTTCTTGTTCGACCTGCATGAGGTCAAGGTGCGACGCTTGCCGGCGAAGCCCGAGTTGGTTCCCAATAATGCCGATGGGCAGGGTTTGCTACAGCGCAGTCTTAGTAAGCTCGATGGATTGGCGGCCCCGGCGACTCTATGGGAGGCCGATATCCTGCCTAGTCGCATAAGCGCCTATGATCCTTCCTGGTTAGACGTGATGTGCATATCCGGTCGTTTGATGTGGGGGCGTCTTAGCAGGCCTTATTTGAAGTCTGCGGCGAGTGCCGCCGCGCGTAAGTCCGGGCCGATCAAGAGTACGCCAATCACGTTGATGCTGCGCGCGAATCAAGATATCTGGGAGGCGCTCGCCGATGCACAGTGGCTTGCACAGGAGCGCGAGGTACTCGCTCTTAGCCCGCTGGCACAGCGCATCGAGGACGACATTAGACAGCATGGCGCCAGCTTCTTCGACCAAATCAGTCGGCGTACAGGGTTGCTGCGCAGCCAACTCGAGCAGGGTTTGGCGGAGTTGGTCAGCGCGGGACACTTGAGTAGTGATAGCTTCACCGGCTTACGCGCCCTATTGACGCCCGACGCTCGCAAGCCAAGTGGTCACTCCAATGGTCGACGTCGAGCAGCCTTCGGCGTAGAGGATGCTGGGCGCTGGTCCCTAATGCGCGAACAGTCTCCTAGTTCGGGCAGCGCGAACACACTCGATAGCGAGCAACTCGAACGGCTAATTATGATTTATCTAGAGCGCTGGGGCGTACTTTTTAAGCGCGTATTAGAGCGAGAAAGTTCAGCGCCGCCGTGGCGAGTATTGCTGCAGAAGCTGCGCTCAATGGAGTTGCAAGGCAGCATCCGAGGCGGGCGCTTTATCGCCGGTATTGCTGGCGAGCAGTTTGCTTTGCCGGAGTCGGTTAGTACGCTTAGACAATTTGCGAGGAATCAAGACGCAAGCGAGCGTGCCACGGAATATGTCAGCGTAGCCGCGGCGGACCCAGTCAATCTTCTGGGCATTGTATTGCCCGAAACACGCTTAGCAAAACTTGCGAAAAACCGTGTCTTGTATAAAGATGGTCTGCCCCTAGCGGTGCTCGAGAAAAATGAGGTGAGATTCCTGCGTGAGGTTCAAGAGCAGGAGCAATGGCAGCTACAGCAAGTGCTAACGCAGCGCGAATTCCCTGCTCGGTTGAGGGCCTACATCGGTCGCTAGAAGCCACCGCTGCCGCAACACTATTAAATTCAAGAACGAAGGAAAAGTATGAAATATCTCTTTGATCCCGTCACGCCCTCTGTCGCAATCGTCGCGCAAGAGGAGCGCTTTCCTGTCAATCGCATCTACTGTGTTGGCCGTAACTATGCGGCCCATGCGCGGGAGATGGGGGGATCCCCCGAGCGAGAGTCGCCGTTTTTTTTCAGCAAGCCAGCCAATGCGGTGACGGACAACGGGGTCACGTTACCCTTTCCATCGCGCACGCAAGATCTTCATCATGAGGTGGAGTTGGTCGTGGCATTATCCGGCGAAGGTTTGGCGGCAAAGGGACAAGACCTAAATCTAATTGAAGCGAAGGCTGCGATCTATGGCTACGGTGTAGGTATCGATTTTACTCGGCGTGATCTGCAGGCCGAGGCGAAGGAGAAAGCGCGTCCTTGGGACACGGCAAAGGGCTTCGACAATTCCGCCCCCGTCTCCGCACTTACGCCAGCCGCGCAGGCAGGCGGAATAGATTCTGCGAACATCTCATTGCTGGTAAACGGGGAGCTTCGTCAGCAGGGCATGATCAGCGATTTAATCTGGAGTATTCCCGAATTGATCGCGGAGTTGTCCACTTATTATCGTTTGCGTCCTGGGGACTTAATCTTCACTGGTACGCCAGCGGGGGTCAGCGCGGTTCTACCCGGGGATATAATGGAAGGGCGTATCGACAATTTAGAGACGCTAAAGATAGGCTTTAGCCCGCGAGTCTAGAAGCTGAAAAAACTGCTGATGGAAAGATACAATATGACACCGATAGCTGCGCAATAGACGACGAATTGCAATGGCTGTTCGCGCAGTCTATCAAGAAGCGAGGGGTGTTCGCCTTGACTGCGCAGTTGTTCATACTCGGCCCGAACTCGTATGGCGCGCGCTAATTGATACTCGTCTAGTAATGACTTCGCTCGCTCGTACTGATCGTCACTCTCGAGCCAGATGGCCGGTAGCGATATACCCCAATTGCCAGCGTCAGTCTCATAGGTTTCAATGCCATGCTCCTCAAGCAATTGCCTCACTTCTTCGGCTTCGTCGTCGGGAACATTACGTAGGCGAAATAGCAGTTTTGACATGAAAAGACTCGGTAGATCGAACGGGTTTTTTTACTTTCTGGGATTGCATGCTACCTTTAAGCTAAGTCCCCTGTAAATCAAACGATAAGGTTCATATTATGCAAGGCAAAGTTCTTGGCCGTTTTAGCGCTATTTCGCGCACACTACTAGTGCTCAGCGCGCTGTCGCTGTGTTCGCAGGCGCTAGCGCAAAGTTCCGTTTGGGTAGCCACGAAAGACTCGCAAAGTGTCTATTTGGGCGGCACAGTGCACCTACTTCGCCCTTCTGACTATCCACTGCCCGCTCCGTACGAGACTGCTTATGAGGCATCCCAGCAGCTCTATTTCGAAACGGACATCGCTGGTCTCAACGACATGTCAGTGCAGGCGCGATTATTAGACGAGTTGACTTATAAAGGTGATCAAAGTCTACGTACGGTATTAGATGACAGCACCTACCAGGCCTTATCTAATCATCTTGGCACTATCGGCATGCCAATACAGATGATGGAGAAATTTAAGCCTGGGCTCTTGGTCTCTACCCTGCAGGTCTTCGAGTTTCAAAAACTTGGCTTTACACCGCAGGGCGTGGATGCCTATTTCAACGCACGCGCCATAGGCGATGCTAAAGCCTTGGGTGAGCTAGAGCCGATAGATGCACAAATTGGCTATTTAGCTGAAATGGGCATAGGCAATGAGAGTGAGTTTATACGCCTGTCTCTGGAGGAGCTCGATGAGATGGACACGTCTATGAATCAGATGATCGATGCCTGGCGAAGCGGAGATGATGAATTGCTCGATTCGCTCTTCGTGGCCGACATGAAAGAGGGACACCCGGATCTTTATGTTAGCTTGTTGGTGCAGCGTAACTTGAATTGGATGCCGATCATAGAATCGATGTTCACTGACTCGGATACAGAGTTTGTCTTGGTTGGTGCGGCGCATCTGGTGGGCGAAGACGGGCTTCTCAATATGTTGCGCAACAAGGGCTACGAGGTTCGCCAGCTCCAATAGTATTTTAAGTGGGCGTTTAGAGAGGGTCTGCGCGCTCACATAGTAAATCGAAGAACGCTTTTCCTGCGTTGCTCATTAATCTATGTTGGTGGTAGATGCAGTCGAGATTTCGACTAAGCAAAATGGGCTCGCCTGTATCGACTTCGGTCACTGGCAGCACCGAAAGAGTGTCGTCTTGCAACATCGTATCGGGTAATACTCCCCACGCATATCCCGCCGAAATAAGAGCCTTAATCGTCTCTAGAAAATTCGTCGAAAGGTTTATCTTGAGGTCCAGTTTATCGCGCATAAACAAGGCCTCTACTAACTTCGTTGTGTAAAAACGCCGTTCTGGAAGCAAGGCCTGGTAACTGCTTAAGTCTTTCAGGCTTACGCTAGGAAGTGTGCTTAGAGGGTGCTGGCGGGCAGATACAAAATGCATTTTGTCGACCCATATGGTACGCGAGCAAAGCAATGAGTCGATGCCTTCGACTTGAGTAATGATGCCTAGATCGGATTCGCCTTTGTGCACAGCGGCATAGGCCTCGGCTGAGTCCATGAATCTAATGTCTAAGTCGACTTGGGGGTAACGTTGCGTATATTCGCGTAACACGCGCGGCAATCTATGCAAGCCAATGTGATGACTGGTAATCAGTTTAAGTTGGCCGCGAACCTCGCCGGACAAATCTGCCACGGCCTGCTTGGCCATACTGATAGCGTCGAGAATGTTTTGCGCAAGCGGAAGCAGAGTGCGTCCAGCTTCTGTCAGTGAGACCTGTCTACCTACTCTATCGAATAGTGAAGAGGCCAGTTGTTGCTCAAGAAGATGAATGCGCTTACTAATAGCAGGCTGGGTGATGTGCAGCTGTTCCGCCGCTGCAGAGAACGAAAGATGCTCTGCAACTGCGACGAATGCTTTGAGATTCTGAGTGTCCATGGCGGACCAATTTAGTTTGTCGCTGGCCACAAAATAAAATCAATGGCGAACGCGAGTGCTAGGCGTTGCTCTTGTGACTCAGGACGATCTGGCGAGGGCCGCTAGTGGTTGTTTGACCGCTAATTCCAGAGGGGATCTGCTTTACCTTGCCGCCGGATTTTAGAAACGCATCGACATGTTCTGCCAGATTGACGCGATTATCCAACGCAGGGTCCTTCTTGGGTTTAGTCGCCATAGCTGTGCCTTTTCCTATCGTGTAAAAAGACAGGCATTATACACGATGTTGCCACAATTTCGTAGTGGCAACATCGAGGGGAGGCCCCGGCATAGCGGTATATCCAGATAAAGAGTCTTTATAGCGTGTTGCGGCGACGTTTACGGATGAAGAACTCCGATTCACCATCACTAGGCAATTCACCTAGAAGATCGTCTATTGAGACTTTGTAGACCACTTTGATTTTAGCGAGGAGTTCTAGCTCGATATGGCAACCATAGTCACGAGTGGTTTCGATGTCTTCCAGTTGTTTGCGGGAAACGCCCAGCAGATTCGAACCTTCGGTCATAGAATAGCCAGCGTCTAGACGTAAACGGCGGATGTGTTCTTTAACCCTAATAGTTAAGGGGGAAAACTTAAGCTGTTGATCGGACATTGTTATGCTTCTAATCTCTTTGGGAAAAGGGGCACGCAGATGCCATTCGCGCGACTTGGGTGAATCACTCCTTGATCTTGGATAATATCATCATGACATCATTTATGGCTATTTAATTTTGAGCTGCCAACTCTGCTTACTGGCCTGTCGAGCCTGACTTGGCGGCGTGCTAGTACAAGTTAGCACAGCATTCGAAGGTCCCGTACGCAGTCTCGAGCCCTTAGTTTGACCTTGGTCAATATAGTCATAGAAGATTAAGAGAATCTTAGGGAAAGCCTCATCTAGTGACTATTTTCGTGTGAGTTCTCTGATAGTGAATCGGCTTTAATGCTCACTGCGAGGAGCTGTCTTTGGGTGCGGTATGTTTGCTAAACTCGCCGCAAATTGATTAGAGGATAGATTCAATGTCAGACGCTGAGAGTAAGCCTGAGAAGAAAGCGGTAAAGAAGCCTGTAAAGAAAGTGGCAAAGAAGGCCGCAGAGCCTGCCACTATGAGCGTCGCGGATGACTGTGCGGTTGCGTTTCACTATAAGTTGGCAGAGGTGAACAAGGCCGGTGAGGTTGGGCCATGGCTAGAGAGTTCCAGCGCGGAACAACCGCTTTGGTATCTGCACGGTCATGGGAATGTGATATCGGGTTTAGAGGCCGCGATGGCGGACAAGACGGTGGGTGACAAGATCTCCATAACACTCACGCCGGAGCAGGCCTATGGCGAGCGTCAATCCAACTCCTTTCAACGAGTTCCCATCAAGCATTTGCGCCTCACGAGTGCGCAGAAAAAACTCGCGCCAGGCATGGTGGTAGGTGTGCAGACCAATCAAGGAGTTATCAGTGCACTAATCGTTAAGGCGGGGCGCTTCAATGTCGACATCGACACTAACCATCCCTTTGCCGGCCGAACTTTGCACTATGAGGTCGAGATAGTCGGGGTGCGTGCTGCTAATGCCGAAGAGATTGAGCATCGTCACGTCCACGCGCCAGACGCACACCATCACCATTAATGAAGTGTGGCGACGACGTTAATTCCCTCGAGATTCTGGAAACAGGTCTCCTTGGCAATATTGATGAACTCGCGCACGTATGGCGTATCGAGCTGCTCTTCACGCACAGCCAAGTAAAGCGTGGAGAACAGCCCAGTTTCGCCTAAGGACATTGCGCTGATATGCCCGCCTTGCAAGTAGGGGGCTAGGGCCCAATTGGGCAGCGCACATACGCCCCTCCCGCTCGCCACCAATTGCACCATCATCAGGGTTAGCTCTGCCGTACGTATAGCCAACGGCTCGACATCGGCAGGCCGTAAGAACTGTGTGAATATATCTAAACGTTCTTGATCGACAGGATAAGTAATTAAAGTCTCGTTGCGTAAGGCAGTAGCAGGTACTCGTTCCAATTGGGTCAGCGGGTGGGTGTTTGCCACCGCAAGAAGAATCTCAAAGCGGAACAAAGGCTCATAGTGAATGCCATTGAGTGGCTTCGGCTCAGAGGTGATTACGACGTCCAGTCGCCCCTTCTGCAGTGCCGGTAGTGGCACGAAGTTAAATGCGGTACTCAGGTCTACCTCTACATCCTTCCAATGATTGCGGTACTGGTTTATGGCGGGCATTAACCAATCGAAACAGCTGTGGCACTCGATGGCGATATGTAATCGCCCCGCCTCGCCCCCGGCAAAGCGCTGCATATCGCGTTCGGTACTGGTCATGATAGGCAGAACGGAGCGGGCGGTCTCTAGTAACCGCTCACCCGCGGCTGTTAGGCGCACCGGTCGTGATTTACGAATGAACAGACTAACGCCAAGGCGAGACTCTATCTCTTTGAGTTGATGAGAGAGCGCCGATTGGGTCAGGAAAAGCTTCTCTGCAGCCAAAACTAAGCTTCCATATTCGGTAATGGCGACAATCGTCCTAAGGTGCTTTAGTTCTAGCATAGTAATTCCAGTTCGTTCTCGGCACTACTTAAGGTTAAGGGCTTTCTGGGTCTTGGTTGGTTAGCTGCGAGATGAGTTTTCGGTTGGTCACTACTTCATAGAAACGATCCTCGGAAGTGTGTCCCTCTACCGGTGCGTCATCTCGCCATAATCCTACCTGTGCCTCGCGAATCACGAGGTCATGGTTTTTACCTGACACGTCTGGATATTTGCCTACATGAAGGGTCGTGGGGCTGCCATTGATTTTGACGACCTTGCGCTTGAGAATGATCTCCTGCTGAAGCTTCTCGAAGCCGAAGGCATCTAGCAATATTCCGTTCACGTTATAACGGATCGTGTTCTGCCCTTTCTCCCCTCGCCCGCTCTCACCTTTGTCTAAGGCAAAAACCTCGACATTGAAGACGCCGCCTTGGATAAGGCGACGCAACTTCCACGTACACGATGAGAGTCGATCCGCCTTGCCGATGGCACCCGAGATCATGATTGGCTTGTCTTCGTCGTACAGATACAGAGGCGCAGAATCGGCAAAACACAGCCCGATGCCAAGTTCGAGTTTGGGCAGCCCCATCTGTTCCGAATGCCGGTTGTTGGCATGAATCACGTTGAGCATCGCCTTGGCCAGGCCACAGGCACGGGCGACAGAGAACCACTGCTGTGGACTCTTCTCGTGTTCGAGAAGGCTGAGTATGACGGCATCGCCTTCGATAAATACCTTGTTGGCGCCGTACTGACTCAAAAGATTGTTGATAGGGCTAAAGAAACGCAGGCCGAAATAGGAGGCAGGGTTGAGGGATTTGCTCTGTAATTCCTCAGTAACAGTGGTGGAGCCGCGCACATCCGCCTTCAGAATGCAGTGGTGGACAATGCGATCTTCGTCGTCCTGTTGCTCGTTGGCTGTGAGTAGGGCGTAGAGTGTCCCAGCCTCGCCCGATAGCTTGAGTTCCTCTTCTTTTTTAAGAATGCGCAGGCGATTAAATGCGCGATGGGCTAGGCGGTAATATTTCAGGTGCCGCCGAAACCGGCTTATATCCTGCAATATTGCGAGGGCGCTTTCGAGCTTGCGAGGGCCAGTCTCGAGCTTGATCTGTGCAATAGTGCTGCTGAATTGCTTGAGCTGGGCATCGGTAAAGGGCTTGTTACTCTGTGATCGGCTCTGTAGTTTCTTAAGGTCTATCTGACCACTAAGATACTGGCAGAGCAGTTTACCTTCAGTCTGTTCGGCCAGAACGGGCGACCATAAGCGTTTAACATGCGCCGAGGCAACGAGTAGTGCAAATACGCCACGCTTGTTTAGATCTTTGTAGAGGCTCTCCAAAACCTTCTTGCGCGTCTTCAATTCCTTGCGCGCCTTCCACCATGCCCCGAACCCCGACTCCTTGCGTATATCGAGCAAGGCCTCTTGGCGTTTGTCGATGTTGAATAGCAGCACTAGGTTCTCTGGGGTGTCTAGCCATGAGAATTCTTCATTAAGAATGTTCTTAGAGTCGATCGCCATGCCCATGAATTTTTGGGTTTGAAATAGACCGCCAAGATCGTCGTAGAGCTCGGGGGTGCCATTGGCTTGCGCGAGCAGCGGAATCTGGGGTTCTTGCGTTAGCTGCTCGCTCAGTGACTTCTCGATGCTAACGTTTAGCGCGTTGAAGCCAGCATCTTCTGTTTCGCCTCCCCAGAGGCGATATTGCTCGATGAGGAAGGCGTTCGCGCTTGGGTCGCTACTAAACAGCATCGGGTTCAAGCGGAGGTCTAGCGCATCGTGATGCTGCAAAGGGAGATACTGCAGGCGAACGTCCCGAAGCTGGCGAGTCTCTACTCGCTCCAGCTGCGCAAAGATCTGATGATTCACATTCATCAGAATGGCATCGTATTGACGCTGTAGCCAAAACAGGCGCTGATTGGTGCTAAGCGTATTTGCCGAGGAGCGTTCCTGAGACTCCGAGGAGCTCTGCTTCAACTCGTCGATAGTGCTGTCGAGAAGGCCCTGCGTGGTGGTCAAAATATGCTTTAGGAGGGCGAACTCGAGGAGTTTCACGCTATCTGCATTGAGGTTCGTCTTCACACGATGGATGAGGTGTGTCATCACATCGAGATAGCTGGCCCGCAGGGGATTGAAGATGTTGTTGTCGAGGGCTTGAGGATTCTGTGAGATCGCGCGCTGCAATAGAGTTGTGGCAACGCGGCGAACATCGCCGGCGAATTTCGGACTCAGTCGCACATCGACATGGTAGTTATCGACGCCGCGGCGCAGGTCTGCGATGTCGATGTGCAGGGGGGGCAACACGACGAGCGTGTCATTTCCTACTGATAAGGATGTCGTATTAGTCTCTGTCACATTGGCCGACCGTAGTAAAAGAATGAATTATATTCATATTCACGCAAACGGCCATGTCTATTGCTAGGGCCGCCGCATTTCGCAACTCGTTGGAAGCATGGTGTTCTCCATGGGGATGCTGACCTCGGTTAATAAGCCGAAGCTAGAGTTGTCCCCGTCGAACTCGATGCCTTCGTTCGTATGCACTGATATCTGAATGGGTTGGAAGAGCTGGTGGTCTGCAGCCCGCATCATCAGGCGCTCTCCTCCGATACTGATGTGCTCCATGTTCTCCAAGGCATAGGCAACTGCCATTGGATCGGCAGAGCCCGCTTGCTCTATCGCCTTAGCGAGCATTTGCACGGTATTGATGATACGGGGGTAGCTTATATCTTGTTCTGGGTGCTTGGCTTTGAACGTGCGCACATACTCGGCATAAGCCTGTGTGGGCGGAGGATTGAAATGTCCCTCGTGCACCATACGGAATTGATCCTTGCCCGAGGCCCCTAAGGTCGCGGTGATACCGTCGTATGCTGCGTAATAGGTGTACACAGGCACAGTGATGCCGGCATCGGTAATCGAGCGGGCAAGGCTCACCATATCCGCGCCCCAGTTGCCGGTAATGATCGCATCGGGCTTGGCTGACACAATCTTGGTCACGTAGGGAGTGAAGTCCTTCACTGTTTCCATCGGATGCAATTCATTGCCGACGATCTGAATGTCGGGACGTTTGGCCAGCAGCTGGCCCACGGCGGAGTCCGCGACTGCCTGACCGAAAGAGTAATCTTGTCCGATAATATAGATGCGCTTGATGTCCTCGCGCTGGGCAATCATGTCGGTAAGGGCCTGCATTTTGATATCCGCGTGAGCATCGAAGCGGAAATGCCAAAAGCTACAATTCTCGTTGGTGAGGGCGGGGTCGACCGCCGCGAAATTGAGGAATAGAAGGCGCTGATCCGGGTTGCGCTGATTGTGACGACGAATCGCATCGGTAAGTACGCCGGCGACCGCGGAGCTATTGCCCTGAGCGATGAACTGAATGCCTTCGCTGATAGCGCGGCGCAGCTGAATCTGGGATTCCTGTGCACTGGCCTTATTGTCATAAGCCACTATCTCTAAACGCTTGCCGCCGAGGACGCCGCCTTTGCTATTGACCAATTCCTCTACCGCAAATTGGAACTGGGCGAGACCATTATAGCCGGTAGCGGAGAACGCGCCGGTGAGTGGGTCAATATAGGCGATTCGGATGCTGTCTTGAGCTCCCGCGCTAAGCGCAAAGCTGCTACAAAGAAGTGTGCAAAAACTACGCGTTAAGAGTTTTCTCATTTTTTTCCCCAGTCGAACGTCCATGTGCTTTTAATTTTTGGTGTACGTTTGTATCTAGGCAGTCACCTGATCTTTCCAAATTTGGGGGACTAAGTCCAGCTCGGCACAGGAGCTCGCACACTCAGAGAATCGGAAACACGTCAAAGCGAAGCGAAATAGCGATATAGGCAAGAATTCAGCCCTGTGGTATCGTCAGCTGCGCTGTGACGCGATCGTCAACCAACAAAAACAAAATGAGGTGAGCCGATGAATTCGGAGAATCCAGAGAATCCAGAGAGAAGAAAACTGCTCAAGAGTGCCGTGGGCACTAGCGCCTTAGCCTTAGGCGTGAGCGCCTTCCCGAGCTGGCTAATGCCCGCCCTTGCTCAAGGCGAGGTTGAAGTACCCTTCTCCGACGTGCCGGATACCTTCCGTGTGCTGCCGGTACGCCCGGGCTCCACTCACTACCAAGACACCAGCAAGATCGATAGTCACTACACATCTAACGACGATTTCTACCTCGTTCAACATTACGGTCAACCCGAAGTCGACAATGCCAGCTATCAGCTGCGCGTGACTGGGCTTGTCGATCGGCCCTTAACTTTCTCGCTTGATCAACTGCGTGCACGTCAGACGATTGAGAAGGATGTGGGCTTTGAGTGCGGGGGCAACGGCGCGCGCCTTTTCCATGGCCTAGTAGGTAATGCCTCTTGGCGCGGCGTGAGTCTACGCGACATTCTGATGGAGGCGGGCATCAAGCCGGAAGGCAAAGAGATTGTATTCTTCGGCGCCGATATCGGAGAAGAGGAGCTACGTGGGCGCACTGTAGAGACCGCGTTTGCTCGCAGTCTGTCCGTAGAGGACGCGCTCAACGAGAATAATATGCTGGCCTTTGAGATGAATGGCGAGCCGCTTCCGCACTTCCATGGCAAGCCCGTGCGCCTGCTCATTCCGGGTTGGTACGGTGTTGCGAACGTGAAGTGGCTAACGCAGATTCATGTTCAAGACACGCGTTATATGGGCCGCTTCATGGGCCGTGATTATGTGACACTCAAGCGTGAAGAAGTTGGCGGGCAGGAGCGCTGGGTCGAAAATTCGGTAACGAAGATGAACCTCAAGTCGGTCGTAGTGCGTGTCACTAAGAGCGGTGCGGATCACAAGGTGACAGGTTTCATCCTCAACGATGGTACGCCGATTCGCAGTGTCGAAGTGAAGATCGACAACGGTCCTTGGCAGCAGGCCATGATCGATCCGGCAGCTTCACAGTTCACGTGGAAATTGTTCCAGTTTGATTGGAAGGATGCTCAGCCTGGCGAGCACAGCATCGTGTCTCGAGTAACCGACATCAATGGCAAAGTACAGCTGCCACAGGATCAGTTGCCGGAGCGCGTGAGCTATTGGGAAGAGTTTGGGCAGTTCCCTCGCACCATTAACATCGGTGCCTAAAGCAGCTTTAGGGCGTGCAAGTAGGACGAGTATTAAGGGAGAGTAAGAAGTGGCAAGTTATCTGGTATTGACCATCATTGGCGACGATAAGCCCGGGCTTGTCGAGCGCCTGTCGGATACGATTTCGCGTCATTCTGGCAATTGGTTGGAAAGCAATATGTCCCATCTTGCGGGCAAATTCGCTGGAATCTTGCGCGTCAGTGTAGACGACGCGCAGGCCGATGCTCTCGTGCAAGACTTGCAGAGTCTCTCCTCTATTCTCAAATTAGTTGTCGAAAAAGTCAGTGTGGGTGAGCCCGAAAATAGGCAGCGAACCTTGCGCCTGACCCTAGTAGGCAATGACAGGCCGGGTATTGTTAAAGAGATTTCACGCGCGCTGGCGGCACAGCATGTCAATGTGGAAGAGCTTAGCTCTCACATCAGCACTGCGCCAATGTCGGGCGAGGCTCTGTTCAATGCGCAGGCTGTACTCAAGGTGCCTGTGCAGTTAAGCATCGAGACCCTGCAGTCTCAGCTGGAGCAGTTGGCTGACGATTTAATCGTTGAGATTAGTCTAGCTACTATGGAGTGATCCTTAGCGTAGGCTAAGGATCTCCCAGTTACGCTCCTGCGCGACCTTGCGCAAGGTCTCGTCAGGGTCGACTGCCACTGCCCGCGTGGCGATCTCCAACAAGGGCAGATCGTTAAACGAGTCGCTATAGAACACGCTGTTCTCCATGCTCAACTTGCCTTCATGCTGCGCCAACCACAGCTCTAGATTGCGTACCTTCCCTGCTTGAAAATTCGCTATGCCAGCCACTTTCCCGGTGAAGAGATCATTTTCGAGTTCCAGCTCGGTCGCGATCAAGCCGTCCACGCCAAGGCGCTGGGCGATAGGCTCGGTCACGTAGCGGTTGGTTGCGGTCATGATCAGGCAATAATCGCCGGCATCGCGATGTTGCTTTAGCAGATCTAGGGCGGCTGGCAGCATCATTGGCTCGACGAAACCCGCCATGAATCTTGCGTGTAGGGCGTCGCGCTGCGCGCGAGGCAGGCCTGCGACGGCGGCAATGGCGAACTCGGTATAGGCAGCCATATCCAGCGCGCCAAGCTTATATTGTTCGTAAAACGCATCGTTGCGCGCTTTATGGGTGATGGGGTCGACTAGCCCCTCGCTGATTAGGAAATCGCCGAAGGCGTGGTCGCTATCGCCGCCGAGCAGGGTATTGTCGAGATCGAAAATTGCCAAGGCCATGAGTTTAGGGTATCCGTAAGCTGCGCAGAAAGAGGGGCATTATACCGATTCGTACATCCACGGCGAGAGCATCGGGCCTCTTGCGCGGTCGTTGAATAAGTCTCTGCACATGTGAAACAATGCCAGAGATGTTTTTTAGATAAGGAACGGTTGCCCGATGATAGATTCGAGAGGTTTTAGGCCCAATGTCGGTATCATCATTTGCAACTCGCGTGGCCAGTTGCTATGGGCCAAGAGGATCGGGCAAGACGCATGGCAGTTCCCTCAGGGCGGTATTCGGCATGGCGAGCGCCTGCAGCACGCTCTGTTTCGAGAGCTTAAGGAAGAGGTTGGCTTAGACCCGGAAGATGTCGAGATCATCTCTTCGACCAAGGGTTGGCTCTACTATCAACTGCCTAAGAATCTAATCCGGCAGCACTCCAACCCCGTGTGCATAGGTCAGAAGCAGAAATGGTATCTTCTTGGGCTGCGAGCCCCAGAGGACAAGATCGATCTAGTAAGTAACAACACGCCGGAGTTCGATGACTGGCAATGGGTGAGTTTCTGGTACCCTCTCAGCCAGGTTATCGACTTCAAGCGGGAAGTGTACCGACAAGCACTGAAGGAGTTAGTGCTGCCATTGAATCAGTCGCTGCGCGCCTAGCGGAAAAACCCGAACTCGCTCATTTAACTTGGCGGGAAGACAAGCGTCTTGTCTCGGGTGTTCTCCACGCTGACACGGTCGCTTGGATCACAATAAATAGAATACTCAACGATCACTGGAACAGATCATGATGCTGGAAAGACTGCGAGAAATAGTCCAAGAGGTGAACACTGCGAAGGATCAGCAGTCGGCCCTCGATGTCATCGTATCCCGTGTACGCGAAGCCATGAATACCCAGGTGTGTTCTGTCTATCTCCTCGACCCCGAAATCAATAGCCACGTGCTCATGGCCTCCGAGGGCCTGAAGAAGGAATCCGTTGGCCATGTTCGGCTGCAGGTAGGAGAAGGCTTGGTAGGCTTGGTTGCAAGTAACGCAGAGCCGGTGAATCTAGAGGATGCCTGCTCCCACCCCAACTATCTTTATCTTTCCGAAACAGGGGAAGAGCAATTTAGCTCCTTCCTCGGCGTGCCCATCATTCACCATCGCAAAGTGCTCGGCGTGTTGGTTGTGCAGCACCGCGAGAAGCGCAGTTTCGACGAGGGCGAAGAGGCTTTCCTGATCACGCTATCGGCGCAGCTGGCTGGCGTGATTGCAGCCGCCGAGGCCACTGGCGCCATACAAGGCATTAGCCCCTCCGGTCAGCGCAAGTCCGATACCAGTTTCAACGGCGTGGCCGGCGCGACCGGCGTCGCAATTGGGCATGCTGTGGTGGTCTTTCCACCGGCAGACCTCGATCTCATCCCGCAACGCGTCTGTGCTGATATCGACAAAGAAGTGGATTATTTCAATGCGGCATTGGAGTCAGTGCGCAACGATATGAAGGCACTTACCAGTACCCTAGAGACGCGCCTGCGGCCTGAGGAGCAAGACCTGTTCGGGGTCTATCTACGGATATTAGATGACGATGCCTTGGGCAAGGAAGTTATCGACCGCATCCGCAATGGTCAGTGGGCCCAAGGCGCACTGGCCGACGTTGCGAAAGACCATGTTCGCGCCTTTGAGATGATGAAAGACGCCTATTTACGCGAACGCGCGGCCGATATCAAAGATCTGTGTAGTCGTGTGCTGTTCTACCTACAGAATCGCGATGCAGTAAAAACCGAGTATCCAGACGACACCATCTTGGTCGGCGAAGAGCTCACGGCGGCCATGCTGGCCGAAGTCCCTAAAGAAAAACTCATGGGCCTAGTGTCTGTGCGCGGCTCAGGAAACTCACACGTCGCGATCTTAGCGCGAACAATGGGCATCCCTACGGCCATGGGCGTAGTGGATCTTCCATATCGTCAACTAGATGGTCGCGAGCTAATCGTGGACGGTTATAACGGGCAGGTTTACAACAATCCTAGTGATCAGCTACGCAATCGCTACCGCGAAATAATCAAAGAGGAAGAGCAGCTTGTGAAGGGGCTAGAGGGGCTTATCGACCTGCCCTGCGAGACCCTCGACTCCCACCGCGTGAATCTGTGGGTGAATACCGGACTGATGTCCGATGTGGTGCGCTCCTTGGATCACGGCGCCGAAGGCATTGGGCTGTTTCGCACCGAGGTTCCCTTCCTGTTGAGTGAGCGCTTTCCGAGCGAGCAGGAACAGGCCTCGATCTATAGGGAGCAGCTGTTCGCCTTCGCACCGAAGCCTGTGACGATGCGGACACTCGATATCGGCGGCGATAAGGCCCTGCCCTATTTCCCAATCCAGGAGGAGAACCCTTTCCTTGGTTGGCGCGGAATTCGTGTCACGTTGGACCACCCAGAGATATTCATCGCGCAAGTGCGCGCCATGATTCGTGCGAGTGAAGGGCTGGATAATCTGCAGATCATGCTGCCCATGATCTCGAATGTTCAAGAGGTGACAGGCTCGATTCAGATCATCAAGCGCGCCTTCCGGGAACTGCGCGAGGAGGGCCTAGACGTGCGCATGCCGCCGATAGGCGTGATGATCGAACTACCCGCAGCGGTGTATCAGACCCGTGCCCTGAGCCGTCTAGTAGACTTCATCTCGGTGGGCAGCAACGATCTCACTCAATACATTCTCGCGGTGGACCGTAACAACCCCCGTGTTGCGAGCTTGTACTCGTCCTTCCACCCGGCGGTTTTGCAAGCATTGCAGTTCGTGGTGGAGCAGGCGCACTTGGAAAACAAGACAGTCAGCATTTGCGGTGAAATGGCGGGGGACCCAGGCGGCGCAGTGTTGCTCATGGCGATGGGTTTCGACGTCCTGTCTATGAACGCTACAACCCTGCTTAAGGTGAAAGCCGTGGTCCGCAGCATGACCTTCACCTCGGCGAAAGAGCTGCTTGAGCAAGTGATGGCGATGGATGATGCGCAGATGGTGCGTAGTTGTGTCGATATGGCGCTGTACAATGCCGGGGTTGATAGACTTCTGCGATCCTCTCGTAACAACTAAGAGACTCTTACGGTCTGTTAGTTTATCGGAATAAACGGGCGCTTGAGTTGAACGCGAGCACTATTCCTACATCTTTTGATCTGTAATTGGGGATAATGCGCCCATGGACAGCTTCAGGAGATGAAGCCCGACAAGGACGTACCGAGTACTGGCGGCTCTAAGGATAGTTTCGTCAGGCTCATTTTCAGCTAAGAGACGATTACTAATGTCACAGGAACTACAACACAAGCCCGCTTTGGCCGATACTCAAGCACACGAGAAGAATAAGTTTATCTTACGTCTGCCTTGCGAATATCACGCACATTTGACGGAGATATCCCGCTTGAATAGGCGCAGCATGAACTCCGAGATTACGCTGCTTCTGGAGCAGCATCTCACAGAGCTTCTGGCCCGCGGCATGCAGTCTACTGTCGAGAGCCTGAATTTGAATCCAGTCTTGCCCAAACCTGCACATAAAGTGGTTGAGAAGTTTCAGTCGCTGTCCCTCGAGAAGAAGAAGGCGCTGTTGGCACTACTTGCTTAAGGGGCTAGGCGCCGTTTAACCTTGACAAGGCCTAAGACCATAGGGGAGCATCACGGCACACGTTACGGCCATGCGCTTAATCAGTATGCCGTACTTCACCCCTTGCTAAGATCCGGTGCATGTTCACTTACCCGCAATTCGACCCCGTCGCTTTCTCTTTAGGTCCACTCTCCGTGCATTGGTACGGCATCATGTACATCGTGGCCTTCGGCGGCGCGTGGCTATTAGCCCGGTATCGGGCGAGTAAGTCCCCCGGGCAGTGGAATGACGAGCAGATCTCCGACCTAATCTTCTATGGTGCCCTTGGCGCAGTGCTGGGCGGACGGATCGGTTCGGCTCTTTTCTATAATTTTGACAAGATACTGTCCGATCCGACCTGGGTGCTGCGAGTCTGGGAGGGAGGCATGTCGTTCCATGGCGGCATACTAGGCGTCATGGCGGCTCTGTACTGGTACTCTCGTAAGCTCAACAAGCCCTATTTCGAAGTGCTCGATTTTATAGCTCCCTTAGCGCCCTTCGGGCTAGGTGCCGGGCGTTTAGGCAACTTCATTGGTGGCGAGTTATGGGGCCGGCATACTGACGTGGCATGGGGCATGGTCTTCCCCCATGTCGACGCCTTCCCTCGACACGCTTCGCAGCTCTATCAGTTCGCTCTCGAAGGAGTATTGCTCTTTAGCATAGTCTGGTGGTTCTCCTCCCGGCCACGTCCCATGTATGCAGTCTCGGGCCTGTTCGGCATCGGCTATGGGGTGCAGCGCTTCTTCGTGGAGTTCTACAGAGAGCCCGACGAGGGTATTGGTTTTGTCGCACTAGACTGGATGACGATGGGACAAATCCTCTCGCTGCCGATGATCATCGCGGGCATCGTGCTCATGGTTATGGCATATCGAAAGCCCGCACAGGCCAACTCCTAAGAAACACGAATCACAGTTTTGAGTGTAAGCGAATATGAAACAGTATCTCGATCTCCTACAAAGAATCCTCGACGAAGGCGCGACTAAGGGCGACCGCACAGGCACCGGCACGCAGTCGGTGTTCGGCCATCAAATGCGTTTCGACCTTAGTGCTGGCTTTCCCGTGCTTACGACCAAGAAGCTACATCTGCGCTCGATCATTATCGAACTTCTGTGGTTCTTAAGTGGCGATACCAATATCCGCTATTTGAAAGAGAATGGCGTATCGATATGGGATGACTGGGCGGATGAAAACGGGGACCTCGGACCCGTCTACGGATTTCAATGGCGTTCATGGCCAGGCCCAGATGGCCAGTCCGTCGATCAGATAAGCAAACTTATCGAACAGATTCGTAGTAATCCGAATTCCCGGCGTTTGATGGTCGTGGCCTATAACCCGGCCTATGTGGATCAGATGGCACTACCGCCATGCCATTCCCTTTTTCAGTTCTATGTAGCCGATGGCAAGCTCTCATGTCAGTTGTACCAACGCTCCGCCGATACCTTTCTAGGTGTGCCCTTTAACATCGCCTCCTATGCCCTGTTAACCCATATGGTGGCGCAGCAATGTGATCTAGAAGTGGGTGATTTCATCTGGACGGGTGGGGATACCCATCTTTACAGCAATCATATGGAGCAGGCTGCGTTGCAATTGACGCGTGAGCCACTCGCCCTACCCACACTAAAGATCAAGCGCAAGCCTGCAGATATTTTTAGCTACACATACGAAGACTTCGAAATAGTGGGCTATGAAGCGCATCCACATATCAAAGCGCCAGTGGCGGTGTAAGGAAGCTGAGCTATGAGAATCGCGATGATATGGGGGATGTCTCGAAACAGAACTATCGGTCGTAATAATGCCCTGCCCTGGCATCTTTCCGAGGATCTCAAATACTTTAAGCGCGTTACGATGGGTAAGCCTATCATCATGGGCCGCAAGACCTGGGAGTCAATAGGGCGTCCGCTTCCGGGGCGCAGCAATATCGTGATTACCAGAGACCCGGATTATAGTGCCGATGGCATCAAAGTAGTGGGTACACTCGAAGAGGCGATCTCGCTGGCCGAGAGCATCGCGCTAATAGACGGTGCCGACGAGGTAGTCGTTATCGGCGGCGCGCAGATTTACGCATTAACGCTACCAATCGCAGATCGACTCTATATGACACAGGTTCATGCAGAAGTAGAAGGCGACGCCTTCTTCCCGCAATTCGATCTAACCCAATGGCATGAAGTTGGCCGCGAAGATTTCTCCGCCGCTGGGCCGAACCCATATGACTATAGTTTTGTGGTGTTGGAGAGAATGTAAGCTTGGTGGGAAGCGCTGGCTGTAGGAGCTTGCCCTGCAAGCGAATGGGTGCGATTGAAGCGGATCTGTAGAAGGCTTAGACCGATCGCCTGCAGGGCAGGCTCCTACAGTCAGAGAAATAATCCAGTGTTGGTAGAAACCACCGACTATGGGAGCGGGCAAGCCCGCTCCCATGAACTAGTAGTTGTTTAATCCAACGGAATAAAAGCTAACGCGTTGTTCGAATTCATTGGAATGACTAGTTGGTTTTGTACCGAGTCATAGCACATCGATGCCGCTGATGGGATGCCCGTCGCGATAATCTCTGCCGCCTGGCCTGGTCGAATTCGCGACACGCTTCCGAAGCGCACGCTGCTCACATACTTCGTGTCATCGGCCATAATGACCACGCCGTCGTTACCGCCTTCTGCCGCATGTTCAGTCTTGATCACTTCGCCACTTGGGCTAAAGGTAATCACTGCGTTATCGCCCACATTGACCACTACGATATTGCCCTGGTTGTCGACCGCTACACCGTTTGGTGCTGCAAGTGGAGCGCCCTCTGCGAATATAGAAGTCTGGCCGCTAGGGGTAATCTTATAGATACGTTCTGGCGCTCGTGTGTTCGAGGCGTACACCGTGCCATCTGGCGCCACGCCGATACCATTGAGTAGATTCGCGCCCTCAACCTCAACTGAGCCCATTGGTTCCCCAGTCGCCAGATCGAACATGCGCACAGAGTCCAGGTCCACGGCGTAGAGCACGCCATTGTTTATCGCGCTACCTAGTGGCTGGTTCAGCATTAGGCCATCGCGAGTCGCTCCGATCCATTTCGAGGTATGCACGCTACCATCGGGATTGATTAGAGATACATAGCCATCATTCTCTTCCAGCGTTGGCGAAATGCCATTGTTCATCGCGAGAATGAGGTTGCGCTCAGGGTCGAAGGTGCAACTCTCGGCAGTGCGGAAACTACCGTAAACCTTGACGTTACTAGACATTGGCGTCGCGACCCCCGCCTCGTTGATCGTGCCGAGGGGTTCGCCCGCTTTGAATGTTTGTGCCTGTGTGCTGCCGCAGATTGCGAGGCTGATTAGGCCGGTCAACATGAGCTTGTTCATGAACTGTTCTCCTTATTGTGTTGGCTTAAGCCGTCAGTTTTTTTGGACAGAATTATGCTGAGGTTCCCAAAAGACCCGATTCTTGGCGACTCTAGTTCAGTGCCTTGGAAAGAGCCTTGGAGTTACGCTGATAGTTATACATTTTCTGTTTCTTCTCAGGCAGTTCACTAATGGCGATAGGAGTGAAGCCCTTCTCCAAGAACCAGTGGGTGGTCTGAGTCGTGAGGACTATCACCCTAGACATGCCGGAGCGCTTGGCATGGGCCTCTAGCGCGGTGAGTAAGTCCTGACCACGCCCAGTGTCCTGATAGTCCTTGTGAATGGCGATGCAGGCAATCTCACCGCAATGTTCGTCCATTGGATAGAGCGCCGCGCAGGCGATAATCATGCCTTCGCGCTCGATGACAAAGAAGAAGCCGATCTCGGCCTCGAGCAATTCACGGGATCGATGCACAAGCACGCCCGCGTCTTCTAAGGGTGTGATTAGTTCGAGTAGGCCGCCAACATCTTCGATAGTGGCGCGGCGCAGGACTTCGAAATTCTCCTTCGATACCAGGGTGCCACTGCCGTCACGGGTGAAGAGTTCTTCGATTAGTGCCCCATTGTGTTCAAAGCTGATCAAGTGGCTGCGCGGGACATTCTTGCTACAGGCCTTAAGCGCCGCGGTGAGCGCTTGGGCAACGCCATTGGCAGTATTCTCTTGCTTCGACGTCACTGCGTTGAGCACGTCCTGTGCGGACGTGGGGCTCAGTGTGCTGACCATCTCGCCATCGCCGTCGAGTATGCCGGTCTGCGGGATAAACATGATCAGTTTCTCGGCGTGCAAGGCGATGGCAACTTCAGTCGCGACATCTTCCGCAGAAAGGTTGAAGACCTCCCCCGTGGGGGAATAGCCGAGATTGCTGAGCAGGACGATGTTATGGGCGAGCAGATGCTGTTCTATGGCCGCTGCGTTGACCTTGCGCACTACGCCGGTGAGGGCATGATCGACGCCATCGAGCACCCCTAGAGGACGTGCGGTAATGTAATTGCCTCGCGCAACGGTGATATCTGCGCCATGCATCGGGGAGTTACTCAGGCCCATGGAGAAGACCGCTTCCACATCGATACTCAGCGAGCCTACTACCTGCTTGATGATCTGCAGGCTGTCGGCATCGGTAATGCGCAGCCCCTTGTGATAAGTCGACTCGATCTTCGCGGCGTCTAGTGCCCCATTTATCTGTGGGCGCGAGCCGTGCACAAGAACGAGTTTGACACCAAGGCTATTGAGCAGATTAATGTCGTGCACGATATTACTGAAATTCGGATGCTCGAGCGCCTCTCCTGGCAATAGCACAACAAACACCTTCTTTCTGTGGGCGTTGATGTAGCTGGAGGAGTAACGAAACCAGTCTATGTATTCGGGCAGATTTTGCATGGGCGTGAATATAGTCTATTTATTGATTGTTATGAATAATTTTATAGTTTGCCATTTTGACCTCAGCGCCGGCGTATAGGAAGCGTTAGAGGCAGTAATGGCGAATCAGCCCCTTCAGCGTTTCTAGATAGGGTGCAATACGATCTAGTTCCAAGTACTCGTCTGGCTGGTGGGCCTGATCGATGTCGCCTGGACCGAGCACTATAGTATCCATGCCGAGCCGTTGCAGATGCGGCGCCTCGGTGCCGAATGCGACCGTTGCGGCGCTATGCCCAGTCAGGCGCTCCGCGGTTTTCACTAACTCGTTCTCTGGCGCGGTCATGAAGGCAGGCAGCCCCGCGAAAAGCGGCGCGATTGTCGCCTTAACGCCGAAGCGATCTGCGATTGGGCTGACACGACGGCGAATCTCATCGCGCAAAGCCTCGATCTCCATGCCTGGCAGTAAGCGAATATCAAATTCCAGGCGACACTGACCGCAGATGCGATTGGGGTTATCGCCGCCATGGATACAGCCAAGATTGAGTGTCGGGCGCGGAATCGTGAACATGGGATTCTGGTAGCGCGCCTGCATCTCCTGACGAAACAGGATTAACTCGCCGATTACGCTATGCATCGCGTCCAACGCATTGTGGCCTAAGTCCGGGTCAGAGGAATGGCCGCTTTGCCCTAGTAGTTCGATGGACTCCATCATGATGCCTTTGTGGGCATTGATAGGGCGCATGCCGGTGGGTTCGCCTATGACGGCGCAACGCGCTTTCGGGCGACCCAACTCTGCCAACGTGCGTGCCCCTTGCATCGACGTCTCCTCGTCTGCCGTAGCAAGTACGATCAGAGGTTGCTTGAAGCTCACCCCCTCGAAGTCTTTCAATGCCTCTAGTATGAGAGCAAAGAAGCTCTTCATATCAGTACTGCCTAGGCCATAGAGGCGTCCATCTTTCTGCGTTAAGCGAAAGGGATTAACGTTCCATAATGCTTCATCCAAAGGCACCGTATCGGTGTGTCCGGCTAGGACGAGCCCGCCGGGCCCCGTGCCCCGAGTGGCGATGAGATTTAGCTTTTCATTATCTTGGGTTTGCGCCGATGTACCGGGGCTCTTAACGCGCTCGCAGCTAAAACCACGTGCCTCGAATACCTCCGCTAAGTAATCGATTACCGGCGTGTTGCTGATATCCAAGTCGGGGTTCGCCGAGCTTATGCTCGGGCGTGCGATCAACGCGTCGAGGTGAGTGAAGAAATCAGGCGTAGAGGGGGTCATTTGGCCCCCATAGTATTGCTGGCGATCAAGTCGGTCTTGGCGGCCATGATGAAGTCGTTCTCGTGTAGGCCATTAGCCTTATGGGTCCACCACGACACAGTTACCTTGCCCCATTCGAGAAGCAGGCTTGGATGGTGGTCTTCGCGCTCGGCGATCAGGCCAATCTTATGGGTGAAGGCAGCTGCTTCTTTAAAGTCTGGGAAATGAAACTCGCGGCGTATCTGGTCCATGCCGTCAACGCTGACTTTCTTCCAGCGCGGAATCGCGGTGAGCATTTGATTCGCGTCCTCGGGCAACATCGCACGTGTGCCGATGGTGCAGGGTTGGCAGTGCTTCTCAAAGAGTGTACGACTCATGGGTGCTCCCCTTCAGCGGCGCTACAAGGCGCTCACAAAGATTAGAGAAAAGTTTCGAGAACGCTATTGAGAAATTGCTGTCCTTTCTCGGTCGGTCGAACATGAGCGTCCTCGAAGGACAATAATTCTTGGGCTTGCAGTGATGATACCTGCTTTTGGATAAGCTCGAAACCTAGTCCCGTCGCAGCCTCGAAAGCGCTAGTAGAGAAGCCCTCGGGCATGCGCAGCACATTGAGAAGATACTCGATCGCGATCTCGTTCGCGGGTATCGAAGCTAGCTCGGCCATATATTTGCCGTCCGCATTCATATAGTGCTCGGGTTGCTTCTTATTGCGAGTGCGCTCTATCTGCCCTCGCTCGACCTGAGTGATCTTGCCGTGTGCTCCTGCGCCTATGCCAATGTAGTCACCGAAGCGCCAGTAATTCAAGTTGTGTCGCGCCATCATCGCGTTTCTGGCGAATGCCGAGATTTCGTAACGAGCATAGCCATTGGCTTGGAGTAACGCTAGACCGCTATCCTGAATATCGATCAGATCATCGTCCTCAGGCAAGACTGGGGGGCGCTTATAGAACTCAGTGTTGGGCTCTATGGTCAGCTGGTACCAAGACAGATGTTCGGGCTCGAATGCGATCGCAGTCTGTAGGTCGCGCATGGCGTCTTTGGTTGACTGACCGCGTAGTCCGTACATGATGTCAATATTGAGATTGTCAAAACCCGCCGACCTCGCGAACTCGATTGCCGCCCTTGCGTCGTCACTGCCGTGAATGCGACCAAGGCTATGCAATTGCAGGTCGTCGAAGCTTTGTACGCCAATAGAGAGTCTGTTGATGCCGGCGCGCCTATAGTCGGCGAACTTTCCGCGTTCCGCAGTACCCGGGTTCGCCTCTAATGTGATCTCGATGTCGGGCGCAAAGGGCACTATGGCCTGGAACCCCTCCAGTAGGCGCACGTAACCGGGTGCAGAGAAAAGACTTGGCGTGCCACCTCCGAAGAAGATCGACTGAATTGGGCGTCCCTGTGCGTACTGCTGCACATTGCGAAAGTCTTGTAGTAGCGCATCGATATACTGTGCCTCTGGAATCTCTCCGTTGCTCTCGTGCGAGTTAAAGTCGCAATAGGGGCACTTACGTACGCACCAAGGAATGTGTACATACAGGCTTAGGGGAGGCAATTGCAGGAGCGCCGGGCTTGGCATCAGAGTCACGCGATTGAACCGCTCAGCTTCTCCCAATGAGGCAGGAGCGCGCGCAAGGCCTGGCCGCGATGGCTGATGCTATTCTTGATCGAGGGGTCAAGTTGTGCGGATGCGCAGTCATGTGTCGGTACAAAAAATAAGGGGTCGTACCCAAAACCATTCTCGCCTTGTGCTTCGAATAGGATGCGGCCTTCCCAAGTGCCCTGGCAGATGTAGGGCATTGGGTCTTCGGCATAACGCATGAAAACGATGACGCATTGGAAACGAGCTTTGCGTTGCGCCTCGGGCACGTTCGCCAGCTCTTTGAGTAGTTTGCTATTGTTCTCTGCATCGCTCGCGCCAACACCCGCATAGCGTGCTGAATAGATGCCGGGTTGCCCTTTTAATGCATCGACCTCTAGGCCGGAGTCATCTGCCATAGAAGGCAGTCCGCTAATGCTGCAGGCGTGTCTGGCTTTGATGATTGCGTTCTCGACAAAACTCAGGCCTGTCTCATCTGCATCGTCGACGCCGAGGCTGCGCTGAGTGATGAATTCGATGTTCTGCGCACCGAGCATTTGCTGAAACTCACGTAGTTTTCCCGCATTGCCCGTTGCTAAAACGATTTGCTGTACCACTGTGTTGGGCCTCTTAACGACTGATATGGTAGATCGCGGTTTCACCGAGAAAATTAGGCCATGCTTTGATCGTCCAGCTACCTTGGTGCAAGTGATCGACTACGGTGCGAGTGATGACCTTGATGTTCTTCTCTTTGCAGAGAACGTCGAAGTCGCGCACCGTACAGAAGTGGATGTTGGGTGTGTTATACCACTCATAAGGCATGAAATTAGAAACGGGCATTCTGCCTTTCGTGAATAGGTACAGGCGCGAGCGCCAGTTACCGAAATTCGGGAAAGTCACAATGCAGTTCTTACCAATGCGCAACATCTCATCAATGATGACGTCAGGATAACTGACTGCCTGTAGTGTCTGTGTGAGCAAGACAGTATCGAAGCTCTTGTCCTTAAAGTTCTGCAGGCTCTTGTTCATATCCTGTTCGATGACATTGACGCCCTTGGCTAAGCACGCTGCGATATTTGCCTCGTTTATTTCGAGTCCGGTCTCCGAGACGCCCTTGTTGGTTTTTAGAAACTCCAACAAGCTACCATCGCCACAGCCGAGGTCTAGAACGCGGCTGCCCGGGGCGATCCAATTTTGAATAATATCTAGATCGGGGCGCATCACGCATTCACCTCGTCGCTCACGCGATTCAAATAAGTGCTGAAGGCCTCTAGGTAACGCGGCACCGGCAGCAGGAAGGCGTCATGGCCTTGGTCTGCCTCTATCTCTAGGTAGCTCACTTGTTTTCCAGCCTCAAGGAGTGCATCGACAATCTCCCGCGAACGCTCGGGCGGGAAGCGCCAGTCCGAGCTGAATGACATCAACAAGAAGCGGCAGCTACTCTTGGCGAAGGCCGCACTGAGGTTGCCTTCATAGTCGACCGTCGGATCGAAATAATCCAAGGCCTTGGTCATCAGTAGATAGGTATTGGCATCGAAGTGCTCCGAGAAACGCTCGCCTTGATAATGCAGATAGCTCTCTACTTGAAAGTCCACATTAAGACCGAAGCTCAACTTCCCGGTGCGCAAGTCCCTGCCGAAGTTACCCGCGATGGGTTCGTTTGCGATAGCCTCGGAGGCCTTGCCGAACTTGTCTCGCATCGCACTATCGGACAGATAGGTAATATGCCCCACCATGCGGGCAAGCATCACACCCTTCTTAGGGTAGGTGCCGTGTTCGAGATAGCGCCCGTTGTGGAAGAACGGGTCTGCAGTTATCGACTGGCGCGCCACTTCGTTGAAGGCGATATTCTGTGCAGAAAGCTTGGGTGCCACAGCGATCATGATCGCATTGCGCAGGCGCTCGGGGTAGCTGATGCTCCAGCGCATAACCTGCATGCCCCCAAGGCTACCGCCAATGACCGCGGCCCACTGCGGGATGCCTAGTCGGTCCATCAAGCGTACTTGGCTATTCACCCAATCGCGAACGGTGACCACGGGAAAATCGGGGCCATAGTAAGTGCCTGTTTCCGGGTTGATCGAGGTTGGGCCAGTGCTGCCCGCGCAGCCGCCGAGATTATTCAGGCACACCACAAAGAACTTGTTGGTATCGATAGGCTTGCCTGGTCCGATGCAGTTGTCCCACCAGCCGGGCTTGGACTCGTCTTCGCTGTGAAAGCCAGCAGCATGGTGGTCGCCACTGAGTGCATGGCAGATCAATACGGCGTTGCTCTTCGCTTCATTGAGGGTGCCATAGGTCTCGATCATCAAGTCATAGCTATTGATGGTCTTGCCGCTGCGCAGCAGCAAGGGCTCGTCGAAATGCAGGCATTGCGGCGTGACGATTCCTACAGAGTTTTCGGGGATGGTCTTTGGCATGTCAGGTTCTTGCTGTTTCCGTTTTGATAGCATTGGGAGGTGGGCAGTCTAATCCTAGCGCCACTGGAATACATTGGGGGCGCGCTATTTTTATACGCTTTAGCCTACTGTTCTCTCCGCTCATGATAGTAACCCTGTCCTGGGGTACTTTGAATTGTTTCGCTAGGTACTTTACTAGGTGTCTATTCGCCTTCCCATCTACTGGCGCTGCAGTGATGCGGATCTTCAATTGGCCCTCACCTAAACTCGTAAACTCGTCTTTCGCCGCTTTGGGTTGGAGCCGACAGGAAAGAATAAGATCTTCGCCCTGCCAGCTTATGCTCGCCTCGTTCGGCGTAGACACCGTGCGCTAAATCCCCAGCACCACGCGCGGGTTAATGCCCACTGGGTCGATTAGGATAGCGCGAATGATCTGCAGCGAGAGGAACACAAAGATCGGCGACAAGTCTAGTCCACCCATGGAGGGCAACAGGCGACGAAAGGGCTCCATAATAGGCTCGGTGAGCTGACGCACTAGGACGAGCCCGGGGTGAGTGCTGAACGGCGCTATGAAGCTAGATACGATAGAGACGATCATCGCCCAGAAATAGATATTCAGAATGAAAGATAACAGGCCTACGCTTGACCAACTGAGGACCAAGCCGACACTGGGGATGGAGAAACCGCTGAAGATGATGAGCAAGGCGGTGGCAATACATTGCGCCAGTAGCGCAAGCGCTAAGGACGCGAAGTCCATGCCTCTATAGCCAGGAATAAAGCGGCGAAACAGTCTTACGCCTGGGTCGGTTACCTTCACGATTGCCTGAGTGAAGGGGTTATAAAAGTCTGCGCGTGCCACCTGCAACATGAATCTAAGCAGTACTGCGAGCACGAACAGGCCGCCCAGTGTGCTCACAACTAGATATCCAACGCTTCCTAATGATCCCATCTTCGTCTCTCTCTATAAGTAGTGACTGCTCTGGCATGTAGTGTCTCGATCAGGAGCGCCCAATCAATCTGCCAACTCGATAGAGCGTTTTTGCGCTGCACTCAACGCGTGCTCTACTAATTCGCGAAAGCCTTCATTTTCAAAAGACTTAATCGCTGCTTCGGTTGTGCCGCCCGGCGAGGTGACTTTGCGGCGCAGTTCATCCGGCGCAACATCGCTGGCCGCGGCTAGCTTGGCGGCGCCCAGTGCGGTTTGAATGGTAAAGCTGCGTGCCATCTCGGCATTCAAACCCATCTTAACTGCTGCGCTCTCCATTGCCTCCATCATCAGGAAGAAATAGGCGGGCCCGCTGCCCGAGAGAGCAGTGACGGCATTGATTGCGTCTTCGCTGTCGAGCCAGCTACAAATACCCACGGCGGACAGTATCGTCTCGGCCAGAGCGGCTTGAGTCGCGTTGGTCTTGGCATTGGCAAATAGGCCAGTTGCGCCTTCGGACACTAGCGCCGGGGTATTGGGCATGCAGCGCACAATCGCTTGCTGTGATCCAAGCCAAGCCTCGAATTTGTGCAGCGGAATGCCTGCGGCGATTGAAATAATGACGCTGCCGGTGGCGCCAAGCAATGGCTTAAGGGCTGTGCAGACCTGCTCCATAACCTGTGGCTTCACTGCTAGGACTATCACATCGGCCGATTTCACGACCTCTTCCAGCGTACCTATGCGGATGCCGCACTCCGTGCGTAACTGGCTTAGCTTGTCCGAGTCGATGTCGGTAGCTGCGATATTGCTTGGCGTGGCGCCCTTATTGACTAAGCCCATGATTAGGCTAGTCGCCATATTGCCGGCGCCAATGAATGCTATCTTGCTGTTATTCAAAGCTTTTCCTCGTGAATTACGGCTGTTCCCGCAAGTGCGTCAGTTCGTGCGCTATTCTAGCGTAAGTCGCTACATACACGCACCCCATGTCGCCGGTAAGTATTGCAAATACAGCGGCCTAGGGGCCTGCGACATTAGGTCGCATTGTGCAGTGCCGGGTAATCTTTAGACTAGGCAGCTCAGTTAATACACAGAGATGCCAGCATGTTTAGCTTTCCGACACGAAAACTCCTTAGCCTCGAGATCGCATTGATTCTTTCCAGTATTGCGGCCGGCGCCGTACAGGCAGCCGATGAAGCGCCACTGGAAGAGGTTGTAGTATGGGGGCAGCAGACCAATGAGCGTGCGGCGAGCTCTCATCCCAGCAGCCTGCTCACCCAGCAAGACTTAGTAAGCATCAATGTCGCCACTACGGAGGATGTGCTTAAGTTCGAACCTAGCTTGGTGATTCGCCGTCGTTTCATTGGCGACTCCAATGGCACCATGGGCATGCGTGGCTCGAATATGTTCCAGACCTCACGCTCCATGGTATTCGCGGACGGTGTGCCTTTGCACTACTTGCTGCAGTCACGCTGGAATGGTGCTCCGCGCTGGACCATGGTGTCCGCCAGTGAGATCGCACAAGTCGAAGTTCTCTATGGCCCCTTCTCGGCCGAATTTAGCGGCAACTCTATGGGCGGCGTAGTCCTAATCGAGTCTGCGATTCCGCAGCAGCGTGAATTCCATTTCGATAGCTCTTATTTCTCGCAGAACTTCGATGCCTATGGTTTCGAAGATACTGTCACCGGCCACAAGGAGTTCTTCTCCTATGGCGATAAGTTTGGCGATACCAGTGTCTATTTCTCCTATAACCGTTTGGACAGCGAGTCGCAGCCGCAGACTTTCTACTACGGTGGTTCGACCTCCGCTGTTACGCCTACTAGTGTGACCGGCGCGATCGTCGACAACGACGAGCGCTCCAACTCGCGTCTCTGGTTCGGCGACACGGGCGTGCAGGACACGCTGACAGAAAACTACAAACTGAAGATCGGTCAGGACTTTGGGCAGTGGCAGGCATTGCTGAATGTCGCCTATGAGGATCGCTTCAATGGGGCCAGCTCGCCCAACACTTATTTGAAGAATAGCAGTGGCGCGAATGTCTGGAGTGGTAATGTCATTCAGAATGGCATGAAGTTCAATGTGCCCACTTCACGCTTAGGAGTATCCGAACAAGAGCGCGACAGTCTCTCGCTGGGCTTGCGCCTGCGTGGCCCGGTGGCAGAGGATGTGGTATTCGAGGCTAACCTAAATCAATTCCAAGTCCTTCGCGATCAGAGCCGCTCCTCGCTCTCTAATCCCAATGATGTAGCCTATACCCAAGCGGGTCAGGTTAACGACTTTGGCGACACCGGCTGGAGCAGTGCCGAGGCAAAACTGTTTTTCAATGACATCGGGGTGGATGGCATTGGTTTAATCGTTGGCGCTCGTCACGATGCCTATGAGCTGAACATGGATGTCTATAATTCGCCGAATTATCAAGCGGCGAGTTTTGCGAACTTCACTAGTCGCAGCGGTGGCGAGACACAGTTGGACGCCCTGTTCGCGCAGATGAATTGGGATATCAATTCGCAATGGGACTTGGGCCTCGGCATCCGTTGGGAGTCTTTCACGAGCGACAATGGCTACTTCTCCGATGACGATGCGGCGACGCCTGCATTCGATCTAGTCTCGGTGCCCTCGAGCTCACGCAAAGAATTTTCACCAAAATTTTCCGTTGCGTATCAGCCAGCAGAGAAGTGGCGCTTTGCCTACGCTCTTGGTCAGGCTTATCGATTCCCCATCGTAGAGGAATTGTTTAGCCAATACTCTGCATACAATGCCATCAGCGTGGCAAACCCAGAGTTACAACCAGAGAATGGCTTGCACCACAACCTCATGATCGAAAGACAAATCGATAGCGGAATCCTGCGTGTCAATCTGTTCCAGGAAACAATCAAAGACGTGGTGGAATCCCAGTCGGAGAATCTCCCCGGTGGACTATCGGTGCGCACCTTCATTCCTATCGATGAGACCCAGACGCAGGGCGTGGAATTTATCGCCAACCTAGACTCTCTTGTTATCGAGGGTCTCGACGTGCGCTTCAATATGGTCTATACGGATTCGGAAATTGTTAAGAACCGACCCGACCCAAGTATCGAAGGCAATGTTTATCCGCGCATGCCGCAGTGGCGAGGCAATCTGTTGATGACCTATCACCTAAGTTCGCAATGGGATGCGGGTTTGAATTATCAGTACGCCAGTGATAGCTTTGGGCGCAATGACAACACCGACCGCGAGGATGGTGTGTATGGTGCTCAAGATGGCTTTAGCCGCTTAGGTTTTAAGACCACTTATAATTTCACTAGCGGAGTTGCATTAGGCTTAGGCGTCGACAATATTACCGACGAGGTCGCCTATGTAGCCCACCCTTGGCCAGGCCGTACTATTTATGCGAATCTTTCCTATGACTTCTAGAGTCTTTGCTTTACTAGCACTGTTCGCATGGGGGTTCTCCGCGCAGAGTGCCAGCGCTGAAAACTGTGCGGAACTTCGCGACCAGCATGGCGCAGACATTGTGTCTGTGCATTGCGGAGCAGCACCAAGTGCAAGCTTCGATGCGCAGGGCCGACTTTGGGTTGCTTTTGTGCAAGATCAGCATGTCTATGCCAGCCATTCAGATGATAAGGGGGGCAGTTTTTCTACTCCCGTACAGGTGAATGAAGAGGCGGAGGACACGGAGTTCAATGGCGAGAATAGGCCGAAGATTATCATCGCGCCGCAAGGCGAGGTGTTGCTGTCTTGGACTACCAAGACTTCGTCTAACTTCACAGGACTGATCCGCTTCTCGCGCTCCATCGACGGAGGCAAGACTTTCGAGATGCCACGAACTGTAAACGACGATGGGCTCACCACCGGTCATCGCTTCGACAGCCTCTTCCTCAGTGCCTCGGGGAATCTCTATCTCACATGGATCGACAAGCGCGACATGGAAGCTAGCTTGTCGGCGGGCGATGCTTATCCTGGCGCCGCAATATACTATGCCGTATCGAAAGATTACGGTAAGACCTTTAGTCCTAATTATCGAGTCTCTCATAACAGCTGCGAATGCTGCCGTATCGCTATGGCGCCACAGGGCGATGACAACGTCGCGATCCTGTGGCGACAGATCTATGATAGCCAGATTCGAGATCACGCCATTGCGGTATTAGGCCCAGAGGGCGAGGTCAATGGTCTCGATCGTGCGACGGTGGATGACTGGTATATCGATGCCTGTCCCCACCATGGACCAAGCATGGTGCAAGCACAGGAGCCTGACCAGTATCACATGGCATGGTTCAGCGCCGGCGACCTGCATAAAGGTATTTATTACGCCCGCTACGACTTAGCAGGTGCTGACTCGAATCAGCTTATCGAGGTAGACGCCACACCAGGCGCCGGACATCCCTCGTTAGCACAACATGGCGACGAGTTGCTGCTGGTATGGAAGGGTTTCAATGGCGTCGCAACTCAGTTGCAAGTGATGAGTTCGATGGATGACGGCCAGTCTTGGTCCCCTGTGCAGACAGTGTTCAACACCGAACAAGCGAGCGACCACCCCCTTCTGATTAGCGATGGTAATGCCATATATCTGAGTTGGTCTACCGCGCAGTTCGGCTACGTGTTTAAGGAGTTAGATCATGGCAATTAATTATGTTGCAAGATTGCGCGCTAGACTGCCACGGATGATGGCCATGAGTGTCGCGATATTGAGCTTGGCAACAGTCTCGGGTGCGAGCCAAGCCGATAATATTGAGAATTTCGGTACGCAGAGCTTCGCGCAAATAAAGTCTGACTATGAGGGCAAGCCCTTCGTTTTGAGCCTGTGGTCGATCGACTGCGCCCCCTGCCGTGTGGAACTAAAGATGTTAGGCGAGCTGAAGAGTGAGGACGCGGATTTTCCGTTGGTAGTGATTTCAACTGATTCGATCGAGAATCGCGAGGAGGCAGCGGATATTCTAGACAGCTATGGATTGCAGGATATTAAAACGTGGATGTTTGCAGATTCCTTTGTTGAGCGACTTCGCTATAGCGTAGATCCTCTTTGGCACGGAGAGTTACCCCGCAGTTATTTTTTCAAGGCCGATCATAGTTTCCAGGCCCATAGTGGCGTTTTGACTCGCGATCAGTTAAGTAAGTTTTTCTCTAGTATTGGGAAGTAGTTAAATCTACCCATAGGAATCTAGAATTTAAAGTATAAAAAAGGGGCTCACAAAGAGCCCCTTTTTTGTCACGTCAAAGCGAGTTTTGAAATTGGGCGCTATCGCAATCGATAGCGCCCAATAGTCTTATTGCAGATCGTAAACGAAGCGTGCGTAGATCACACGGCCCATTGGATCTTGCAGACCACCCATTACACCAGCGAACTCGGGAGAGCGCTGAGCCTGGCGATCGAACATATTACGTGAACCGACCGAGAAGGCTGCTTCGCCGCCTAAGAATTCGAGGCCACGGTAGGTGTAGGAAATGTCCATATCAGTCCATGCTTTCACAGTAGTGATTCCTGCAGGACGATTAGTGCCGCCGAAGTAATCGATGTGAGTGAACAAAGGACCATCATAGGGCATGTCATCTATGTAGTGAATGGTAGAGCTGATGGAGTGGTTACCACGAGTCCAACCAAGACGTAGATTCGCCTTAATCTGCGGCAGTTCTGGTGCTGCAGAGGTAGGATCGTTGTATTTGCCCGCACCATCTACGACAGGCTGCGTAGGATCATTCTGGTAATAGAAATGATCGATATAGGTAGCCTGGAGATTTACACGGAAATCGCCCCAGTCACGAACACTAAAGCGGTAAGTACCGTTGATGTCATAGGCTTCTACCGATACAGACTCTGCGTTTGTAGTACTGGTGTTATCCACCTGCAGAATTGTGTATAGGTCTTGAGGATCACGAATGATATCTTTGTTCGAACGTGGGTCCGCAACCCAAGCTTGCAGTTGAGCAAGTGAAGGTTGATTTCCTGCGCCTACACCACTTCCAGCGAAGCCAGTTGCAGTCTTGAAGTTTTGGAAGTCCAAAGTCATCAAGTCCTGGCCATTGATGCCGATGATGCGGTTCTGGAAGTCAGTCTTGTTCCAAGTGACGTTAAGATCGAAGCCACCTAGCGCTATATCGAAACCGAGTTGCTTAGAAGTAGCGACTTCGTTTTCGAGATTGGGATTACCACCACCACAGGCAGTGGTGAACGCTGAGTATGGACCGAAGCGGTCAGTTACAGTGGACAGGCCACAAGTAATTGGATTCAAGAGCTGGCTAAGAGAAGGTGCAATGAACGCATCGCCTTGAGTGGCACGTAGAGTTAGCCAATCGGTAGCTCCCCATGTGATCCCGTACTTAGGATCCGTGGATTGTTGCCCAGTGCTGAACTCTTCGCGGCGCACTGCAAGTTCGAGCTCGAGGCTCGGTAGAAGTGGCACAGCCAGTTCCATGAAGTAGGCATCTACATCACGGCTACCGGTTGTAACGACTTCCTTCTCAGTGCCGCCAATCCAAGTGTCACCCGCGAGTTCTACTGCAGAAGGTATATTGGTGTACTTGTCGCTGCGGCGTTGATAACCCACCGCCATACCGATAGGGCCACCAGGAAGTTCGTAGTCGAAAGTAGGCAGTTCGCCATTCAATATGACTTCATAGACATCGAGTTGATCGTAAGACCACTCTTTGTCACGGGCAGCGATAGCATCCATGACGGCAACAGAGTTGTTATTAGCCTCATCGGTCACCATGAAGGGGTTGTAACAAGACTTGCGATCGTTAACCACGTCGCAGTTAAGGCCCTGTTGCATCGCGGTGATGTCGTAGTTCTGGTTCGACATGAACGACAAATCTTCTCTGTTGCGAGTGTATGAGGCCGACCCTTCCCAGCCTTCAATATAAGGCACTTTGAAGTCTGCCTGTAAGCTGACGCGTGTTGTAACGTCGGCACTACGAGAGATATTGTCCATATCCCTGGTATGGCCGGCGGGACGGGTGTGGGTCTTGTTGATCGGACGGAGTGTGCGAGCTAATACGTCTTCGTAGAGAGGCACGCCGTTTGCTGTTGTGCCGGATACGATATAATCAAACGTACCATCATTGTTCATGTCCATTGAGCCGCGGTCAGGAACGCCGTCGCCATTGGTATCCACACCGAACAGAGGTATGCCGGCGCTCGTTACCGCACGGAATGGGTTGCCTGGGATCTCGCCGCGTACCGCTGGTAGCTCACCGATGCGCGAGTTACCAGGGTTAGAGGTAGAAGTGTAGCTCGTTTCAGCAAGTCGCGTGTGGAAGCCCTGTAAAGTGAGGGTCAGGTCTTCGCTGACGTCGTAGGTAATGTTGGTAAATAGTTGCCCAGTTTGCATCGGCTCGCGATAGCTTCGCGTATCGCCGAAGTCAAAGTAGCAGTTGCTGCCTAAGCGGTTACCAAACTTGTTATTAGCTTCGTCTACTTTGTAGCCGGTACGCTCTGAAGCGGGCGCACAAGCAGGGTCGACAGTATTGGTGTACTCGCCCGTGTATTGCCCATTCGCATCTCGCTGGGGTGAACGCCAGTTGCCGGGTGCGTTTGAAGAAAGCACTAAGCCGGCGTTAGCTAGGTACTCGCGTTCGTCCCAACCTAAGCGGCTATTCTCGTTGTATTGACCGGCAAGAACCACATCAAGATCGCCCATGGAGCCGCCCCATAGGAACTGTGCGGACTCTTGGTCGTAATCACCACGCGAATCCTGCTCGGCGTATGTATCGATCTTCAAGCCTTCGAAAGACTTATAAGGAACAAAGTTCACAACCCCTGCAACCGCTTCGTTGCCGTATAGTGCCGCAGCACCATCCGCCACGATGTCGAGGCGTTGAATAGCGATGGTAGGGATCAGCGAGTTGACGTTCTCGTTTACAAGACGCTTGCCGTCTAGCAGAGTCAAGGTTGAGCGTGCCCCAAGGCCGCGCAAGTCGATGGAAGTGGTGCGTGAGGACGTGCCCTGAATAGTATTAGTGATAGCCGATGCTGCGCCATTCACAAAGGAGAGGTTTTGAACAACCTCGCCGATGTTGAGTGTGCCCTCGTCAATGAGATCGTCAGCGCTTAGCTGTGTGATCGCCGAGGCGCCAGTAAAGCCCTCGGAACGTCGGATGTAGGAACCTGTTACAACTACTTCTTCAACTTCAGCATCTTGTGCAAAGCTTGTGGAGGCCAGTGGAATTAGTGACATGGATATGGCGGCGCACAGCAAGCTGCGCTGATAAGGTATAGATCTTCGCATCATTCTCTCCGTAATTTTTATGATTATTTGTATGGTTTGATGTTTTTATTTTTAACAAATACAACAAGTTAGAGATCACTAGCGGCGCGGTATATGGGCCCGATCCGCTCGACTAACTAAGCTTGTTAAAGAGAAGAATTGGAACGAATTAGTCGTGGTAAACTAAATTAGCATTCCAGTTCGATAGCGCGAGTTTTTGACTCGATTATTACCATATCAAAACTAATTGTTACAGGGAAGTGATAAAATGTTGCAATTGCCCACACATTGATAAGGATCAAGATCGTTATTTGAGGGCTGCTGTTTCATATATTATTAAGTTAATTCAAAGAGTTGCTAGTATTTATCCCACTAATTATGTGGGTATTTTGTGTCTAAACAAGATGAAACGCCTAAGAATATTCTTATGTAATTATTTAGATGCCTATAGATCTTCGTGGATAGAAGAATTTTTAATTTACCAATAGGAGAGCCGCTCATGAGGATAAGACAGTTACTGACAAGTTTACTTTTTATGTTCGCAGCCTTCGCTGTGAGTGCGCAGGAACCGATAGTCATAGAGGACCTTAGCCCCGCCCAGCTCCGGGCGGAAATTAAGAAGGTGCAAAGCGAATTCTATCGAGTATTCAATGCGGCGAACTCTGACAGAAAAATGCAGATCGTTTGTCATGAGTATCTACCGACGGGTTCAAACATAAAACGCGAGGCGTGCGAGCCACAGTTCGTGATCGACCGCCGCGCCGGCAATGCGGCAGACTCGCGATTTCAGGTCGATGAGCTACTTAGCTCTGCTGCATTACAGCAAGAATTGTCTGAAGAGTTTGCGCAGCTTACGGCGGCGATGAACAAATTGGCTTCCGAGAACCAATACTTCAAGGAGCTTAATTCGGTGCTGAGCATGTTGCGCGAGCGCTTAGAAGAGATCACCTGATAAGCATAAGCGCCTGGGCTTAGCGTCATTTTCTCTGCAATTTCTTTCTCCCAAAGATTTGCGGCATACTCACGCTTTTGCCGATAATTACGCATTCTAGGTGCACTGCCAGTGCAAACTGGGCACCCCAGAGTTGGGGGTGTGGCGCATCACTACAAGGAGCTAAGCTGTGCCTAAATCAAGTCCCGATCTACCAGCGCAGAATTTCCTGCGTTCCGGCGCTCGCACAAGCGAGCGCAATGTAGATCAAGGAGCACAGTTTTCAGTGAAACACGGCCTAATAGTAGAGGACTTGCCCGATGCACGGGACTGGCTTATAGCGGTCATGTCCGAGGCATTTCCTGACATTCTAATCGAGACTGCTGGCAGTCTTGCCGCTGCGCGCGAGCGCATCTCAGCGCAAACACCAGACGTAGCATTAATCGACATCGGCTTACCGGACGGCTCAGGCATCGACTTGATCGGAGAGCTCAATCGTGAGCACCCCCAAATAATGTCGATTGTGACTAGCGTATTCGACGACGACACGCATCTATTTGCAGCATTGGGCGCTGGTGCCTCAGGCTATCTACTGAAGGATCAGAGTCGCGACGATCTTACCGAAATGTTGCAGCGCATCGCCCAAGGGCAGCCCCCCCTATCACCTGCCATTGCGCGCCGTCTTCTAGGGTTTTTCGGCCCTAAAGAGGAAGTGGACGATACGCATCTCACTAGTCGTGAACGCGATGTGTTAGCGCTCATAGCGAAGGGCTATACCACGGCAAAGGTGGCGGAGTACCTCAATATTACCCGCAATACCGCCTCGGGATACGTGAAGGTAATCTATCGCAAGCTCAATATTTCTAGTCGCGCCGAGGCAGCTCTTGAGGCTTCGCGTCGCGGCATAGTTTCAGCTAACGCCAGCTAAGCGTATTCCCTAAGCTGTGCGCTCTTGACAAAAAATCCAGAATGCACACTAATCAGCTCCTAGGCCTTAATCGTTCTGCCTATGGGAGATCTATAGTGAATATGCGCCCTCGTTTGACCCTGCTTCTCTCTGCCATGTTGATCAGCACGCTTCCCGCTTACGGGGCGGAGTCCGATTGGACGGCTATCAATGAGGAAACTCTTGAGCATTTTCAGGCCATGGTGAGGCTCGACACCGCTGACCCACCCGGGCGCGAAATCGATTTAACCCGCTACATTACCGCTATCCTAGACGCAGAAGGGATTGAGTATGATGTCTTCGCGCTGGAGGAGAATCGCCCCAATATAGTGGCCAGGCTGCGTGGCAATGGCAGCAAGCGACCCTTACTGCTGATGGCACATCAGGACACCGTGAATGTCGATGCGAGTAAGTGGACCTTCCCGCCCCACAGCGCCGCGCGCGATGGTGGCTGGATCTACGGTCGCGGCACGGTGGACGACAAGGACAATTTAGTTGCAGCATTGATGACCATGGTGCTTCTCAAGCGCCAGAATGTCGAACTGGAGCGCGATGTAATCTTGCTCGCGGAATCTGGCGAGGAAGGTTCTACGCAGATTGGCATCCAGTTCATGGTGAATGAGCATTTTGACTCGATAGACGCGGAGTACTGTCTAGCCGAGGGTGCGAGTGTCGTAAGGCAGAACGGAGAGGTCTTCTATGCCTCTGTGCAGACCGTCGAGAAGCTGCCGCGTGCCATGACGCTCACGAGTAACGGCATCGCGGGGCACGGCTCAGTGCCCCTACAGAGCAACGCGATCGTATCTTTGTCGCGAGCGGTGGCCACTATCGCCGATTGGCAGCCCCCGATACGCTTGAGCGATACCACTACCTCCTATTTCTCTAAGCTCGCTGGGATCTCCGAGCCCGAAGCTGCCGCGCGCTATCGCGCCCTGCTGAACCCAAACTCCGCAGCGGGTATTGAGGCGATCAACTATATGAAACAGTATGAGCCGCGTAATGCCGCTGTGCTGTTCAGCACTATCTCTCCGAACATAGTCGATGGCGGCTACCGCGTGAACGTAATCCCTTCAGATGCGAGCGCGACTCTCGATGTACGACTATTGCCCGATGAGGATGCTCCACAGTTTCTGGAGCTCGTGCGTGCCGCAATTGGCGACCCGGCAGTGAATGTACAATGGGCTGCGCGTAACGAGCGCCCTGGTGCCTCCACGTCTCTAGATACCGAGGCTTATCGTGCAATTGAAGCGGTCTATGGTGAACTCTATAACGCCCCTGTGTTGCCTGTTATGAGCACGGGTGCTACTGACATGGCTTACCTGCGGGCGAATGGAGTTCAATGCTATGGTGTTGGTCCAGGCATCGACGCAGAGGATGGGCCGCTCGGCTTTGGCGCGCATAGCGATCAAGAGCGAATCATCGAGAGCGAGCTGTATCGATTCGTTCAAGCTCATTACGAGATTGTGCAGCGGTTAGCGTCCGCTGAGTAGTTATGCAAATTATTGGAGTAAGCTATGTCGGGTCAATACCCAGATCGCATCAGGCAGTTACCATTATTCGACGGCCGCTTCGACGCTCATAAACTCGCCGCACAGGGGGCGGATGTCTTATTTGCCTCCTACCCCGCTGGTACCTCTATACCTGCTCACAGTCATGACAGCGATAATTACGGTGTGATTACCCGTGGTGAATTGATACTAACAAAGAGCGGCGCGACACAGCGCTTCGGTGTTGGTGATTGGTATCACGTGCCTGCCCACGAAGAGCACGAGGCACGCTTTGACGTTGCCACAGATGAGATCGAATTCTGGTTTGCCGTAGACTAATAGTTGGGAGAGGTTTCCGCGTCGCCCACACTCTTAAGTGCGATAGGTACTTGCAGAAGCAATAGATTGTCGGAGCAGTTCAGCGAGGCGTGCATCACGCGTAAGCGCTTCTGTAGTACGGGTAGTACTGCAAACTCACTATAGGCTCTACCCTCTCCGGTGTCATGTTCTACAACAATAGTTAATATAGAGTTTACAGCGCTCCAACTCATGTCTACGCGCAGATGGGATACATTCTGTAAGCGAAGGCAGGCTCCAATGAGTTCTCGCATCAACATGCGTAGGCCGAGTGTTGTAGTGCTATGACACGCCACGTCGTCGAGCGAGTTGTCTAGGTCCCAGTCTATATCCTTGCCCAGTGCCTGCGCTCGATTAAATTGTTCTGCTAGGCTATCTGCCAATACGGCCGATAGAGATTGCGAAGATGTGAGCACGCGGCTGACGATATCGCGCAGGTCCTGCAGCGCAGTACGGGCCAGGTCCTGAGCATCGCCCTTCTCGCTCTGGTAAACCAAAGACAATAGCCTTGCACCCAAATCGTCATGGAGATCGCGGTATACAAGCTCGCGCTCTGCCTCCACTCTTTGCTCTCTTTCCAATCTTTCCTGCTCTAGGTAAAGCTGTCGAATGCGTAGTTCACTCTCCTCAAGTCGACCCTGTAGTACAGCGTTAGCGAGGTTAAGTTCTCGTGCCGCGCTTAAGAAAACGCGCAAGCCGTTCCACGCGAGAATCAACAGCATAACTGGCTGCGTGATATAGGACAGAGGAGTGTCCCAGCGCCAGCGTTCAGTATTGCTGCCAGTAAATAGCGTCACATCGTGTAGTGCCGCGAGTAACATGATGGCGAGGCCGAGCACCACCCAATAGAATCCGGCACTATGTCGATGTGGGCTGCGTAGCAAACGTACAATGAGGAAAATGAATAGTAACTGACATAGCATCTGACCTGCGTTGCCTATGGTCACTACCAATGGGTTCGGCACTAGGGCGAGAGTGATTGCGTGGCACAATGGAATTAGTGCTAAGAAATCTAGGCGTAGGTTTTTGCCGCCGAGATAGAAGCGATCGATGAAGGCAAGTAAGGCTGTCGCGCCAGCGACTACTGCCCAGTGGATTACTCTTAAGCCAAAAAACTCTCCTACCGGTATTGTCGGCAGAATTATATAGAGCAACGGCAGCGACCAAACGGCACTCATTAGCGTTAGCAAAAGCCAGCTGCGTTGCCGCATCTTTATCCAAATGAAAAGACTGAGCAAGCCAGTAAAAAGCAATGCCGCGAGACTTATCTGAACAAGCGTGATCTGCACAAAGTAACTAATGCGATACCAAGGAGAAAGTGAGGACTCAGTTCCAATTATAACGGGGCTCATCACTCCGTAGGCTGGCTCCGAAAGAAGCCTAATGTAGAGGAAGCGCGGCGCAGTAGCTTGGGCGAGCGCATCGCGCATCGATAATAGTATCGGTCTATTCCAATTGCGCTGCAGTCTTGCCTCGATAGGATCGGATACGGGGCCACCGCTACCGATGAATTGATCGTCGAGCCAAATCTCAACATTCAATATATGGCGCAACATTAGTATCTGATCCCACTGCCGGTTGTGCAGGTCTGCCGGAAGCACAATTCGATACCATGCGCTTCGGGTGTCTTTTGGGTGCTCGGGATCTATAGACCATGCGCGCGGCAGAAAGGTTTGACGCCATTGCTGTGGCTCCAATGGCGGCGTGGCTGTGTCCACTACTAACACCTCTGCCTCGGTAATAAATTCGTAGTCAGCCAAACTGGGTAGGCTATAACAAAGTGTGAGAGATAAGAGTAGTACTCCTAGGAAGCGGGTCATTGGGATTGCTCCGCTACGAAGGGAAGCGTGAAAAGCAAAGACGTGCCCCCGTCTGTTCGGGAATCGATAGAGACCTGACCTCCGAGCTCTTCGAGTCGCTGTTGCATATTCACCAGTCCGCGCCCTCGCGGGCGAGCGGGGTCAATGCCGACGCCATTGTCTTTAACTGTGTAGTGCAACTCTTGCGACGAGGTTTGACTCAGGCAAAAACTAATTGCAACTTCGCTCGCGTGGGCATGCTTAAAGAGATTGCTGATTGCTTCTCTTAGGGTGCGCGTTAACGCCGACTCCTGTCTGGCGTTCAGAGTGAATGCTTCTAGCTCTGGCGCAACCTGCCAAGAAAGCTGCAAATTCACTTGCTCGCAACGGGTCTGCACCTCAGCAAGTGCATCGGCCAGTATATGCTGCACAGAGCGATGTTGTTCCGGTTGCAGCTTCTGGGTATCGCGCAGTTCGGCGAGTGCCGCACGGGCAAGATCCGCAGTTTCCGGTGCGGGTGCCCGATAGATTAATTGCAGGAGTTTGTCGCTGAGGTCCTCATGAATCGATTTATAAATATTGCGTCTCTCACGCAGTGCTGCAGTGTCCACGGCATCTTGGGTCAGTAATCGATAGCGATCCTCAAGTTCCCGCTCGGCTTCCCGCACGCGGTTGTCCAGTGTGGCATTGAGCACGCTTAGTTGGAGTTGGTTGTTGACGTGCCGGGTGACCAGAAAATACAGCGCAAGAACAACCGCGATCATCTGAGCGAATGGGCTTAGCAATAGGGTTTGCGCCAGCTGCCAATTCAGCAATATGCCTAGCGAGTCTAACATTGCGCAAAGCGCAAGAATAAACACGCCTATTAAAAGGCTCATCTTGGGGCTACGGGCAGTTCGGATGTGCAGCCTTAGCCTTAAGCCGGCAGCGATTGCTAGCAATCCAAAGACAGTGCTTAGAAGCGCTGCGTGTAAGACTTCGCCGCCTAAGGCGCGTGCTAAGCCAAAGCTTACTAAAACTGCTGCCGCTGTCGCGCTTAGCCAGCGTTGCTGCGTGGATGTGAGACGGGTAAATAGGATACGCGTTAAACAATATAGCCAAGCACTTAGTAGGCTGTCGAAAAAGAGTGGGGGCAAGGTCTCTGGGTAGAGCGCACTTAGGTTGCTAGCATTCGCTGTCAGGCAGGCGCCGAGCAACCAGTTAAACTGTGGGACATTGCGCTGGCTTCTCCACACCAAATATAGAATGGCGGCGGCGATGAGATTCACCCACATCGCCCATTGTGGCAAAGACTGGAAGAAAAATTCTTGCGTGCGCGTGAGTGATAATTGTTGGTAGTAGTCCGCCTGCAATGCGGTGGCGGCAATAGCTAGCTCCGCAACTGGAAGAAGCAAGACTAAGCTAGCCATCCTCAACCTGAGCATTACGCAACGGGGTCCGTGTTGATGTCGGTAATAAAAATATTCCAGAAGGCAAGGAAGACCGCGGCGATCAATGGGCCAACTACAAAGCCATTGATGCCTATCAGCGCGATACCTCCCATCGTGGAGAACAACACAATATAGTCCGGCAGTTTGGTGTCTCGACCAACTAGGATAGGGCGCAGTACATTGTCGGCTAGGCCGATAATGAGCGCCCCGTAGGCAACTAGAATTGAGGCGCTCAGCCAGTCGCCAATAGCATAGAGATAGATCGACGCAGGCACCCAAACCAGAGCTGCGCCAACGGCGGGTATGAGCGATAGGAAGGCCATAACTACGGTCCATAGCACCGGGCCTGGTATGTCGAGTATCCAGAAGATAATACCCCCTAGCGCGCCTTGTACGAGGGCCACTAACAGATTGCCTTTAATAGTAGCGCGAGTGACCTCCACAAATTTATTGAACAGTAAGGACCTTCGGGTCTCGCTAAGGGGCACGGCCGCCTTCATCAGGCTTACTAGATGTTCGCCGTCCCGTAGTAGGAAGAATGCGAGGTAGAGCATCAGGGTGAGCTTAACGGTGAAGTTAAGTGTGTTGCGCCCAACGTTTAGCGCCTGCTGCGCGAGCAATTCACTCATGCTAACGGCAGAGCTGGATAAGTAAGAACGGATACTGTCGGTGTCCACACCTGTGCGCTCCATCAGGCCGGGCAAGAAGGGAATGGCGGAGACAATGCGATCTATGAACTGCCCGGGCCGAATCTCTTGAGATTGAATCATGCTATAGAGGTTCGCGCCTTCTTGGATAAATGCAGAGAGAAGTGCAAGTACGGGTAGGACCACCATGACCGAGCAGATCAACAAGGTAAGGAGCGCAGTAAGATTGCGTCGCTGACCTAATCGAGGCAGCAAATAACGTTGCAGCGGCGCGAACAATATCGCAATTGCCGTGGCCCAGAATATCGCGCTCCAGAAGGGGCGCAGCAACAGTGCAAAGAGTAGCGTTATGATGCCCAATAAGACTAGGAAGCTACGCTGCTCTAGCATCTTGCGCATAGTGACTCTCTCCGAACAATTGGGCTAGGAAACGGGGCGATCGAACGCTGTCAGAATGCCACAGAGCTCACTTAGTGACTAGTATTCAGTGTTTATGGCCAAGCATGCGTAGTACTTCGACGATCCGCGGAGGTTGTCCTGTTCGCAGCACACCTTGGCGGAATATCTTGCCCGAAAGCCATAGCACCAGAGCGATAGTTAACAGCAGGACGATCGTTGTCCCTATCACATCGATCATGGGCGGTTCGGCCGCAGCACGGTTCATCATGGTGAAGGGGGTGAACAAGGGTATCCACGACATTATTCTAGCAACCGGCCCGTTAGGGTCTTGGGCGATAAAGGTCATGGTGACAAGTGGCACTATCAGAATCATCATCATCGGCATCATCAAACTCTGGGCTTCCTTAAGCGTGTTGCACAGGCTGCCGATGGCAAGAAAGATGCCGGCGTATAGGGCATAGCCTGCCAAGAAGTAGAAGATGAAATAGGGAATTAGGTCTGAGGAGAGCAGTACATTGAAGAACTGACTAATCAACTCCGTCTCGGTGCCTGGGTAAAGCGCGATAAAGAGAAAGAAGGACAGCAGCCAAGCGAGAATAGTGGTAATGCCACTGAGCCCTATACCGAACAGCTTGCCCATCATCAACTCTAGTGGCGTGACGGAGGCGAGTAATACCTCGATGATGCGGTTCGATTTCTCCTCAATGGTATTACTAAGTAAGTACTGCACGCTCTGCATCAAAGAGATAAACATAAGATAGACGAAGCCAACCGGTGCCCATTGTCTGAATGTATCCGCGACACTCACTGCCTCTTGGCCCTCCGCCTTGCGTGGGTCCAAACGACTTAATGGCATTCTGGTGCGCTGCACATTGCGTACTACTTGCACATCTACGCCGCGAGCGACGAACTCATTGTTGCGAATAGTATTGTTAATGCTGCGTTCAATCGCATTGGGCAGGCGCGTATCTGTGAGGTTGCTCGCCCAGTATTGAATACCGTCGTTCGCCGTGTTGGCCGAAAGCGTTGCGGCGCCGGGGCGCGCTATTGCCCCATTCACTTGTGCGGGGATTAAAATTAACGCGAATAGATTGCTGCTTTGACCGTCCACTGTGAGGGCGCGCTCACCCGTGAGCCAGGGTCGTAGCTGCTCTATAATTTGCTCTGGGTCTCCATCTGGGTTAACACCTTCGGGTAGTGGCGCTAAAACGAATTGCTCGCGTGGAGACACAAACGCAGGTGCGTCTTCGCGAAGATACGGGGTGGCCATCGTAAGCGCGAAATCGAGACCGCCACTTTCTAACCACTGGTCCAATCCTGCTACTTCGTCGATACCGACATCGTCGATGAACTGGTCGATCTGGGAATTGGCTCGAGCCGGAGTTTGTTCGGGATTAGCGGCGAGACGATACTCGAGCACATAGTCCACGAAGGCTTGCAGTATGCGGCGTTGTTGTTCTTGGCGGATGGCTGCGTCAACGGCTTCGCCATACTGGCCAGACTGATCGATTAACAGGTAGTGTCGAGTGGGCGTGGATTCAGCCAGCATAGTCTGGAAGAAGAATACGCCTACTAGGATGAGGGGGAATAGGAGTATGCCCGCCCAGAAGCCCTTGGTCTTGACGTTCTCGGCGTACTCGCGCATGGCTATAAGACGCATCATTCTCATCGCAGCGAGTGCTCCCGAGCTTCACTGCCAACTAGATGCACGAATACGTCGTGCAAGCTTGGCTGTGTGTAATCGAAGCGCGTTAGCGCAATATTGTTCTCGAAGCAGCACTGCAGGATTTGCTGTGGATCAGCCTGCTCTTTTATCTGCAACTCCCAGTGCCGTGAGCCGATAGCGCGACTCGGAGTGTCTGGAAAGCGCTCGATAGCCCCAAGAATATCGGCAGACTTCATCACCGCGGAGATGTCGCCTTGGCACTCAAGAGTAACGCGGCGCGGAATGATGGCGTGCGCGTCGGCTAGTGTGCCATCGAATATTTTCTGGCCCTTGGCGATCAAGAGCATGCGATCACACAAACGCTCTGCGTGCTGCATGATATGGGTAGAGAAGATGACAGTTTGTCCGTCTTTTGCCATGTCTTGGATGAGCTGCTCTAAGACTTCCTGGTTGACCGGGTCTAGCCCCGAGAAGGGCTCGTCGAGGATCACGAGTTCCGGACGGTGCGCTACCGCAGAGAGCACTTGAACTTTTTGGCCCATGCCCTTGGAGAGCGACTCTACTTTAGCCTCTGCATAGTCTTTCAGGCCGTAGCGCTCTAAGAGCTCGAAGGCGCGAGTCTTAGCCGTTTTCTTATCCATGCCCTTCAGGGTCGCGAAATAGCTGATGATCGCCCAGACGCGCATCTTCTTATAGAGGCCCTTCTCCTCGGGCAAATAGCCGATGCGATGGCGCACATTCAAGGCACAGCTCTCGCCCAGAATGCTGATGCTACCCGTGTCGGGTTTAAGAATGTCGAGGATCATGCGGATGGTGGTGGTCTTGCCCGCGCCGTTGGGGCCGAGAAAACCATAGATACTGCCGGTAGGAATGGCGAAACTAATATCGTCTACAGCAGTGAATTTGCCGTAGTGCTTGCTGACCCTGTTTAGTTCCAACACATGCTCTTGCACTGCGCACTCCTTTTCAATAAGGCCAAGCAAGCAGGGCGAGGAGAAGGGGCTGCGCTTGCGCAGCCCCTTTGATCAGCTGATTAGCTCGCAAGGAACTTAGTGATCTCGTCTGCTACTAAGCGTCCTTCGTCGATAGCACGCACAACCAATGATTGGCCACGGCGACAGTCGCCAGCGGCGAATACTTTGGGCGAGTTAGTGGCGAAGGACTTATAAGCCGCCTTGTAGTTTGATCGTGGGTCTAGCTCTATACCTAAAGGCGAGGCGACGTAGTTTTCTGGCCCGAGAAAACCCATAGAGAGCAAAATTAAGTCGGCTTCCCAGAACTTTATAGTACCTGGAATTTCCTGGAACTTATTGTCGACTTCCACAGTGTTGATGCCAAGCAACTTGCCATTGTGATCGCGGACAAATTCTTTTCCGGAAATCGAGTAAGTGCGAGGATCTGTGCCGAAGCGGTGTTGCGCCTCTATGTGGCCGTAGTCTTCACGATAGATCTTTGGCCACAGTGGCCAAGGGTTATCGCTAGCACGGTCGACAGGGGGGCGAGACATGATTTCGAAGTTGACCAAGGACTTGCAGCCATGACGCAGAGATGTGGCGATACAGTCGGTGCCCGTGTCGCCGCCGCCAATCACGATGACATTCTTGTCTTTCGCGCTGATGTAGCTGTTGTCTTCCAAGTTAGAGTCCAGCAGGCTGCGAGTGTTCGCTGTGAGGAATTGCATCGCAAAATGGACGCCGTCGCCTTCGCGGTGGGCGATCTTCAGATCTCGTGCATTAGTCGCGCCGGTGGCTAAGCAGAGCGCATCGACTTCTGCCAATAATTTCTCAGCATCGATGGCGCTGGGGCCTGCGCCGCCGACGTCCGCGTTGACTACAAACTTCACGCCTTCATCTTGCAGGAGTTTAACGCGACGATTGACCACGTCTTTCTCGAGCTTCATGTTTGGAATGCCATACATGAGTAGGCCGCCGATACGATCTTCGCGCTCATAAACCGTCACTTCGTGACCGGCTTGGTTCAACTGCGCTGCGGCTGCCAATCCGGCAGGGCCGGAACCAATCACCGCGACTTTCTTGCCAGTGCGGAAAGTAGGGGGAGTTGCCTTCACCCAGCCGTTCTCGAAGCCTTTGTCGATAATGGCGTTTTCTATGTTCTTAATAGTGACAGCTGGCTCGTTAATGCCAAGCACGCAAGCCCCTTCGCAAGGTGCTGGACAAACTCGGCCAGTAAACTCGGGAAAGTTATTGGTCTTGTGCAGGCGATTGAGTGCTTCTTCCCAGCGCCCTTTATAGACGAGGTCGTTCCACTCGGGAATCAAGTTATAGACCGGGCAGCCTTCGCCTGATTGGCAGAAAGGGACGCCGCAGTCCATGCAACGAGCGCCTTGAGTGCTCAGGTGTTGGTCGTCGTGCTCCGTGTAAATCTCTTTATAGTCGAGAAGTCGCTCAGC